>Ga0315903_10006859_pt1 | contig 14415 bp, 11 predicted proteins | sample LakEriMetagenome_7_FD_203524 | JGI IMG/M metagenome (GOLD analysis project Ga0315903, IMG submission 203524) | Freshwater fungal communities from buoy surface, Lake Erie, Ohio, United States - Buoy 2 MA119 | ecosystem: Environmental > Aquatic > Freshwater > Lake | place: USA: Lake Erie, Ohio...
CAAGGAAGGCCCCAGCTTCGACCTCCCGATCGCCGTGGGCATCCTCGCGGCGAGCCGCCAACTGGTCCCGAGCGACCTGTCGGCCTTCGCCATGGCCGGCGAACTGGCGTTGACCGGCGCGGTCCGTCCCGTCAAGGGGGCCCTGGCGCTGGCGCTGCGCGCGCGGGCCGAGGGTCGGCGTGGACTCCTGCTGCCGGCCGACAACGCACCGGAGGCCGCCGTCGTGGACGGGCTCGAGGTCATCCCGGTCCGCAGCCTGCACGAGGCGGCCCGTTTCCTGGCCGGCGAGGCGCCGATCGCCCCGCTCCGGGTCGACACGGCAGCGCTGTTCGCGGCCCGGGACGACGACGCGATGGACATGGCCGAGGTGCGGGGCCAGGAATCGGTCAAGCGGGCCCTGGAGGTGGCGGCCGCCGGCGGGCACAACCTGCTGCTCATCGGGCCGCCCGGCACCGGCAAGTCGATGCTCGCCCGGCGCCTGGCGACCATCCTCCCGCCCCTCACGCTGGCCGAGGCCCTCGAGGCCACCCAGATCCACAGCGTCGTCGGCCAACTCGCCCCTGGCCAGGCGCTGGTCACCCGGCGGCCCTTCCGATCCCCGCATCACACGGCCAGCGATGCCGGCCTGCTTGGCGGCAACACCCATCCGACCCCCGGGGAGATCTCGCTCGCTCACCAGGGCGTGCTCTTCCTCGACGAGTTGCCCGAGTTCAAGCGCACCGTCCTCGAGACCCTGCGTCAGCCGCTCGAGGAGGGCCGCGTGACGATCAGCCGGGCCGCCGGCACCGTGACCTTTCCGGCCCAGTTCCAGCTGGTGGCGGCGATGAACCCGTCGCCCGACGGCAAGATGCCGGCCGAGTCGCGGTCGAGCCCCCGCGAGATCCGGTCCTACCTGGGGCGCATCTCGGGCCCGCTGCTCGACCGCATCGACCTCCATGTCGAGGTCCCGGCCGTCCGGTTCACCGACCTCGAGCGGGCACTCCCCGGCGAATCCAGCGGTCAGATCCGCCAGCGCGTGGAGCAGGCCCGGGCCGTCCAGCGCGGGCGGATCCCCGGCAGGCCGACCGCCTGCAACGCCCGGCTGGGCCCGCGGGAACTCCAGCAGTTCGTCCGGCTCGAGGCCCGGACGCTCCAGTTCCTCAAGCATGCCCTGGCCGACCTGAACCTCTCGGCCCGGGCCTACCACCGGGTCCTCAAGGTGGCGCGGACCATCGCCGACCTCGCAGGCTCCGGGGACGTGGGCCTGGAGCACGTCTCCGAGGCCATCCGCTACCGGTCGCTGGACCGGCAGATCTGGAGCTGAACCCCGCGCCGCGACCGGGACCGCCCAACCCGACCCCGCCGACCCGCCACGCGACCCGCCTTCCGGTTTGAATCCGACGCGGCGGGCTGCTTTCATCCCCCCGGATTCCATGAAGAAGCTCCTCCTCCTCCCCATCGCCCTCGCGGCCGCGGTCTTCTCCGCCCGGGCCGGCGACCTCGTCGACCAGCTGGCGCTCCAGACCTGGACGCTGCGCAACCTCAACTTCGAACAGGCCGTCAAGTTCGCCGTGAAGCACGGCATCAAGGACCTGCAGGTGATCGGGAACCACATCGACCCCAATGCGCCGAAGGAGGAATGGGCGAAGAAGAAGGCCGCCCTCGATGCGGCGGGGCTGCGTGCCTACACCTTCGGCGTGGCCGGGACCTCGACCGACAAGGAGAAGAACCGGCGCCTCTTCGAGTTCGCGAAGTTCATGGGCATCCGGCTGATCATCGTCGAGCCGGGCGACTTCCGCATCTGGGACAACCTCGAGGAGCTGGCCAAGGAGTACGACATCCGCGTCGCGGTCCACAACCACGGCATCAAGAGCCTCTACGGCAACCCGGCCGTGGTGAAGCAGGTCATCCAGCACCGCGACGCGCGCATCGGCGTCTGCATGGATGTCGGCTGGATCACCAGCGCCGGCTTCGATGCGGCCAAGGTGTACCGCGAGTACGACGGGCGGGTCTTCGACCTGCACCTCAAGGACAAGCGGGTCGAGAAGACCCAGGGCGACGACGTGTCCTTCGACACCCACATCGGCCAGGGCCAGGCCAACTACAAGGGACTCTTCGCCGAGCTGCACCGCACCGGCTACGCCGGCCGCCTCGCCATCGAGACCGACAGCGGCGACTTCGCCCGGGATCCGGAGGAGTTCGTGGCCAAGGCCAAGGCGTTCGTCCAGGCGCACGGCGCGGCCCCGGTCAAGTAGCCAGGATTGCCTCCACGCCGCCCCGGCGGCGCCCGCCTCCTCCCCCGGAGATCGCCGCCGGAGGCCCCGAACCCGCCCCATGTCCGAGCATCCGAACGATCCCTCCCAGGATCCCGACACCCACCGGATGCTCCGCGTCAGGAGGGGCGATCAGGAGGCGTTCACCGAGCTGGTCGACCGGTGGAAGCATCCGGTCATCGGATTCATCCATCGCACCCTGCCCGACCCCGACGAGGCCGAGGACCTCGCCCAGGCCACGTTTGTCCAGCTCTGGCGGACGGCCGGGCGGTACCAGCCCACGGCGCGCTTCTCGACCTTCCTGTTCACGATCGCCCGGAACCTGTGCCTCAACGAGATCCGGCGGAGGGTGCGCCATCCGGCCGATTCCCTCGATGAACCCCGCGCGGACGACGACGACCATCCGCTGCGCCAGATCGAGGACCCGCGTCAACCACCCGCAGGCGACGAGGCCGGCCGCGCCGAGTTGTACCGCCTGGTGGACGAGGCGCTGGCCCTGCTGCCCGAGAAGCAGCGGACGGCGCTGGTGCTCTGCCGGGAGGGGGAACTGAGCTACGAGGAGATCGCGGCGGTGCTGGGCACCTCGGTGCAGGCGACCAAGTCGCTCATCCACCGGGCCCGGCTCACCCTGAGGCAGCGGCTCCGCCCCTACCTCGCCACCGGCCATTGGGATCCCGGCACGGACGGGACGGACGGGCCTCCGACCGCGGCCTGATCGTCCGATCCCCGCGCGGTCCCTCACCCGACCGCGGCGCTCTTCCCGCGTGACTTCGTTTCCGCCCTTGCGAAGCTCCCGGGAGCGTCCTTCATGAAGCACCCGCGCACGCCCAAACCCTCCGCCGTCGTCTCCCGCTCCGGCCGTTTCGCCGAAGGCCCCAGCCAAGAGGTGGCCAGGTTCTCGCAGTCCGTCTCCTTCGACTGGCGGCTCTGGTCGCAGGACATCGCCGGGTCGATCGCCCACGCGACGATGCTGGAGAAGATCGGGGTGCTGACACGGCGCGAGAGGCGCGACATCGTCGCCGGGCTGGAGGACATCGGTCGCGAGATCCAGGCCGGGCGTTTCACGTGGCGGGAGGACCTCGAGGATGTCCACATGAACATCGAGGCCGCGCTCACCACGCGGGTGCCGTCCGCCGCCAAGCTCCACACGGCCCGGTCCCGGAACGACCAGGTGGCCCTCGACATGCGCCTGTGGCTGCGGGACGAGATCGCCGCGCTGGCCGCCGAACTGCGGGCGCTGCAACGGGCGCTGGTGAACCTCGGGGGGCGTCATCCGGAGGTCGTCATCCCCGGCTACACGCACCTCCAACGGGCACAACCGGTCTTCTTCGCCCACCACTGCCTGGCGTATGTCGAGATGTTCGAACGGGACGCCGGACGCCTGGCGGATGCGGCGGTCCGCCTCAACGAGTGCCCCCTCGGATCCGGGGCGATCGCCGGCAGCACCCTGCCCCTCGACCGTGGCCTCGTGGCTTCGCTGCTCGGCTTCACCGACGCCAAGGGCCGCCCGCGGCTGACCCGCAACTCGATGGATGCCGTCTCCGACCGCGACTTCATCGTCGAGTTTGGCGCCGCGGCCGCGCTCCTGGCCATCCACCTGAGCCGGCTCTCCGAGGATCTCATCCTGTGGGCCTCCTCGGAGTTCGGCTTCATCCGGATCTCCGACGCCTACACGACCGGTTCGTCGTTGATGCCCCAGAAGAAGAACCCGGACATCGCCGAGTTGACCCGGGGCAAGTCGGGCCGGGTCGTTGGCAACCTGGTCTCGCTGCTGGTCCTGCTCAAGGGTCTGCCCATGACCTACAACCGCGACCTCCAGGAGGACAAGGAGCGCCTCTTCGACACGGCCGACACGGTGCGGTCCTGCGTCCGGCTGACCGCCGCCATGCTCGACCACACCACCGTCCAGCCGGGACCGTGCGCCGCCGCCGCGAAGGATCCCCTGCTGCTGGCCACCGACCTGGCCGACTACCTGGTGCGGAAGGGCATGCCCTTCCGGCAGGCGCACCACGCGGTGGGGGCGCTGGTGGCCCTCGCCGAGAAGACCGGGCGCCCGATCGACCGGCTCACACTCGCCGAGCACCAGGCGATCGAACCGCGCTTCGAGGCCGACGTCCTCGGGCTCTACGACCTGACCCGGGCCATGGACCGCAAGAACCTGCCGGGAGCCCCCGGGGGGCGGCAGGTCGCCCGCCAGCTCGCCGACTGGAAACGCCGTCTGGCCGCGGGCCCGGGCACCTCCACCCGTTGACGCTCCACCGACACCGACCCAGCCTTGCCCACCATGCGCCCCCGACCCCACAAGCATCCGCTGCGATCCATCGGCATCCTGATGCTGGTGTGCCTGCCTTGGCTCGGCTGCGACGAACGGCCCTGGGTCAGCGGCAAGGCCGACCCCAAGGAGGAGACCAACTACCGCCAGGCCGAGGCCTACCAGCGGATGAACCAGTTCACGAAGGCCGTCGAATACTACCAGCGGGCCCTCGATGTGAACCCCCGGAATGCCGACGCGCATCTTGGGCTGGGCATCATCCACTCCGATTCGGCCAAGCTTCCGGAGTACGGGTTCGCCTACTACCACCTTCGTCGGTATCTGAGCCTCTCGGGCCGGACCAACGACCTGATCGTCAACCAGTTGATCCGGGCCACCGGCCTGCGCCTGGCCGAACTCCATGCCGACTCCATCGGGAAGATCCAGACCCAGGGGCAGCTCGAGCAGATGCGCCGGGAGAACGAGGAACTGCGCCGGTCCGTCAACACGCTGAGCAACCAGCTGCAGGTGGCCTCCGGCCGGCCCCCCTCCGCGCCGACGACCCCATCGGCAGCGCCGGCGGCGGCGGCCTCCAAAGCCCCGCTGGCCGCACCGTCCCCCGCGGCTCCCGCGACTTCATTGGCTGCGGGTCAACGGGCGGCAGCCAAGCCGGCCGAGCCGAAGGCGCGTCCCGCGACCCGGCCGGCGGCACCCGAGCCCCGGAAACCCTCCACCCCGAAGACCTATCGGATGAAGCCGGGCGACACCCTCGCCGGGATCGCCAAGGCCCAAGGCATCAGCCTGCAGCAGCTCCAATCGGCCAATCCCGGGGTCGACACCCGGAAGCTCAAGCCCGGCTCGGAGATCCGCGTCCCCTGACGGGCAGCCTGCCCACCTCCCCATGGCCTCCCGGATCGCCCTCGCCGCAGCCGCCGCCTTCTGGGTGGTCATGAATGGGCTGCTCTGGCAGGCGGAGTGGGGGGATCGGTTCACGGCCGACTCGGGCATCCCGCCCGCACTGGTCTGGCGCAGGCTCCTGGACTCGCCCAACGCCAGCGTATTGAGCATCCGCCACCAGGGGCGCTCCATCGGCACCCTCGAATGGCATCCCTCGGTGCGCGAGTCGGCCCAGGGCGAATCGACCAACGCGATCGAAGGCATGGTGACCACCCCGGTCGGCCACCACCTGAGGATCGCGATCCGGTTCTCGGGCGAGGACACGCCGCTGGACCGGCTGATGGTCCTGGGCAACGTCGACCTTTCGGCCTCGAACACGCTGGACCGGCTCCAGGTCCGCGTGGATCAACGTCCGCGGAGCTGGGAGATCCAGACCGAGGCCGGCTCGGACCGGGTCCGCCTCGTGTACGAGGAAGGGCGTCGGCGTTTCGACCAGAGCTTCGAGACCGGGAACCGGGCGGCCCTGCAGCTGATGCTGGCCCCGTACCTCTCCGCCCTGCCCGCCGGGATCATCCCGGAGGAGGCCTGGACCCGGCCGGAGTCGCTGACCCGGTCGGTGACCGTGGAGACCCGCTCCGACTGGCTGTCGGTGGGCCGAAGCCGCCTGAAGGTGCACCGCCTGACGGCCCGGCTGCCCGGACAGCTCGAGGCGACGGCCTTCATCAGCCGCGCCGGGGAGATCCTCAAGGTCCAGTTGCCCGACCGGCTGATGCTGGTCAACGAGGCCATCCTGGGCCGGTGAGACAGGAGACCACGCTGCCATGATCGAGCTCGAGGGATTGACCAAGGACTTCGGATCGCTGAGGGCCGTCGACGGCATCGACCTGACGATCCCGCGCGGCCAGTTCTTCGCGGTGCTCGGTCCGAACGCAGCCGGCAAGACCACGACCATCAAGATGATGGTGGGCCTCATCCGGCCGACGTCGGGCCGGGCACGGATCGCGGGCTTCGACATCCAGGGGCAACCGCTGGAGGCACGTGCGCGCCTGAGCTATGTGCCCGACTTCCCGTTCCTGTACGAGAAGCTCACACCGGCGGAGTTCCTGAGGTTCACCGGCCGGCTGTTCCGGATGCCCGAGGCAGGGATCCGGGAGGGGTGCGAGGAACTCATCCCGCGCTTCAACCTGGAGGAGTGGCTGAACCAGCCGATCGAGTCCCTGAGCCACGGCACGCGGCAGCGCATCGCCATCGCCAGCGCCCTGCTGCACCGGCCCGAGGTGTTCATCATCGACGAGCCAATGGTCGGCCTCGATCCGCACCACGCCCGGGTGGTGAAGGACATCCTGCGCGAGCGCGCCACCCGGGATGGCATGACGGTCTTCCTCAGCACGCATCAGGTCGGCGTTGCCGAGGAGATGGCCGACCGCATCGGGGTGTTCCATCAGGGACGGGTGATCGCCTGCGGCGACGCCGACGAGTTGCGCCGGTTGTCCGGGACCCGCGGGACCCTGGAGGCGGCATTCCTGGCCCTGACCCGCGGCGACACCCGTCACCCGACACCCGGCTGAGGAAGGGCCACGGCGACATCGTCGCAGCCACGCACGGTCACGGGGCAGGCGGGCCGCCCGGGGCCCCACCGCCAGCGGCCATCTCCTTGGGATTCATGGCCTTCGGGGCTCCGGTCAGCAATTGCTGGGCGAGTTTGCTGAGGCGCTGGTTCTCACGCTCGAGGCGCTCCAACTCGGTGGTGATGAAGAACACGTCGCCGCGATCCATCTCCCGCTCGACCGAGGCGATGGCGTTGTTGAGGCCCCGGTCGCCCACGGAGGCCGCCGTCTCCTTGAGGGAGGTGATCTTGTTCCAGGCCGAGTTGCGCTGGCCCATGGAGAGCGCGGTCCGGGCATAGGTGAGCGTCTCGGCGGTCTCGGTGTTGACCGCCTGGAGCATCTTGCCGTAGGCGTGGGTGGTGAGTCCGGACTTCTCCTGAGCCTCCTCGAGCGGGGTCTTGCTCTCGGCGACGGCCTTGAGGGTGCTGGTCAGCTCGGAGGTGTCCATCAGGGGCGAGCAGAAGACCACCTCCACGTCGCGGAACCTCGGGTCGGACTTCACCCGGTTGCCGAAGTCGTTGGCGCGGTTCCCCTCCTCGCCGGCAGCGGTTCCCACCAGGCAAAGGCGGACGACGGCGCCCTGGTCGAGCCTCCTCCAGGCCTCGTCGGTCGACGAGCATTCGATGACCTCGAGGTCGAGGCCGATCACGCAGGACAGCAGGCGTGCCCGGGCCCTCATCTCCTCCTCGACGATCAGGACGGTGTGCCGGGAACGGACGGGTTCTTCGCGATCGGAGGGGGCCTCGATCCGGATGAACTCGGTGTGCTCCCGCAGGACGGGCTCGAATTCCTGGATCTCCTCGGGCGTGATCTGGAGCACGATGCCGAGTTGACCGCCCTTGCCCAGGGTGGAGCGAGCCCGGGCGTGGATGGCGACGAGCCAGGCCTCCCAGGGCGACTGGTTGACCTGTTGTCGCAGGGTCACCACCTCGTCGGCCAAGGGCGCGAGTTTGTCCACCTCGGCGCGCAGGGTCTTGTTGGAGGACTCCAGCTCGCGGATCCGGGTCGCGTATTTGGCGATGTTCTCGGCCATCTTGGCGTCGGCCCCACCCACGGGCGTCACGTCGTTGATGACCTTGTTGAGAGTGCTCTGGAGCGAACGGGTCTGGAAGAAGAGCAGGCCCAGACCGATCAACCCGAGGAGACACCCGCCGGCGGCGGACATGAACTTGATCTGTCGGGACTCCTCGAAGTCCTTGCCGGCATGCTTCACGAGGGAGCGTTCCAGGACCCCGAGCCGGGATTCGAGCTCATCGCGGCTCTGCCTCAGGCGGACCACGATCATCGCACGATCCTGATCGCCGACAGGATGCTGGAAATTGATGAAATCGGGCAGGAACTCCTCTCGGAAGAAGGTCTTGAGCTGCTGGAAAGCCACCTGGTTGTCCGGCTTCAGACCCGACTCCTCCATCTCGGAGATTCCACGGGCCATGGATTCCTTCATCCCGGTCAGGCGCTTCTGGAGATCCCGGGGATAGGATTCCTGGCTGTCGGCCAGCAGCTTGCCCAGGAGCGCCAACTCCACGCGCAACTGCTGCGCGCCATCCCGCGAGCGGCCGATCTTGCCGAAGATTTCGGACGGCTTGCGACCGATGGCGACCTCCAGGATGAGCGCCAGCACCGCCACGCCGATGATCGTCACCAGCGACGTGTACCAGGCCTGCCGGAGGCTTGTCTGGACCGAGGTATCGGACATGGTGGGGGGTGGCCGGGACGAGCGCGGTCCCGATCCCAGTTCATCGGAACGGAGGCCGGTGGACTTGAGACCTGGTCAGTCTGATCGGACCACCCGGGTGTCGACCAGGTTCCAGCGCGGATCGGGATCCGGATGATCGCGGTTGCAGTGGAGTCCCCGGCTTTCCGGCCGGCGGAGCGCGCTGGCCACAATGATCTCGGCGACGGTGGCCAGGTTCCTCAATTCCAGGAGGTCGGCGGTCACGATGAAGTCCCAGTAGTATTCGCGGATCTCGTCCTGCAGGTTGGCCAGGCGCTTCTGGGCTCGGCGCAGGCGCTTGTCGGTCCGGACGATGCCGACATAATCCCACATCAGGCGTCGGATCTCATCCCAGTTGTGGGACACGACGACCATCTCGTCGGGGTCGGTGGCCCGTCCGGTCTGCCATGCGGGGATGGCAACCGGGATCCCCGGGGCGGGACGGGACAGGGCACGGGCCGACGCACGGTGGGAGCAGACGAGGGCCTCGAGCAGCGAATTGCTCGCGAGGCGGTTGGCCCCGTGGAGACCGGTGCAGGCCACCTCGCCCACGGCCAGGAGCCCGGGAAGGGAAGTCTGCCCGTCGAGGTCGGTCTCGACGCCGCCGCACTGGTAGTGCGCGGCGGGGACCACCGGGATCAGGTCCCGGGTGATGTCGATGCCGAATTCCAGACAGCGGGCGTGGATGGTCGGGAAATGACCGATCACAAAGTCCCGGGGCCTGTGGGTGATGTCGAGGTGGACGCAGTCGGCACCGGTGCGTTTCATCTCCGAGTCGATCGCCCGGGCGACGATGTCGCGCGGTGCCAACTCGAGGCGCGGGTCGTAGCGCTGCATGAAACGCTCCCCGTCCGGCCCCCTCAGGAATCCGCCCTCGCCACGCACCGCCTCGGAGATCAGGAAGGACTTGGCCTTCGGGTGGAACAGGCAGGTGGGATGGAACTGGATGAACTCCATGTTCAGGACCGGCACCCCGGCCCGGTAGGCCATGGCCACCCCATCCCCGGTCGCGATGTCGGGGTTGGTCGTGTAAAGATACACCTTGCCGCAGCCACCGGTCGCCAGAAGCACCGACGGGGCCGCGAACACCTCGACCCGGCCCCCGGGCTTGTTGAGCACGTAGACGCCGACACAGCGGTTCGGCCCGGGCATCCCCAGCTTGGCGGTCGTGACCAGGTCGATGGCCAGGTGGTTCTCGAAGACCGAGATGGCAGGGTCGGCCGCGACCGCGGCCAACAGCGCCCGTTCGATCTCGCGGCCGGTGGCATCGGCCGCGTGGAGGATCCGGCGCTTGGAATGTCCGCCCTCCTTGGTCAGGTCCAACTCACGACGCCCGTCCCCGCCCGGGATCTCACGGCGGCTGAATTGGGTGCCGAGCCCGATCAGCTCGGCGATCCGGGCCGGCCCCTCCTCGACGATGGTCCGGACGACGGACTCGCGGCAGAGCCCGGCCCCGGCCTCCAGGGTGTCCCGGACATGCAGCTCGAAGCTGTCCTCGCTGCTCGTGACCGAGGCGATGCCCCCCTGGGCCCAGTTGGTGTTCGAGTCGGCGCGGTTCTTCTTGGTCAGGATGGCCACGCGGCCGGCCTTGGCCACCTTCAAGGCGTAGGTGAGCCCGGCGATGCCGCTGCCCAGCACGATGAAGTCGAACGAATGCAACCCGGGGAACGACATCGCGCCTACGATCCGCCTTGGCCGTGGTACTCGATCCGGACGATCTTGGTGTCCGAATTGTTGCCCCAGTCCTTGCCGTACTCGATGAGGTAGAGGCAGCCGTCGGGGCCGAGCTCAAGGTCCATCGGGCGCTTGAAGGTGGAGGCGGGCATGAAACGCTCCATCATCCACTTGCCGTCGGCCGACTTGGCGATGTTGTCGTTCTCGTCGAGCTTCACCGCGATGATCCAGTTGCGGGACCACTCGTAGATGAAGAGCGTGTGGTCGAACTCCTTGGGCAACCGGTGGGGCGAGGTGTTCTTCGGGTCGAAGTAGTAGACAGGGCCGGCCATGGCGGTGCGGCCCCCGGATCCGACCGCCGGGAATCGGGTCGAGGCCGACGCGGGATAATAGATGAACGCGGGCTGCGCCGGAGGCAGATCCTGGATGCCGGTGTTGTTCGGCGAGGTGTTCTTCGGGCTCATCGGGTCGAACACCCAGCCCTTGGGATCCCAGGCCTCGGGCTTCGGCGGGAGTTCCGGAAGGTTGTCGGTCTGCCCCTTCTTCTTGAGCTCCTCGACCTTCTTGCGGGCCTGGTCGAATGCCTGACGGGCCTCATTGGCACGTTGGCGGTCCACGAAGTTGACCTTGGTGTAGGCGCGGTTGTCGCCCACGAACATCGGCCACCCGAAGAAGCCCGGCTTGCGGGCCTGGTTCACCTCGTCGAAGCCGGCCGAGCCGCGCTTGGCATCGGCGTGACCGGAGTCGGGACCGACCTCGCCCCAGTAAAGATAACCGGTCCGGCGGTCGACCGACACGCGGAAGGGGTTGCGGTTGCCCATCACGTAGATCTCAGGTCGGGTGCCCGCGGTGCCCGGCTTGAAGAGGTTGCCCTCGGGGATGTCGTAACCACCCTGCGGGCGGGGTTTCACCCGCAGGATCTTGCCCACCAGAGAGTTGGCATTCGCAGCGGTCCGCTGTCCGTCCCAGGGGTAGCGGCCGGGGCGTTCGTCATGTGGCGAGAACCCGTCGGAGTCGAAGGGGTTGGTGTTGTCGCCGATCGACATGTACAGGTTGCCAGCGGTGTCGAAGGTCAGCGACCCGCCGACATGGCAACACTGTTCGCGTTGGGTCTCCACGTCCAGGATCGGCGTCTCGGTGGAAAGGTCGAGCTGGTCGCCCGCCACGGTGAACCGCGAGACCCGCAGGATGCCCACCTTGCCTTGGGCATTGGTGGTCGTCTCCGGCAACGAGCGGTTGACATAGATCCAGTGGTTCTTCGCGAAGCCCGGGTCGAGGGTGATTCCGAGGGCCCCGTCCTCGAGCCCGGTGAAGGTGGGCAGCTTTCCGGCCACCACGGTGGACCGCGTGTCGGGCTTCCACACCTTGACCACGCCGGCCCGCTCGACCCAGAAGACCCGGCCATCCGGGGCGACGCTCAGCTCCATCGGATCAATGATGGTATCCTTGCGGGCACCATCGACGAGGGCGTCCTCATCGAGGACCACCTTCTTGAACGAGGACTCCGGGGGCAACCAGGAGCCTGACGCAGAGGTGGGGGCCTGGGCGATCGCCGGCCCGACGAGGCCCCAGAGAAGAAACACGTGAAGACCGAGGGATTTCATGGCGAAATCGGACTGGATTCACCCGCGGCACGCAAACTCCTTTTTGAGTTCCAGTGGGCGGCACAGAACCCTGGGGGGATCAGCGTCCGGATGGCGGCGTCGCGCGGGACTCGCCGGAAGAACTACCCAGCAGGTCCTCCTCGAGGGCACGCAACCGGCTGGCGCTGGAAGAGACCAGAAGCCGCACCCGTCGATCGGGCTCGCCGCGCCGGTCGCCCGCGGAGGATCCACCGGAGCGCCCATCCCGATACTGGACAAGGATCCCGAGATAGCGATCCAACTGCCCGAGGCGGAGTTTCATGGACCCGTTGTCGGCCTCCTCCCGTCGGGCCAACGATTCGCCCAGTCGGATGAGCATCCGCAATTGCGCGAGCTTGCGTCCCAGCACGGGCTCCTGGGCCGGATACGGCCATTGTTCCAGGATTTCGGAGACCCGCAGCGTTCGGCGCTGCGGGATCCCGTTGGTGGTGGCCGCGACCTCCACCATCTCGGTGAGCACGGGGCGCAGTTGCGCATTCCAGCCTTCTGGGGTGATCCGCTGGGTGGCATCCTGGACGTGGAACGCCATCGAGACCACACCCCACCATTTCTCCACGTCCAGCAGGCTGGGGAACTGGGTCGAATAGGTCCTCAGGAACCCGGTCTGCCAATTCAACGACTGGTTGAAAGACCAGACCAAACGGCCCAAGGAGCCGGAGTCCCCGCCCAGGGAGCGCAGCTGGTGCACCAGCAAGGCGGAGGAGCCCTGAAAGACCTGAAACCGGTTGGTGTCGCTGATCCATGCGTCGGGAGGTTGAGCCAAGGCCTCGAAACCGAGCGGAGGCCGTCCCGCCATCTTGCCCGCGATGACCGCCATCGGATCCAGATTTCGGGCGGGATCCTTGAAGTCGCGGTTCAGTTGCGGGACCAACTCGCGCCCGCCCTCACCGATGAGCAGGGTGGAGATTCCCTCGGACAGCCAAAGCGGGATCGGACTCAACGGTCCCTGGTTGGAGCGATTGGCCACCTCGAGGAGGGTTGCGTCGACGAGCGTGCGCACCAAAAGGGTCCAGTGGATCCGGTCCTGGAGTTCCACGGCGTAGCTCCATCCCTCCGCATATTGGGTGGCGATGATGCCTGCGGGAGGCTTGCGGCCATCAGCCTTGAGGATCCGAACCACGATGGACCCCCGATACTTGTCATCCAGGCGAAGGATCCGGAGAACCCCAGCCTTCACGCGTTCGCAGGCGACGGAAACGACCGGCGGATTCAGGGCAGCCAGTCCCTGCTGGTCCATGGGACGGAGCGGATTCAACGTCAGGGTCCGCTGGGATTGGCCGGTCGGTATCCGGATCGGTGAGGAAAGACCTTGGTCGAGGGGACCAAGCTCTCCCAGCACGAGGAATTGCCCCGAACGACTGCGGGTCGGCGCCCCCGATGGGCGCGGCACCAGAATGTCTGCGTTGACATCGAAGGCCATGCCGAGGAGGCACAGAAGCCACCCCGATCGGCGCATGAACTGCTGGAAGATCGCCGGGGAGTTCAACACACGACGCGGCCATCGGCTGGAGGCCTCATGGAGCCGAGGACTTGGCCGACGGTTTCGTAGGGGATGGGGTGGGCTTCGCAGTCGAAGCAGTCGACGCCGTTGCCCCTGACGAACCGACGGTTTTGGATTCACCTGCAGCGCCCGATTTGTAATTCGTGCTTCGATAGTCGGTGATGTAGAAACCGGAGCCTTTGAAGAGCAATCCGGCCCCACCGCCCACTCCGCGTTGGACCTTGCCCTTGCCCCATTTCTTGGCGGGACAAAGCTCCTTGGGACATTGGGTCAATGGGGCATCGCTGATGCGCTGGGACACCTCGAATTGGGCCTGACACTTCAGGCAGGCATACTCATAGGTCGGCATAAATCTGGGACTCGGGCCGAAGACGTGGATCATGGCCATTCCGCCATCAAGATCTGCGGAGTCTCGGCGTCGTCCTTGGGGACAGGCTAGGATCAACGAGGCGACGAGGGAAGTCCGGGTAAAAAGATTTCCCCGGGATTCCAACCCCAACGGATCGGTCGCGCGCCGACGCCAATCACGGGATGGGGTCTTCAAAACGATCAGGAGGCCCGGAATTCATCGGTCGAAGAGTCCAGACACCCGAGGCGACGACCACGCGGCGCTGGTCGAAGGTCCGGCCATGGCGTCCGCAAACTCCAACAGACTGTCTGGCGGTGGGTGTCTTGGGATTGCTGGACAGGGAGGGTCTGAAGGGGGGAGACGAGGCGGTTGGGTTTGGAAGGGAGACTGGATGGAAAACCAAAAAGCCGGACTTCGTTGGAAGTCCGGCTTTGGTTTGTTTTTGAAAGGTTCGGCGGCTACCTACTCTCGCGCAAGCTATACATGCACTACCATCGGCAATGCGGTGTTTGACGGCCGAGTTCGGG
>Ga0315903_10006861_pt1 | contig 14413 bp, 15 predicted proteins | sample LakEriMetagenome_7_FD_203524 | JGI IMG/M metagenome (GOLD analysis project Ga0315903, IMG submission 203524) | Freshwater fungal communities from buoy surface, Lake Erie, Ohio, United States - Buoy 2 MA119 | ecosystem: Environmental > Aquatic > Freshwater > Lake | place: USA: Lake Erie, Ohio...
TATATGGTAATGTTGAGCGATTGGTATCGTGCAAATAGTGCAGGTAAAGGAGTTGGTTTTTTTCAGATCGGTGGTGGTATAGCCGGTGATTTTCCAATCTGTGTTGTACCGATGATGTATCAGGATTTGGAATGGCATGATGTTCCTTTCTGGAGCTATTTCTGTCAGATCAGCGATTCTACCACTTCATATGGTTCATATTCCGGTGCGGTTCCTAATGAGAAGATTACTTGGGGCAAGCTCGATATCAATACTCCTAAATATATAGTGGAAAGTGATGCTACCATTGTGGCACCATTGATCTTTGCCTATATATTAGGTTGGTAAATCAACTGTAAGGTCATAAAAAAAACCGGGTCATTTTTGAACCCGGTTTTTTGTTTGAAATAGCTTGACATTATCTTCTTGTCATGGTTGGTAAGGGAAGATCTCTCTTCATCATCGTAGGTCTATTTGCCATTTCCCAGCCAGTGTAGAATACCAATTGCGCACGCTTTTTCAGTAAAGTATAATTGATCTTATCAGGCGTATCCGTTGGTTTATGGTAATCTGCCTTCAGCATGCCATCGTAATAGAAAATTACGGGGACGCCATTTTTGGCAAAATTGTAGTGATCGCTGCGGAAATAGATCTGCTCTTTGTCATTTGGGTCATTGAATTTATAATCCAATGTCATCTTCATGTATTTATTATTTACTGCTTCGCTCAACGGTTTGAGTTCAGTACTTAACTTATCATCGCCAACTACATAAATATAGTTCAATGTATCCGCAAGCATACGCTCTGTATCAATCCTGCCGATCATATCTATATTCAGATCTGCCGTAAGTTTATCCATAGGAATGGTAGGATGTGAAGCGAAGTAGTCTGAGCCCCAAAGTCCTTTTTCTTCACCGCTTACGGCCATGAACATTACATTGCGCTCTGGTCCGTTTCCGGCAGCTTTTGCTGCAACAAATGCTTGTGCAATTTCCATAATACCAACAGTGCCGGATCCATCGTCATCAGCACCATAGTTGATGATATTGCCTCTTTTACCTATATGGTCGTAGTGAGCCGTAATGATCAGCCATTCATCTTTTTTGGAAGAACCTTCAACATAACCTAATACGTTAGTACTCTCCATTCGTATTACTTTTTTATTAAGTTCTAGGAATAGATCGACTTTAACTGTTTTATTCTGAAGCTTTTCATTTTTTGCCCGCTGAGCCATAGCTGTGAATTCGCTACCCATTATACTCTCTGCTGCTTTTGATGAAATGCTATATACATTTGGATTTTGAGCTGGGCTATACAGGTTTACATACATGTTGTTGTTGTTCATTGATATTGCGGGTCTTGGGAAGCCGGGGCTTACGACCAAAACTGCTGCGGCTCCTTTTTGTGTTGCAGCAGCAATTTTACCAAAAACAGAACCTGGTGCTCTGAATCCGCGCTTATCCGATTTATAAGCCGCCGGTACTCCATCAAGGATTAATACTGCTTTGCCTTTTACCTCCACACCTGCATAATCATCATAGTCGCCATCTACAATTCCATGTCCGGCAAATACGATTTCAGAGAAATATTGTCCGGCAGTGCGCGACATCTGGATCATGGGCTGGTAGTCTTGATTCAAGGGGACTTCCACATTGTTCACTAACATGGTACTGGACATCAAGCTGTCTCGGAATACTGGAAAGCTTTGCTGAAAGCTTTCATGATTACCCGGCTTGAGTCCGATAGTCTTGAAATAGTTCTCAATATAGGCAGCAGCTTTACGTTGGCCTTCCGTTGCGGTTTCACGACCCTCCATTTCAGCACTGGCTATAATGTAGAGGTGTGTACGCAGATCTTGTTCTGTGATCGTTTCTGCGAATTTTTTTGGATCTGCTTTTTTTTGGGCTGATCCTTGTAGTGCTCCTATCATCAGCACCACCATTAGTAACATTAATCTCATCATGTAAGTTTGTTTTATCAGGTTGTTAAGGTAATAAAAAAGCCTGAAGGACGGCAATTGAAAGTACTTCAGGCTTAAAATATGGATAAATGGCGTTGATTACATACAGCCGATTTTATTGACCCTGTTGGCATGTCGGCCTCCTTCAAATTCAGTAGAAATAAATTCTTCAATCATTCGTTGAGCCACTTCTAAAGATACAAATCGTGCGGGGATGCAGAGGACATTGGCATCATTATGTTTGCGAGCTAACTCAACAATGGATTGATTCCAGCAAATAGCTGCCCTAATACCCTGATGTTTATTGGCCGTCATAGCAACCCCATTTGCTGACCCGCATAATAAAATTCCAAAAGAACATTCTCCTTTTTCAACTGCATCAGCTAAAGGATGTGCGAAGTCTGGGTAATCCACTGAATCAAGACTATACGTACCAAAATTGCGAACGGTCAGTCCTTTTCCCTGCAAGAATTTTATAAGTTCTTCTTTATATTCAAATCCGGCATGGTCTGAACCTATAGCTATTGGGACAAATAAATTGAACGGAGAATGATTCATAACACAAATTATTAAGAGTTACACGTTTAAGATACCATTACGATTCTGGTTACTGCCATTCTTCCCATTTTTTATCTTGATCTTTCCGTACACGAGCAGAGATCAAAATGGATATTTCATAAAGAAAGACTAAAGGAACCACAACGATCATTTGGCTTCCCCAATCTGGTGAAGGGGTAATAACAGCAGCTATTACCAAAAGTCCTACGTAAGCATATTTTCTATATGTACGTAAAAAAGCGGGTGTAATTAATCCCATTTTAGATAAAACCCAGGTGGCCATAGGTAATTCAAAGGCAATTCCTGCACCAAGGGTGATATCGATCAAACTTTCCAGATAGTCGCTCAACATAGGGCGATATTCCAGTATGCCAGCCGATCCGATCTTATAATTGGACAAGAAATTAAAGGTGAATGGAGCCAATAGAAAATAGCCAAAACAAGCTCCGATGAAAAAGAAAAGCGATACCCAGAAAATAACCCCTCTTGTATATTTCAATTCACTTGGGTGAAGAGCGGGTTTTATAAAGCGCCAGACTTCCCAAAGTATATAGGGAAGCGCAACGATGAAGCCTCCTGCGAAAGCTATAGTTATACTGGACATGAATGTTCCGCTAACACTGGTAACCTGAAGATTTAATTGCATAGGAGGCAAACATAAAGAATCACCCATGCCCAATGAATGGCTCAAGGAACACAATAAGCGGTAGGATATGAATTCATTACGGGTTGGTCCCATAATAACATTGTCGAATATCCAATCGATGAATATGAAGAAGAATATTGCAGATAATAAAACAGCTAGTACTGCACGCATGATATGCCACCGCAAAGCTTCAAGATGATCTATAAAGCTCATTTCAGCTTCTTCAGACTCTTGTCCTCTTATCTTTTTAAAAAATGATTTTCTTCCATTATCAGCGCCGGCCACAGTAAAAATTTAGAGACAAAATTAAGGGAATTGCGGGGGATAAAGATTATTGAAGTAAACGAACCCTGAGCATCTCTATTCGGGTGTCGCTGACGCTGAGGATCTCAAATTCCATATTGCCTATTATAATTCTCTCTTTTTCCTTTGGTATTTTTTCATGATGGCTTATGATAAGGCCTGAGAGAGTCTCAGAATCTGAATCAGGTAGATCTAAATTATATTTCTGATTAAGATGATCAATCTCTAATCGTCCGGCAAAAATGAATTCCTTATCGGTAATCTGTTTTTCAATAAATTCTTCGGTATCATGTTCATCTTGAATTTCACCAAAGATCTCTTCCAACAGATCTTCCATCGTAATAATACCTGCCGTTCCACCAAACTCATCGACTACCCAGGCAATACTCTTGCGTTCCCTGGTGAATTTATTGATCAGGTCAGAGGCGCTCATACTTTCCGGTACAGCTGGTATAGGTAATAATATGGATTGAATATCTCGTGGTTTGCCAAATAAAGCCAGTTGATGAACATATCCCAGGATGTTATCGATATTTTTTTCATACACCACAATTTTACTGAGTTTGCTATCAGTGAATTTAGCAACTAATTGTTCGATCGGTGTATTGACATCAATGGCTTCTACTTCTTTCCTTGGAACCAGACACTGCCTGATCTTTACTTGAGGAAGCGATAAGGCGGCTTCAAAAAGTTCGGTATTCAATTCAGGCGTTTCTTCTGATTGTTCCCGGGTTTGAATGATAAATTGATCGACATCCATTCGGTTGAATGGTTGTTTTTCAGGATTTACCCTTACGTTGAAAATATATTTCAGTATCCATTCTGCTAACTCATTAAAAAAGGTAGCAATCGGGTATAGAATTCCGTAAAAAAAATGAATACTTGAAGCAAAAAAAGATAGTAAGGAGTCACTTTTTGCTTTGAAAATAGGCCTGAATGTAAATTGAACAAATAAAATAATGAAGGTGGCCAATAATATATCCAGTAATAGTCGAATCGATGTAAGATAAGGTGGGATATTTTGGTTCAACAATGATTCGATCCAATTCCAAAAAGCACTAATATACGCACCGGATAGTAAGGCGTAAATAACCAGCGCGAGTGTGATACCGATTACGGCAGTCCCTAAAAATTTCCCGGGCGATTCTAAAAAAGTTGAAAGGATGCGTCCACTTTTCAAGCCTTGTTTTTTCTTTAATTCAATCGACAAGCGATTGGCTGAAACAAAAGCAGATTCAATGCCCACAAAGAAACCAGCTAATGCCAGGGAGATTCCAATAAAAGCCAGAATGATCGAATCCATATATTTTCAAAGATAGGAGTAATTAGCCCGCAATAAAATCTCTAACCCGCTTTTCCGCTTCAGCACAGGCCTTATCCAATTCTTCATTTAGAATGATATGGCTGAATTGGTGGTTAAAGCTGATCTCGTAAGCTGCTTTTTTGATCCTGGTGTTGATTGTTTCTGCTGAATCTGTACCTCTGCTTTCTAATCTTCGTCTTAATTCTTCCACCGAAGGAGGCTGTATAAAAAGAGAAAGAACTTCTCCAGGAAATTGTTGCTGAACATGTATAGCCCCTTTTACATCAATATCCAAAACCGGGAAATGACCTTCATTCCATATGCGTTGAATTTCAGATTTCAATGTACCATAATATTTCCCTTCATAAACCATTTCCCATTCTATGAATTCTTGTTGTTCGATCTTCTTTTTAAAATCTTCTTCTGAGATAAAATAATATTCAATTCCGTGTTTCTCTGTGCTTCTAGCCATGCGTGTAGTAGCCGAAACAGAAAAAGCCAGTTTATCTGGGAAGGTGCGCATAAGATGTTTGGCAATAGACGTTTTTCCGGCACCGGAGGGAGCTGTAAGTATAATCAGTTTCATGTTCATTAGGATAAGATCAGATTCGCACTATATCTGCACCAATGGCTCTGAGGCGCTCATCTATTTGCTGATAACCGCGATCTATCTGTTCAATATTATGTATGATACTTTTACCTTCTGCACTAAGTGCGGCGATCAATAAGGAAACGCCTGCTCTAATATCAGGACTACTCATCGTGATGCCTCTTAATGGTTGTTCTCTTTCTAATCCGATCACCGCTGCACGATGTGGGTCACAAAGAATAATCCTTGCCCCCATGTCGATGAGTTTATCAACAAAGAATAATCGGCTTTCAAACATTTTTTGATGGATAAGAACTGATCCTCTTGCCTGAGTGGCCACCACTAAAACGATGCTTAGCAGATCTGGAGTGAATCCTGGCCAAGGATGATCATAGATAGTCATTACAGATCCATCAATAAACGTTTGAATCTCGTAAATATTATTTTCAGGAATGATAATATCATCACCTTTTATCTCCATTTGAATTCCGAGCTGCCGGAACTTATCGGGTATAACTCCTAGCATATCTACCCGTGCATCTTTAATGGTGATCTCACTTTGTGTCATGGCAGCCAAACCAATGAAAGAACCAATTTCGATCATGTCTGGTAACATGGTGTGTACAGTTCCCCCTAAATAGGGTACACCATCAATGTAAAGTAGATTAGAACCTATGCCGCTGATCTTTGCACCCATGCGAATCAGCATGGCACAGAGCTGTTGAATATAGGGTTCACAGGCAGCATTATAAATGGTAGTTCTTCCTTCAGCCATTACAGCTGCCATGATCAGGTTAGCTGTTCCGGTTACGGAAGGTTCATCTAATAATAGATAAGTACCTTTTAATGTTTTTGCTTCCAGGTGAAAGAATCCATCTTCAGGAAGGTAATGGAATACAACCCCTAGTTTTTCAAAACCGATGATATGGGTATCTAATCTGCGACGTCCAATTTTATCTCCACCAGGTTTAGGAATAAAGGCTTTTTTAAAACGTGCCAGTAATGGTCCAGCTATCATTACCGAACCCCGAAGTCGTCCACTTTTCTGACGAAATATTTCACTATGCAGGTAATCAATATTGATATCATCTGCCTGAAAAGTACAGGTATCTCTAGAGATGCGATTGATCTTTACCCCTATATCTCCTAATAATTCAATCAGGAGGTTAACATCAAGAATATCGGGGATATTGCGAATCTCAACTATTTCAGGAGTGAGCAAGACAGCGCTAATAATCTGTAAAGCTTCATTTTTTGCGCCTTGCGGCTTGAGTTCTCCTTTTAATTTTTTGCCGCCGGTAACTTCAAAAGAATGCATGAACCGACTTATTTGAATCTTTTTTTATTGAATTTCTGTTGAGGCCCTCTGTTTTTATTATGTCCCTGTCGTGCATTTCCGTTTCTATTCTGGAAACTTCCTTTGCCACGCTTTCCATAGCGGTCGTCACGTTCGCGTTCGCGATATAATTTTACAAAAGGAGTATTATCCGTGAAAGCAAGTTCGCCATTGGTGAGCGAGGATAATTCGCCTCGGATGGAGTCATCGTGTACCAATTCCTTATGCCAGTTACTATAGGCAAGTTTCATATAATACGCAATAGTATTCGTGAAACCAATTCGCTTTTCTGGATCTTGTTCTTTTCTTGCCTTATCTATGATCACTTCCAAATTCTTTCCGAGATGTGAGAATTTAGGATAGCGTTTCGGATACGGAAGAGGTTCTGGTTTCGCTTGTAATTTTTCTCTGGTTGGGATAGGATATGGGCTTTCCACATCCAGCTTAAAATCAGATATTAAAAAAAGATGATCCCAAAGTTTATGTCTGAAATCTTCAATATTCTTAAGGTGTGGGTTCAAAAACCCCATTAATTCAATGATGCCTTTCGCCTGTGCTTGTCTTTTTTCACGGTCTTCAATGGTCAGGATATGATCGATCATTTTTTGAATATGACGACCATATTCTTTCATCACCAGGTGATTTCTTGCTGTATTATATTCCATAAGATGTAATATCGGACAAAAGTAAAGGATTTGCTAATTCTGTGTTCAGCCAATCTTGGCAAAGACTTCTCTAAGGGATCGGGCACTTTTTTCCCAACTAAAAGATTTAGATCGAATCAGGCCCGCATGAATCAATTGTGCTCTGTGATCCTCATCTTTATAGAGCAAACCCATTGCCTTGCCAAAGGCTTCCGGATCATCCGGACTGCAATATACGGCAGCTCCGTCGGTTATTTCAGGAAGAGAGCTGGTATTTGAACAAATCACGGGAGTGCCACAATGCATCGCTTCCAATACAGGTAGCCCGAATCCTTCCCAGTGAGATGGATAGACCAGGGCGTAGGCGGCAGCCGTGAGCTTATGCAACATAGGATCAGAGACGTATCCAAGCATGACCACATCATCTTTGAATTTATAGCGTTGCAGTTGGTCTTCAAACTCTTTTTCATTCCAGGCTCGTCCGGCAAGCATCAGTTTAATATTGCTTTTATGACGGTTTTTAAACCAGGAAAACCCCTTTAGCAGATTGATGATATTTTTCCGGGGATGTATAGCCCCTGCATAAAGGAAATATTCTACTCCATTCGTGATCTTGTCTTTCACTATTTCTTTTTCTTCTGAATTCAACGGTTGAAATCCTGGATCAGCAGCATTATATACTACAGTAATTTTTTCTGCAGCTTGAGGATAATGCCGGATGATATCTTCTTTTGAAAACTCAGAGACCGTAATAATATGCCTGGCTTTTTGGATAAATGCAGGTGTATAGTGCTTATAATAATTACGGTAAAAGGTGCTTATACCTGCTGGATAGTGATGAAATGCCAGATCGTGAATTGCCAGAACCTGAGGGATCTTTGTAGTTAGAGAGCAAAATCCATCCGGAGAAAAAAGAATATCTGCTTTTATTTTTTTGGCCATTGCCGGAAGACTATAATCGTACCATAGTTTCCATAATAATGGGTGACGGGCTTTGGGGCCTTTGACCAGAAAAGGAAATGCAGGAGGATACACTGGCTGGCGATCATATAGTAAACTGATCTCATCCTGTGGATGAGTATCTTTAAAGGCATTGATCAAACCATTGGTAAAACGGCCATACCCCTCTATATATTCCAGCCCTGTAAAACGGGCATTGATCGCAATTTTCATTTCTTTTCCCTGCGCAAAGCTACTTGAAAAAGCATCTCCCTGACTACCCTTATCTTTGTGTTTTAAAATTCAGTAATGAACACTTCTACTATATCAATTGACGTTACATTGGATCAGGATAAAATTCCAGAGCGCTTATCATGGAATGCTACTCAAAGTTCAGCGGAGGCTCCTCAGGATGCAAAAGCCATGATGCTTTCATTTTGGGATGGCAGGGAAAAAGCAGCTATGCGTATTGATCTTTGGACGAAAGATATGATGGTGGATGAAATGGGCGATTTCGTTTATCAGAATATGATGTCCATGGCTGATAATTTTGAACGGGCAACCCGCCAGGCTGAATTGGCTAGAGATATGAAAATATTTGCCAAGGCATTTTTGAAAAAGTTTCAGCAGAATATGGAAAAACAATCTCAAAATCCGCAATAATATGTCACTGGAAAAGCAAATCAATGATCAGTTGAAAACAGCAATGCTGGCTAAAGATGAGAAAGCGTTGCGTGCCTTAAGAGCCATCAAATCGGCCATATTATTGGCAAAAACTGCTGAGGGTGCGGGGGAGTTGACAGAAGCGGATGAACAGAAAATGCTGCAGAAATTAGTTAAACAGCGACGCGATTCTGAAACCGTTTTCCGTGAACAAAATCGATCAGATCTTGCACAGAAAGAGGCAGAAGAGATTGAAGTGATTGAACAATTTTTACCGAAACAGTTGACTGCGGAAGAGTTGAGATCCGCTTTGGTTCAGATCATTTCCGAAACAGGCTCATCAACCCTGGCAGATCTGGGGAAAGTAATGGGCGTAGCCACTAAGCAACTCGCAGGTAAATCAGATGGCAAGGCAATCGCTGCAATGGTTAAAGAGCTACTTCAAAAATGATCATAGATCTGATATTTTTGGTCCTAATTTTTTTCGCTCTAATAAAAGGGCTAAGTAAAGGGTTAGTGGCCGCATTATTTTCTTTTGCAGGGTTGTTCATAGGGCTAGCTGCAGCATTGAAGTTATCGGCAGTTTTAGCTGCGTACCTGCAAAAACATTTTGAACATCCTGGGCCATGGTGGCCCGTACTGGCTTTCATTCTTGTTTTTATAGGAGTTGGCTTGCTGATGAGGATATTCTCCAGTATGGTGGAGCGATCTATGGAGGCAATGGCAATGGGGTGGGTCAATAAACTGGCAGGATTCGTAATACTCGCGTTGTTATATACGTTAATCTACAGTGTTGTATTGTTTTATGCAAGGCAGCTTGATATAATCACTGATGCCACTGTTGATTCTTCCAAAGTATATGCTCACATACAGCCTTGGGGACAATGGACAATGGACATGATTGGAAAGATCATACCATCTTTTAGAGATCTGTTTAAGGATATTCAGCAGTTTTTTGAACAAACTGGAGATAGACTGAATAAATCTGTTTAATGACTTCGTAGTTATTGGTAATAAACATCTATTTTAGCAACCAAGGGGGAATATATTGGTGTACGAGATTAAGCAATCTGGGAAATTTAAGTATATAGAAGAAGGAGAGGGGGAACCTTTGATCTTACTACATGGCTTATTTGGGGCATTGAGTAATTTCAAGGATCTGGTTGACTATTTTGTGGGCAGTTACAAAGTTGTTGTACCCATTTTACCTTTATTTGAGCTCGACCTTTTGCATACTTCTGTAAGTGGCCTGCAAAAGCATCTTCATAAATTCATTGAGCTCAAGGATTATCATAATATTAATCTTTTAGGAAACTCTTTAGGGGGACATATAGCACTTGTCCATGTTTTGAAGCATCCCGCACGCATCAAATCACTGATTCTTACAGGCAGCTCCGGTCTTTATGAAAATGGAATGGGGGATACTTATCCTAAGCGAGGAGACTATGAATACATCAAGAAAAAAACGGAGGACGTATTTTTTGATCCCAAAACGGCTACAAAGGAATTGATAGATGAGGTTTTCGATATTGTGAATAATCGTATAAAAGTGATCAAAGTACTGGCATTAGCTAAAAGCGCTATACGAAATAATCTGGGAAAAGAGCTCAATCAGATCAAACAACCTACATTACTCATTTGGGGTGCTAATGATAAAGTAACACCGCCATTTGTTGGAGAGGAGTTCAAGAAGTTGATCCCAAACAGTGAGCTACATTTTATTGATCAATGCGGGCATGCCCCTATGATGGAAGTGCCTGATGCATTCAATCGAATATTGCTTAGTTTTTTACAGAAAAATACTCAGCCGGCAATTTAGCATGGTGATGTGCAGCTATTTTTAGAATTGTAACGTCTTTTAAGTAAATTGTTTCATGTTCTGTGGTCAGATAATATCATCTCCGTATAAGCCATTGCAATTGGTTGATACCGTTGCACAGGCATTATCTGTTATGGAAAATGCTCAGATCACGCATCTGCCTGTTGTGGACGAGGATAGATATTTGGGTATGATCGACGAGAATGACCTTCTTGATGTACCCTCGGATACCATGCTGAAGGATTTGTCTGATCGATTGGTCATTATCTCAGTAAAATCAAGTGATTACTTTTTAGTTGCGGTTAAGCTAAGTCATGTTTATGATCTTTCCTTAGTTCCTGTTGCGAATGAGAAACAAGAATATGAGGGATTGATAGAAAGAACTCAACTCTTTCATAATCTTGCCCAACTCACGGGAGCAGATGAATATGGTTCTATGATCGTATTGGAAATGGAGAAAAAAGATTATGCACTAGGTTTATTAAATAGGCTTGTAGAATCCAATGATGCGTTGATCACACAATTAAATACATGGTCTGACCCCGCTACACAATTAATGACCGTTGTTTTACGTATAAACAAAGAAGAAGTTTCAGATGTAGTATCAAGTTTTCAACGTCATGAATATACTGTTCGTTATTATCTCGGGGAAGAATTATTCCGTAATGAACTTCAATCAAATCTGGATCATCTCCTTAATTATTTAAACATATAATGCTTAGGGATTAGTATGGATACTATCCCTAATTATTATTTTTATGCTCAATGAGGTTTTTGCGCCTGCATATCAGTTTTTGTTTACTGCTGTTTGTTTTCTACGGGCAAGCACAATCTGCATTTGAACAAATGCAGGAAGAAGATACCGTTTATAAAGATGAGTGTAAGGTTACCATTAGAGAAATTTATCTTTCCGGCAATAAACAGACACGTGATGGGATTTTACTGAGAGAAATTCCAATTGAAAAAGGCAGATCTTATTCTATGGCTTTTATTCTTCGTTCGATTGAGAGAGCCAATGAAAACCTTATGAACACCACCCTTTTTGTTACGGTAAAAACTGATTTTAGAAACTGGTTCAATGATTCGTTGGATATTACCGTAAATGTTGCAGAACGTTGGTATTATTTCCCTTTACCTGTAATTGTTCCGGTCGATCGAAACTGGAACGTATGGATCAATCAACATAATATTAGTTTAGATCGTATTAACTATGGGATACGTTTTCGGGGGCAGAATATTACCGGAACAAATGATCGACTCAATTTATTTATTATCAGCGGTTATACAAAGCAGTATGCCCTTCGTTATGAGAATCCTTTTATAAGTAAAAATCTGCGGCATGGAGCTTCATTGGAGATGTCTTATAGTCGTAATAGGGAAATCAATTACACAACGAGGAGTAACCAGCAAATCTTTTTTAAGGATGAAGAAAATTTTGTCAGATCCAGACTGCAATTTGGGGTAGGGTATTCTTACAGGAGAGGTTCCATTGAGCGACATAATTTGAAACTGAACTACTATCATGAAACGATAGCCGATACTATTGCGACTATGAATCCAAAATTTTTTGGGGAGGGTAAAACATCTCAACGTTTTCCAGAACTCCAATATCGCTATCAATATTTAGGGGTTGATTATATACCCTATCCACTTCGTGGTTTTAGGGCAGAATTTAACTTCATTAAGAGAGGGGTTGGGGGGAATTCCGGAATGGATCTATGGCTTTTCAATACAAAAGTTGGGAAGTATTTACCCATTACCGAAACGATAAATTTTTCTCTTCAGGCAGAGGGAACGATAAAATTACCATTTAGGCAACCATTCTATAATCAACAACTTTTAGGCTATGGAGACAATTATCTCAGGGGATTGGAATACTATGTTATAGATGGTGTAGCAGGGGGAATGCTAAAAGCAACCGTAAGAAAAAAAGTAGCCGACTTTACACTTAAGACTAGTTCTAAATCCAAAACGTATAGTTCCATTCCGTTCAGAATTTATGTAAAAGCCTATAGTGACTTGGGTTATGCATATAATAAGGAGAATATTACGGGTAATGTGCTCACCAATGAACTGCTTTATACCGGAGGTATAGGTCTGGACGTGGTTACAATTTATGACATGGTTCTTAGACTTGAATTTAGCTTTAATCAGCTGCGTGAACGGGCCCTATTTATCCATATGAACGATTTTTAATACTTTCACTACTCCAAACAGCAATATGAAAATAGCCGTTTATAGTAGAGGTGGAGAGGGTGTACCGCATGATCAGTTGACGGAGTTACTTGCTGCATTGCAAGAATCTAATTGTACTCCCTATCTGTACAGTCCATTTGCAGAGCAGGTTAAAGATGGGTTATCTGCTGAAATCCAGACGTTTTCTACTTCTGAAGATCTGGATGAGAGTTTTGATTGCGTTATAAGTTTAGGGGGAGACGGTACTATGCTCGATACGGTAACGCTGATACGGGATAAAAACATTCCGTTACTCGGTGTAAATTTTGGACGATTAGGGTTTCTTGCCTCTCTGGGTAAAGAAGAAATGCGTGCAGCAGTTACAGCATTAGTTGAACGCACTTTCGTCGTGGAAAAAAGATCTTTGATACATCTGGATGCCAATATTCCTCTTTTCGGAGATACCCCATATGCGCTTAATGAATTCGTCATTCATAAAAAAGATACCTCCCCGATGATCAAGATACATACCTATCTTAATGGGGAATTTCTGAATACGTATTGGGCAGATGGGTTGATCGTTTCCACTCCAACAGGTTCTACAGGGTATTCACTAAGTTGCAATGGTCCAGTTGTTTTTCCTGAAACGGGTAGTTTTATTATAACCCCAGTTGCTCCTCATAATCTGAATGTTCGACCAATCGTAATACCAGATAATAATATCATTTCTTTTGAGGTGGAAGGAAGGATGGATCAGTTTATTTGCACATTGGATTCCCGTAAAGAAACGGTAGAATCCAGTGTACAACTGGCTGTAAAAAAGGAAGATTTTACGATCAGCCTGGTTAGGCTCAATGAAAATAATTTTTTACAGACATTGCGGAAAAAGTTAGCATGGGGGTTTGATACACGTAATTAATCTTATCTTACCAATTAACACAGTTTTTACGCTTTATTTTGTTTTTTTGTTGTTATGGGCAGAAAATTATTTTGGATTATTTGTTTTTTATTCTCCCTAGGAGTAGTTCAGGCACAAAGGCAGGCTTTTGTTCATGAAGGGGAAATTGGATTTACGGCAGGTGCTGCACATTACTTTGGAGATCTGAATAATCAGGCATCATTCAAACGTCCGAAACAAGCTTTTGGGGTTTTCTTTCGGAAGCAATTTGGGAACTATGTCGGCGTTCGACTTGGGATACATTATGCTCAGTTGGGTTATGCCGATAAATATTCCACCAATGCTTTTCAACTGAGCCGAAATCTTAGCTTCAATACAGATTTATGGGAATATAGTCTGCAGGGCGATTTCAATTTTTTCAGATTCGTTCCGGGAGATGTGGACTACCGATTCACGCCATATGTAACATTGGGAATTGGTTCTATGAGTTTCGATCCCTATGCCTATTTACAAGGAGAAAAATATTATTTGCGGAGCTTAGGAACAGAGGGGCAAGGATCTGTACAATATCCTGATCGATTGCCCTATAAGAATACAAGTA
>Ga0315903_10006864_pt1 | contig 14412 bp, 15 predicted proteins | sample LakEriMetagenome_7_FD_203524 | JGI IMG/M metagenome (GOLD analysis project Ga0315903, IMG submission 203524) | Freshwater fungal communities from buoy surface, Lake Erie, Ohio, United States - Buoy 2 MA119 | ecosystem: Environmental > Aquatic > Freshwater > Lake | place: USA: Lake Erie, Ohio...
ATAGTTGATTCAAACTTTATACCTGACTTAAGGAGTACATCTGTAACTCCCTGCATAAACTTGCCATCAACCATTCCGTTATCGCACCAAGCGATAGATACTGTCTCTTGCATTGTCCCCTGCTTTCTTATTTCTTCTTAGCCCTAGCGTTGTCTACTAGATTTGGATAAGGTCGTCCAGCCTTCTTAGCCATTGCTTTCGCCTTGGTCTTCTGTGCTGGAGTCAATGGTGTTGATTTCTTATTAGGGTTCTTCTTATCCCAGAATGCTTTCTTCTTCACCATTTCACCTTGTCTGCCCAGTACGCAGCAGACATCTTGCCCTTGGCAATGTTCTTTGCGTGACGTGCTTTGAATGAAGCCTGACGTGCCGTTGGCTTTCTGTCACCAGTAACACCCTGTTGCCCAAAACGAATTGTCTTAACCTTATTACCCTCTTTAGCCACAACTATGTGTGACTTCTTAGGATGGTTAGGAGTACGCTTTGGCTTGTTAAAGCCAGAAACTCCTGCTCGTTTTAATCTAGGGTCTGTCATTATTTAACAAACCTGCCACCTTGCCAGGTGTATCTTTTACCCTTATATGTTCCACTGTATACATTAGGGTCTTTGTCAGTAAACTGATTTTCTGGTTTTACATAAGCCAGAGTTGCTTTATCAATATTTAATTGCTCATATGATGTTGGACTTGGTGCTGGCTTTGGCTTTGCAGTAATCTTTGGTTTAGGCTTAGGTTTTGGAGTTGCCATTATTTCTTCTTTCTGTTTAAAGTTTTCTTGTCGTTATAGCCCTTGATGATTACATCAGCATCTGATGGAATACCCTTTTTGTTCTTGCTTGGAGGGCGCTTGCCCTCTTTAAGAAAGTCATTAAGACCTTTTGGCTTTGGCTTTAACTTCTTAGGCATAGCAACTGGGTTGCCACGTGTCATATCTTTCTTAGGCATAGCAACTGGAGTACCCTTTAAACGCTGCCTAGGCATTGCAGATGGCTTCATTCCCTTTTGTGCCATTACTTCTTTTTCCCCATCTTCTTAATCATTCCGCGCTTGGCTGTCTTCTTGACCATTTTTTTGCCAGTCTTTTTGGCTTCCATCTTTGCCATAGCCATACCTTTTGATGTGTATGGAAATTCCTTCATTCCTACTTTTGGCATTTTATACTCCCAGTTCTTTCATTACTTCGGCTGTCTTGGTATTTATATCTCTTGCTTTAGGCATAGTGTCTGCATCATAGGCTCTGCCCAAAGTCTCTGATGCTTTATGCGCCTCTTCAACATGGCGCATGGTTGTACCTGCTGGTTGTATACCTTGTGCTCTAGCATCTCGATATGCAGCCAATTCAGCATTCCATTTTTTATCTGGAACGTCCCGCTTAGCATCTCCAGAGTTCATCTGAAGACTTAAACCTTTACATCCAAAACAACCTTCAACATAGGTTGGATGCGCGTCCCAGTGTTTCATATATCCCCTACTGCGCTGTAAAGTTTGCTTCTGTAATCCCAACATTGCCAGCAATAAGTGCTGCCTTAGTTGCTTCACTTACTATGTGGTTTCTACCGCCTAGGTAAACTTCTTCGTAATCATTCAAGTCTTCATCTAGAAGATATCTGGCTTGATGATATGTTCCATTATGTTTGACTATTGTTATACCTCTGTCTAACTTGTAGAAGTAGAACAAGCGATGTCCACCTGCTGGTCCTTCACGGACTGTTGGTGTTTTAAAAACATACTCTGTCATGCGTCCTCCTCAATGGACTTACTGATAGACAGGGATTGCTCCCTGCCTATCCGTCAATCAATTAAGCGATTGATGAACCTGATTCGATTCGGTATAGAGCCTCTTCGCGGTAGCGAGCAAAGCCGAGTACGCCGTACCAACCCATTGGGCGATGACGCATCAACTTGTCAACTACTGGTCCGATGACTGTGTGTGGTTCTTCAGCAACTGCTTCTGCCATTGCTTGCTGTCCAGCAAGAATAGTGCGGTATACGCGAGCAGATGAAGCACCGTCTGTTGCATTGTAAAGACGTGGAGACTCTACGAAGTATGCACCTTCGTATGTTCCAATCTCTCCTGCCCAGATGCGGTCTTGTGCAGAACCGTATTGGTTAGGAAGCAACCAACCTGCTGAGCCTGTTTCGGCGCGGAGGTCGTGTGAAACTTCTGGGTGGATACCACACCAGTAGAGTGAGCCCTTGCGAGCAACTGCCTTGTTAGCACGGAGTTTTGCAACTGCCTTGCGTAGGTTAGCAGATGATAGTGTTGCAGCAGCGGTAACTGTTGCTGTTGATGTTGCTGTTGAACCTGAGTAGATTACGTTTGAACCGCCACGCAATGTTGCCATTGCTACAGCGTCAATAGAATCTGCAAGGTTGAATGCAATGATGTTAGCAATTGCTGGGTCTACATCAGCAAGGCTGAATAGTTCAAGCGCACGTGTTACCAACACTGAGTTACCGTACTCGTTAAGAGTAATGGTTACAGATGTTGGTGTTGATAGTGCTACTGAATCTGGGTCAGCATCTTCTGTTAATGCAGTTGTTGCAATTGATAGGTCAACGTACTTCTGTAGAACTACTGTTGAACCTGGGATTGATTGGCGTGCTGGACGCTTGTCTGCGACTGAACGAATAAGTGGTTCAGAACGGAGAGCAAACTCCAAAAGGCGGTCATAAGCCTTTTGAACTAGACCAGCCGCACCAACTGTACCTCCGAGAGTGGAGGAACCTGTGGATGTATAGGCATTAGCCATGTTGTCACCTCCAAGTGACTAGGAACTATGAATGTTATTGTGAGCGAAGGAAGTCAATGAGTTCTTCTGCGCTCTGAGCGTTTTCTAATCTCATTGTTAATTCATCTGCTCGTTCAGGGGTCATAGCATTCTGAGTTACAACATCTTGCTGCCTTAAGGTTGCTCGATTAAGTTGCTGCTCTTCATTTACTGGCTCTTCAACTTTTAATCCGAATAAGTCAGCGTTATCATCGAGCCAGTTTGCAACTGACTCCTCGTTAACATCTTCCAAATCCTTCATAATAAGTCGCGCTGCCTTAGCATTGACGCCCTTCTTTTCTAGGACTTCTTTGACAGTACGCTCACGCTGCACCTTGGATAAACCCTCAAGTTGCTCTGTGAGTTCTTTGATACGCTTCTCGTCAGCACGCTTGGCTTTACGTAACTTCTTTAACAAGTCACCGCCATCGCCTGCAGAGGTTTCTGTATCTAGGTCGTCTTCGTCTTCTTCATCCCAGTAGTTGTTGCTCATAGCAACTGTCCACCCTTCTATTCGTTGTTAGTCGCAAGCCTCAGTATCCAATCGGGGAATTGGGCTGGCTCTTGCTACCAGTCTTATACGCTGGCGGGGCTGGTTGGTCCGCTCAGGATTCTTATTAGATTAAGCCAGATGTTCCTGTGCTTAATGAGCCACGTGTTACACCAGACTGACCAGAGAAGGAAGCAATCTCTTTCTCTGCTAGACGCTGGCGCTTACGCTGTGCAGAGGCGAGACCCTTGAAGGTCTCTTCTTCTGCCATACCTTGTGTGTATTTAATTCCTTCTTCTTTGTAGATGTCTCCCAGTTTTGATGCAGTAGGTAGGATGTCTGCAATAGTTGCATATCCCTTACGTGCTGTCTCTAGGTCTACTCCATACTTGGCAAGTTCTTCTGCTGATGCAACATTGGAAGTAAGTCCCTGTGCAAAGGCTGATGTTCCGATTTCAGCAGATGTAACCTTCTCTTTAAGACGTGGAAGATTCTCTTTAGGATTCAAGAAGTATCCAACTAAGTCTTCATCTGTAATGTTATAGAAAGAACGGAGAGTAGATTTAACCGCTGGGTCAGCATTGGTAACTCTATCTACGACAGTACTAATTCTGTCTTTAAATTCAACTGCTGAAATATCAGCACCAATTGCTGCAGCCAATTTAGCCTGACGGGCAACACGGTCTGTGCCAAAGTATCCAGCCTGACCGTATGCCTTAAGAGTCTCTGAGTAAGAGTTCTCTAGTGCTAGGTACTCAGCCTCTGATAGTACGTTTAGTCCAGCCTTAAGACGCATCTGGTTTCCAGCAAAACGTGTCTGGTATGCAGGTGTCTGCTTGAGTAGAAGTGTTGCTTGGTTTACACCAATGTCATCCTTCATGTAGCCCTCAATAGTTGAGGCTAAATCTTCTAGACCGTACTGTGCAAAAATATCTTTTAGCAAAGCAAAGGCATCTCTGCGGTCAGCATCTGCCTGTACTTGTGCTGGTGTTTTTCCACCTATAGGAGAGTCTTCTTCTACTATATCTGAACCGCCAGTACCGCCACCAGTATCAGTACCGCCACCAGATGGTGCACCACCTGCACCCTCTGGAAGTGTTCCTGTTTGTGCGTTATAACCCATTGATTTAAGAACATCTTTTAGCGCACTGTTAGCGTCTTGCGCTCTTGCTAATAATGTTTTTGCTTCTGCTATTTTTGCTTTATTGCCTGACTTTGTGGCTTTAGCCAAAGCATCTTTTGCCTGTGAGATACCGTAGTTAGAATCTTTAAGAGCCTTCTGCGCATAGTTGCTATCTACTTTAGAAGTATCTGCAAGGGATGCTTTGTATGCATTAGATATGTCAGTAGAACTAATTGTTGTTTTCTTAGGCAAAACGTCTGCAACTTTTTTACTAACTGCATTGGCTTTATTAACAGCAGCCTTCTTGGCTGCCATATCTTTATCTGTTCTATCGTATGCGCCAGCCATTATGCCATCAATCCGAATGACTTGAGAATCTCATTGGCATAACCAGATGCTTCTTCTCGTGCATTCTTTGTAGTAGCCCAACGTGGGTCTTTCTTTAATCGTTTCTGGAAATCAGTAAAACTCATAACTCCTGGCTTACCGTCATTGCGTAGTGCAGCCTGAACATCTGGGTCAAATGGGTCAATAGCATTATCTGGCATCTCAAGAATCTGTCCCTTGTAATATGCGTACTGATTTGCAATGCTCTTGATATCCATACCATCGTCAATAGACTGCGCTAAGTTTGAGTACATAGCCTTAGACATTGTTTTAATAGATTGCTTCTGAGCATCTAGGCTGCCAGTTGTTAGTGTTCCGCCTGGCTTCATGCCAGACATAACTTTCTCTAGTGCATCCTGTGTACTAAGGCGAACGCCATAGTTTGTTGCATAGGTTTTAAGTTCTGAGATGTTCTGAGCAATCTTGCCGTTACCCTTGGCTACATCCTCAAGGGCTGTGCCACGAACAGATGGCATAACTACATCACTCATAATACGTGCATAGTCATCTTCATTAAGAAGAGAGCCTGAAGACTTGGATACTCCGCCACTGGTTGTAGTCTTGATACGAGCAGTCTTTTGCTCTTTGATTACACGGTTGTAGAAATCCTTCTTCTCAGCAACAGTTGCTTCACGTCCAAGCATATCTGTCACGAAAGAGTCAATCATCTGGGCAGCATCAGTCTTAGTAATTTCCTGAGCGGTAATTGAAGGACCGCCAGATACATAACTCTGCTTACTACCTAGCCAAGTAGAAAATGGAGTAAGTTGCGTCCTGCCTTCAATCTGAAAGCCTTCAATCATTTCGATGCTGTGGTCATTTGCTGCATCTTTAATGGCACCAGTAAAAGCAGATTCGCTCTTTGTGATGTAGTCCTTTTCGGACATGAAACCTCTTGTATAAAGAAGGCTACGAAGTTCTTCTGGACGTCCTTTAAATTCTTTCTTTATTGCAACAACTATTTGGTTAGTATCTGCTGGAGACCAGTCTTTTCCATTTGGCTGTACATAAAGAAACTTAGCGTAGGCATCTCCCCTTGTACCTGGCGCTGTAATGATTCTGCGATTATACTCATTAAAAGAAATTATATATTCTGGCGTTTCACCAAAGGACTTATTAAGGTCTCTATATTCTGGATTAACAAGGTTTGGATTACCTAAAACTTTATCAACCATTATTTGCCTCCAGTTCCTGCTGATATTGTGTCTCTTGAATATTGGTTAAGCAATCCAGTAAAAATAATTCTGTTTGCTTCTTTAACTGCTGGGCTTACCTTTGATAGTTCGCCAAGTATTCCTGTAATTCTTTCTTTCTCTGCAGCCTTACGGTCAGCAAAATCTGAGAATCGTGCTGCTGTTTTATCTTCTGCAAGGGCTTTGAAGCCAGCAATCTCCGCAACTGCTAGGCTCATAAGTGAACGAGTCTTCTTATCAATAGGTGTATTAGTGCTGTTGATAGCCTCACCTAAAGCCTTGAACATTACATTCAATTCTCCGCGACCTTTTCCAGAACCACCAATTTCTGCATCTAAAAACGGATTAGATATTAGAAGTGCAGATTTATTCTTGGCTGCAGTATCAATTGCAATTTTGCGATTGATATACGACATAGGAGTTTTTAATTTGTTATTTAAATCTTCTTCAATAGCAAAGTATTTTTGACGGTCCTCTGCTACCTGAACGCTATCTAAATACTCTTCAAAAGAAGGCTGAGAAATTAAACCCTCTGACTCCATCCATGCATATACATCTGGGTTGTACTCTCCAGAGTTAGGTGCAAATAGGTAGCCAATTTCTTTGTAAGTATTTAGGAATAACTTATTATCCGTAGACCATTTCTTTAGTTCGTCAGTCTTGCTAATGAAGACTTTAAACTCTTTAGTATTGCGAGGAACGATATACGCTAACTTGCCTGGGTTCTTGCCAGTAAAGATTGCAACTGCCTGGTCAAAGGCGCTTCCAATATCATCACCTTGACTTTCCAAAACACCATTATAGATGTCCCAGAACTCACCCTTCCATGAAGATATGCCAGTCTTCTTGATAAAGTCTGGCAATCCCTTTTCATCACGGATAGTTGGTTGTCCTGGAGAAATCTGACCAAGTAAATTTCTACTGATAATAATGCTGTGAGCAGATAACTTTAGTTTCTTTAGATAGTCACTCTTCTGTTCAACTGTTGCATTAGTTGGCAGCGCATTACCAAATGCTTGGTGATAAGATATAGCCTGTAATACTGCTGTGCTCTTCTGACGGTCTAGTTCTGCTGGACTAACAGTACTTATTACACTGTCAAGAAACATAGGAACAATAGCAGTGCGGAGTGAAATTCTATCTCCGAACTGACCTAAAGCAAGACTGTCAAATTTTTCTGAGAACTTAGTTGCTCTTGGCGCAATTTCTTTCTCAATAGAATCTGGAAGAATCTTAGGAAGTTCACGCAATATTCCCTTAATTGCAAGAACGGATACAGATGCAAAAGGTCCTGCAAGTGCTGGTTGACCAGCATCAGGAGAGAAGGATGGGTTAATCAGTCTTAACTTAAGAGTTAAGTTATCAAATGTAGGAACTTGCAGTGCTGGGTTTCCTGTTAGTCCACGTAGCACTGGCTCAATAGCATTGTTAATAATCGTGTCAGTTGGGAACATAATGTACTGGTCGCCACGCTCATCTGTATATACATCTCCAGATGCTTCTAGTCCTTGATTAAGTAGACGCATTCTGTATATAGTCTGCAAAGGCTTCTTTGTATATAGACGATATACACGGCGATAGAAGTCTTCTGTTGCGCGATAGAAGCGACCGACTGAGCGAATAGATACAGCAAGATTAGTTTTAATTGCTGGGTTATCTACGTACTCAATAACTCTTTCTATTGCATCCCGTATTGCCATCTCAGTAACCTGTGCTTCAGCGTGCTCTTTAGCACGGGCACGCAAGACTTTATCTGGAATATTTGGAGTATTCTCTTTAGCCTGGGCGTAGTAACGGTCAGCAAACTTCTTCTCATATGGAGCAAAGGTTTGTAGGTTTTTATTGTAGAAAATTTCAACTGCTGGTGTGCGGTAAAAACCAGTTACGGTTGCATCCATTACATCCATAGTCCAGTTCTGCCACTTTTCATACATACCTTGCCAACCACTTACTTCTTCGAATATCTGCATATCTTTTTCTGGACCGATATTCTTTAGACGTGTCATGATATTTACTGAAGGCAAATGGTCAATCGTTGCATCTTGAAACTCTTTAAATGTAATACTTGCTGCAGCATTAGCCCAAGAATTTGGAGCCAGTACTTCATCTTGATTTGCTTTGCCAACAATTGCAACACGCTTAGACTTAACTAAATCAAATAGTTTTTGATTAAAAGATTCTGGACCACCATGAAATGTATTGCGCATATCAATAAGCATTGCTTCTACGTGAATACGTGCAATGTCAACTTCTGTATTGCCTATTTGACGCCAGTAAACCGTGCTGCTAAACAAAGAATTAAAAGCCTTCGCCACCTCTGGGTTAGAGATGATGTATTCACCTTCGTAACCACCAGGTATACGCTCTACACCCATATCTTTTAGGATTCCATCACGAGCGCGTAGGAAATCTGAATCAGTTTTTAATGCACCGTTGCGAAAGAAAGCATTAACTGGATTTAATGTTACGCCTTCTGCAACCTTTTCAGAGTTGTAAGGAAAACGGATAGACCAGTTATCAAAGTGAGCAATGCTTACGGCTCTCTTAGAAGCCTTGCGCACATCTAATTCTGTATATCTTGAACCTTGTTCAAGTCCTAGTTCTTTGAGTGCTGCTGTCTGAGTAGATGACACAATTGCTTGGTCAATGTAGTCAGCATCAATGCGACCAGTTAAATTTGATTTAGCACCTACGGAGTTAACCATAGAATCAAGATATGTAGGGCTGTGCTTCATTAAGCGCTTGAGACCATCCCATGCTTCTTTGCTTAGTGTATCTCCATAGATTTCTTGAGTACGCTCAACGGTTGCATCCATAACCATTCTTTGATGCACTTCGCCAAGGGTAACTTCTCGCTTCATCTTTACGCTTAAATCATCGGCAATAGATTGCAGAATATCTCTACGCTCTGCGCCAGAAATCTTTTTTGTAGGGTCTAATTTAGGAAACATTCTTGGAATGCGATAAGGAATTCCTTTTATTTTTCCAGATTTACCAGGATAATAAAATCCTCGCTTATACATACCCTGAGTTGTTTTAGAACCAGTAATTGTTTCAGTTGCTTTTCTAACGCCACGTCCACCAAAAACAAAATCACGAAGAAGATATGTTGGATGTGCAAAGTAAGCAAAGAATGATTCATCTACTGCGCTTCGTTGTCCGAGGCGAGGAAATAGTGTATGCGTTGTCCAGAAATCTGTAAACTTACGCACAGCATTATTGCGTGTAGCACCGCCCACAAAATTAATAAAGTTAAACTTTTCTGCAAGTTTAGAACCAGATGCTACCTGATAAATATCATCAAATGGTAGTGGAGCAATACTGTTTGCTACCTGTGATGGCTCAACAATACCACGACTTGATTGATAAGCCACATCATTTTCGTAACGAACGCCACTCTTATGAAGTAATCCAACAAGGCTGCGTGGAATTTCGCTACGAACAGTAGAGAACATACCAGCCTTCTCGTTGAAGGTAGAACTTAATATCTCATCCATCAACTGTTCGCCACCTGCGTTACCGTGTAACCCAGCCTTAACCATTATGCCAGCGTAAAGATTACGAACCATTGTTAATTGAATCTCTGGAGATTCGTTAAGAAATGCCTCGGCAAAAGCATCAGCATTTGCTTGCGGCATAGCAAGATTTGCTAGGTTTCTAACATCATTTATGGTTTTAATTGCATCTTCTCCATAAACAATACGTCCTGGAGCAAGGGAGCCTAGTGTCTGAATTTTTTGCAGAGCCTCTTGAGCCTTAGATACATTAGCATCTAACTCAAAGAGTTGACTTAACTCTGGATTGATAAGACCTTCTTCTCTATCTGCAACCTTCTTTAAGATTTCAGTAGTTGTTTTTAATCTCTTTTGACCAGATGCAATGATTTCTTCTGTAGTAGCAGTTGATGGAGATGGGTCAAAGATACTCTTTGCTGTTCTGTTTAGTGCAGATGAAAGAACTCTTGAACGTCTGGCAACTGGAATACCATTACGGCGATAAGAAACGCCATCTACGCGACCAGTCATAAGCAAGCCAGCATCGTCATTATCTGTGAAGAATTTCTTTGCGCCCTTCGCGTCAAAGGCTTCGTACTTTGCTAGTTGTTTAATAACACCTAATTCTGCCCACTCAGGAAAGTCATTACGTATTTCTCTGTAGATTAAACCGCGTCCCATTTCGGTTGGCTCATCAGCATATCGTTTAATAACTGGACCAAGTTGCTTATCCCAAAGGGTAACTACATCCTTCTGCTTAAACACCCAGTCCATGCCAGCATCTAAGCCTTGTCTTTCTGCAACAAATGAAAACTGGTCAGCAAGTTTTTGTCCGCGACTTTTAAATCCACCAAAACGAGAGATTGCTTCTGGAAGACTAGCCTTAACTCCAGCGTATGCACCTGTTGTACCCTTAAGGATTGGACCAATACCCACATATGAAAGAGGGTCAATCATTAATTGATAGGTTGCATCTATAGGAGTAGAAACCATCTTTTTTGCACGTAGCAAACCTTTAGGTGTTGCCATGTCAATTCCAGCAAACTTTAATAGTTTGTAGGACCAAGAATTCTTATCAACATTTGGGTCCGCTAGAACCCAACTCTCAACTCTGTCGCGACCTGGGCTAAACTGTGCACCCTGCTTAATTTCCTGAAGCATTTCGTTGAATTTCTTAGGGTCATCGCCCATCATAATGAGCGCTTCAGTCATTTCTGCGTCTACACCTTTGCCGTATAGGCTAATAGATTCTCCTGGTGTACGTCCCTCTGCTAAACCGCGAGCAAGGGCAACCTTTGCTGCGCCATACTTTTGCTCGTATGTTGCAACACGACTCCAGTCCCATGAGTTCTTGCCATCAAAAGCATCCTTAAGTAATTGCTTAGAAAAAGGCTTGTCCTGAGAAAGTTGTTTAATACCAGTTCCTACTGTATTTAAAGTCTTTCCATAAACTTCTGCTGTTTTAAAACCAGCAATAATTGGGCTAAAAAATAGTTCTGCTGATTTAGTTAAAGCCTTACCAGCACCCTGAATAGCCTTTCCTACCAAACTTTGCTCTGGCTGAAATCTTTTTTCTTTAGGAAATAGACGATTAATATCTGCTTGAACAGTTGGGTCTAGTTTAAGAAAGTCTTTACGAGAACTTTCTTCACTCATCTTTAAAAGTTTTTGAGCAGACTTATATGTATAAGACATTTGTTCAATAACTTTTTGCTGGTCAATTGGAAGGTTGGCATCGATAGCAGCCTTATAAATATTAGGGCTAATCTCTCCAACAACTGGACTTAGAGGTACCTGAGCCATTAGTACCCGCTATCTTCAAGTGCCCGATAAAGTAATTCTGAATCTCCTGTTGGGTCATACTGCGCAATATCACGGATTATAGAAAGAACAGATTGCTGTGAATTAGGAAGTCTTCCCATTGCCTGTGAACCAGCACCAGCACCCATATCAATACCAGATGTAACTGGTTCATTAGGACGCATTGTTGGTGCAAACAACTCTGTTGGCATTTCCTGTTGTGGGAATGGATTGCCAGCCATAGGTGCACTTACTTGGTTTGAGTAGGTTTCTTGTCCTTGTCCGTATGGAAGTCCTGGGATGTAAGTTGCAGCCTGTGTTGGTCCCCCGTCAGTACGCTTAGAAAGAGCGCCAGGACCTGAAACTGCTGCTGGGTTAGACGGCGCACGATATCCTCCGCGTTGAGCCATTATTCATCCTCTTCCTCTTGTTCAATACTTTCAGTTCCAAGAACTTCACTATTGTATTTCTCTGCCATACGAATCATTCCGTACGCATTCCATGGGGTCATTTCGTCACTTACCTCTGTATGTAGGTAACGAGTTCCTTCGTAGTCTGCCCACTCGGTAATAAGTACCCAGTTAACACAGATGAAGTTTTCCCCATCCTCGTCTACTTCTTGGAGAGCCTTCATGGCGTCTTCCATAATTTGTTTAAACTTATTTTGCATATTGAGTTTTAATAACTATTGGTTCTGCTGTAAAAATATCCCACTTGCAAGATATTGAAATTGCTTTATGGATTATTGATTGCGCATCCTGTGGAGTGAGACCAGGAGTGTCCACTTCCATTGCCTCCATAGCGCCAAGGGCAATGTCACCACCACTGCCAGAGTAGTAGATACCACGACTATCACGGTCCCAAGAATAATCTTCAAAGATAGGATAGATAATTCCCCGCACCACAACAAGAAACGATGAATCATGTTCCGCAGCATCCCCATCCTCTTTCATGTCATAACCAGCATCTATAAATAACTTACGCATTGCTGGTATAAATTTCTGTGTAATGTACTTATCTAGATTCTCTGAAGCAGTTGGCTTGGGTGCTTTCCACCCAAACTGCAAAAGGTTTGAACCACGTCCAGCCCCTGAACCAGCAATCAAGATTCCGTTGTTTTCGATAATCTTGTATGTAGCCATATTGATTGGGCGACCTGACTCATCAGATGAGCGAGAATCGCATCCGATAACAGCCCAGCCATTACCTTGAATAGCGGCGAGTGTTGTCATGTCCCCTCCTTCAATTAGATACGCGATGAAGTTCTTGCGCTAGCGTTTGCCGCTCCGCCAATATTTAAACTGTTCAGTAGAGTTGTTACATCTTGTGGTCCGCCAGGAGCAATAGCGCCTCCTACTGGCGCGGCGGGAGCAGGGGACGGTTGCTCAACCGTAGGTGCACCAGCAGGAGGTAATTCTGGAGCAAAGACATCTGTAATTGCATCTTCAATAGTTATGCCCTTTTGGCGCATTCTAATGACTGCTGCAATCTTCTTAACGATGTCCGTTGGGTCCCCGCCCTGAGTAATCATTTCAGGAATTGCTTGTGCACTGGACTGAAGAGATGTAACGAGAGTGTTTCTCATTTCTTCTACTTCAATCTTTTCTTGTTCCTTAGTTACGTTAATTCCAAATGGAAGTTCACGCATAGCCATATCACGGCTAATGAGTTTGCCACCCAAAGCCTGAAGCATAAAAATAAGTCCCTGTGCTGGATTAAGACCAGCCAACATTCCATAACGAACATCTGCAGAGTAATCAGCCTTGATGTCCTTGCTTGGTAGATACTCAAGTGAGTATGGAGAACCAGCGTCTACGCCACGAATTGTCTTTGTAAAGTTATATAGTGCTTCATCAATCTGGAAGCAGACAGTAATAACATCTTTTAGAGCAGAGGCAAAGATTGCCTGTGCTGACTTAACCTGTGTATCAAAGCCACCCATAAGCGCTTGAACGCCCTGTCCAGTAACAATTGATGCATCAATGTTTCCAGTACGTGATTCTGGATAACGTGTTCCAGTACGTAATTCTGATTGAAGAACTGCCTGCTCTTGGAATGCGCCTTGAGGTAGAGTTAGTTCTACACGGCGTACACCTCCAGGAGTGTTGGTACGAATGATTGCATCGCCACCAAGTTGGAAGTCTTGAACATCACCTGGGACAACGATTGGTGCCTGTACTGACTTCTCTGCTGCTTCCATCGCAAGTAATGCGAACCTATTACGAAGCAACTGAATACCTAGTACATCATCAAACTGTCCACGGGCTTCGCCATCTACGGATGGACGAACCGCTACTACAACCATCATCTTACCAATTGGATTAGCAGCCTGAGAAAGTATCAGGTTGTTTCTTGTTGGTACATAGATGGTTGATTGCTCTTTATCGTAGTAACGAATTACCTCAATATGTGCATTAAGGTCTTGTTCGTATCTATCTGAACCAAGCAACTCGTACTCATACTCTGGGAATTGTGCAACCAATTCAGCCAATGTCATGAGGTAGCGTTTAGCGAAGGCAATACAACGTCCGTAGCGGTCAAACTCTGGGTAAGCCCCAATTGGATTTTCTACTCGTATACGTGGTAGCCCTGCTTCTTCGTCTAATTCAATAATGAAAGGGACGAAACCATATGTAATGTACCAGTCTGCGCCTGTGTACATCTGAACTTGCAAATCTGAATTAACAAAATAGTTAGAAGCGATGCGTGTGCGCTTATCAGCAAAGGAACGAGCACGGTCGTTCGTCTGATTGGCTGCAGAACAGTTAACTGCAGGTAGCGGTGCCATAACTTCGGACAAGTCTTTAGCAACAATGTCAACAAAGTTAGCAACTACGTTTGCATCTACGCCTTCTGGAAAGAATTCTGGGTAAACATTAGAGATTTTTCCTGTACGTACGGCAAGTACGTCTTGTTGACGTCTATCACGCTCAGAGGCGCGGAACTTGAGGGACTCAACCCGTGCTGAAATCTGTTTAATTGATAGCAATTACTTGCCTTTCTTTCGTGAATTTAAGAATGCCTGCAATGCACGCTTATCTGCTTCAAGTCTTCTTACACGTTCTGCGTTGCGGCGAACTCTCTGAGCCTCAGCAATACGATTTTCAATACGTGTTATCTCGTTTTGAACATCATTGCGGGCTTTTTTATTTCTTA
>Ga0315903_10006869_pt1 | contig 14408 bp, 21 predicted proteins | sample LakEriMetagenome_7_FD_203524 | JGI IMG/M metagenome (GOLD analysis project Ga0315903, IMG submission 203524) | Freshwater fungal communities from buoy surface, Lake Erie, Ohio, United States - Buoy 2 MA119 | ecosystem: Environmental > Aquatic > Freshwater > Lake | place: USA: Lake Erie, Ohio...
GTTCGAATATACCCTCAAATCAATAACTCCAGAGGGACCCAAAAAGCGGGGGCCTATCACAACCGCCCGCGTCGCCGTTGCTGTTCGATTTCCGCATCGAAGGCGCGTTGAAACACAATCGGGAACTGATCACGAAACGAGCGGTTAACGACGTCACCAACAGGGAAGCGAGCTTCGTAGCGCGGCTGCCTGACCACGTTGAAGGCGATTGCAAAGCCCCGGCGATACCCGACCGTCTGAGGCCTGCCAGGGTTGCCGCTGCCCTTGCCGGTGCCGCCCTGTGGGCCATCACCTACGCGGTAGGCGATCCCTGTAACGGGCGCGCCTGGATCCCAACGGGAGTTGTAGAGGCCGTAGGACCGCATGGCGAACGTATCCAACTGGCGGCGCTTGGCTGCCGAGCGACCGCGAGAGCCTGGCCCTCTAGGGGCATCCTGGCCTGAGCCTTCAGCGCCCATTGCCCTGAGGCGGGACAGCATCTGCTGATAAGCGGGCCCTGAGACGTTCCCGCGTGCGTCACGGCGCACGCCAGGGCCAGGGGTGATGAATCGGTCGTCTCGGAGCACTCCAGCCCGCCTGAGGCGCTCCTCAGTGGCTTTGGTGCGCCGTGGTCCGCCACCAGCTCCGAGGTCCATGTAGCGGCCAGCTGGGGTGCCGCCGCCTTTGGACCTGAATGCGCCGAGGTCAACGCCGCTGCCATCGCCGTGCTGGAACCCCACGAACACCTCCAATCGCTGGGGGTTGGCGAAGGTGGCGATCAAGCCGCGGCGGGTCCAGGCGGTTGGGCCTCCCTGGATCAGCGGGAGGATTTCGCGCTGGACGGCCCCTTTGGCCTCTTTGGCCGCGTTGGTCATGGCACGGGCTAGCACCCACTCGTACTGCCCCAGGGTGCGCAGCAGGGCCTGCTGTGCGGCGTCTACCTGGCTGGTGTCGACGTGGAGGGTGGTCATGGGCTGAGCCTAGTGCAGGGGCCTGCGGCGGGTCCAGGCGGGAAAAGGTTGCCAACCTTGCAGTTGCCAACCTTTTCCCAAGAGTTTCCTGGAACACCCCCATATACCCCTCTCCCCCCCCTTCTCTTCTTTTATTTCCTTTAGGTTAGAAAGGTTAGAAAGGATAGAAGAGCCCTTGCAGCGCAAGGGATTTGGGGTTGCCAACCTCAGGTTGGAGGTTAGCAACAGGTTGGCATTATGTTCGCTGGAATACCCATTTCTGGTTGCCGTCGACAAGCTGGCGGCGCTTGATGAACCCGAGTTCGCGCAGGATCTGTCCAACCTGCATCTGGTCGGCACGGGTCTGCCGCTCGATCGGTCTGGCGATGGCCTCGGTCAGTAAGAGCTCGGACGTGATGGTTTTGCCGGAGTTCGCGGGGGCCTTGAGCCAGGCCTGGATGGGCGCCTGCCAAGGGTTGGCTATGAGGTAGGTCTCGTTCTCGGTGGTGACCTGCTGTGCCAGCTCGGGCGGCAGGTAGTTGTCCTCCCCGGCCCGGTAGGCGTGGACTGCAGCAGACCAGATGGCGTCACGCTCGGCCAGCAGGGTGGGAGTGTCGATGGGCGCGGCTTCGGTGCGGGTGATGGGGATGACCCAGAAGCGGCGGTTGCCGGTGTCATCCACCAGGAAGCCTGTGCTCCTGTTGGTTGAGCCGACGATGATGCCGCGCCTGGGAAAGGCCTCGGTGGCCCTGCCGTAGGGGACGCGGAAGAGGTCTGTGGACTGGCTGAGGAAGGACTTGATCTGGCCGGCGTGCTTGCGGCTCATCAGGTGATCGAGCTCAGCCCACTCCATCACCCATGAGCGGTGGAGCACCATGAGGTCGTCCTTGCTGGAGATGTCCCCGAGGGCATCCGAGAAAAAGGCGCCGCCCAGGGCTGACCAGAAGGAGCTCTTGCGGGCCCCTTGGCTACCCATCAGGACGCAGGCGGTGTCGTGCTTGCAGCCGGGCTCGAACACGCGCCGGACGGCACCGATCAGGGTGCAGCGCAACATGTGGTCGTAGAGGGTGGGCCCACCACCAGCGGCAGCGTCTTCAGGGCGGAGATAGCCGGTTGCGAGCCCACCGATGTAGATCGGCTCAACCGTGGACGCCACGTGGTCGAGGTAGAGCGCCACGGGGTCGTAGGGGTTCTCGCGGGCGACCTGCACCAGGCAGTCCAAGGCCAAGTCCTTGGCGACCTTGAAACCTTGCTCAGCGAGGCGGAGGTAGAAGCGCTCGGCGCCTTCTATGACCCCCCCGTCGATTTCCAGCTGCTGGGAGAAGGTGTTGAAGCGGATGCGCCCCCCCTGGGCCTGCATCCGGAGCATGGCGAGGAGCTCCCCCGCCTCCAACTTGGTGGGTTTGGCGAGGGCCGGAGCGTACGGCTGATCTGCTGCCGCTGGCGTCCCCGGCGTGGTGCGCGGCGGGGGCGGCAGGAGTGGCCTGGAATGGCGTGTGTGAAAGCGCAGGCGGTCGCGGAGCTTGTCGGTTGGGGTGCCTGGCGTGGGGTTGCGTGCGAGGGCGCCGTCGAACCGATGCCAGGCCTTGCGTGCGTCGAAGTCGCGGGCCTGGGCCTTGGCTGCCGTGATGTGGAGCTCGAAGGCCTCGCGGGCGGAGATGTCGGGCCTGTGACCATGGGCGAGGATCCAGGCCTCTGTGCCGCACACATCGAGGCTGAGGGCGAGCTGGTCGTCGTTCCAGCTCCCTGGTGTGCCGCCGGTCTCGATGAGGGCGCGGGAATCGCGGGTGATGAACTCCAGCAGTGGGATGGTGCCCCCCCCGCTCGGTGGCGGAGCTGCGGGCTGCTGCTGTGTCAGGAGTGGTGTGAGCTCAGGCTCCGGCTGATCCAGCAGCTGCTCGATCAGCACCATGGGCGCATCGGCGAGGGCCTGCTCCCATGGGGCACGGCCCTTGAGCCAGCGGTAACCGCTGGTGGTGGGGTGAGCGCCGATCACCACGGACTGATGACCAGCCCAGCGCAGCTCCAGCTGTTCGGCATTGCCTTCAGGGTCGGTCTTGCCGGACTTGATGACCCGCCGTCCGACCATGGCGGGCCAGAACTGCTCTGGCACCCGGTAGATGATCTGGAACCGCCCGTCGCGGCCACTGGTCACCGCGATGGACTTAGGCAGGTCGCGCAGGGGTGCGCCGATGCGCTCGAGTACCTCGGTGGCGCTGATGCCGTCGTGATCGACGAACAGCAGGCCGCCTGATGCGGGGCCGGCAAGCACGCCGATGGCCCTGGCCTTGACCAGGCGTTCATTGCCCTGGCGGTCGGCGATCAGGGTGCCGGTGATGATCTGCTGGGCTGCCGCAGCCCTGTCGAGCGGCTGGTGCTGCCAGTCGTCGAGATAAGGCCGCTTGTTGCTGCCGACAGCAACCAGGCCCCAGGCGTCGGGTAGCGCCTGGAGCTGTTCGAGGAGGGATTGCATAGGTTGGCTATGCCGGACCTTCGATAAGATCAGAGTCAGACATCAGATAATGCCTCTTCTGTAGGTATGCAGCATTCGCGCATGTCTGTACCTGCTGGGGCTGGTGCAGATGCATAGACAGCGATTTCTGCACGCTTGCGTAGCGTTCTGCAGTGGCGAACGACTGCCTCAGTAGCGTGATAGCCCCAGCCGCGATAGCGGATCTGATGTTCGGCCCAAAGCTCTGGGTTATTGGCCCAAAGCAAAACTGAATTGTCGTCGAAATCCTGAACCTTAAATGCATCGCGATACAACACGCGAAGCTGCGCCAAGCATTGTTTTGGTGAGAGAGACATTCAAGGCTGATGAACAACCCTGACGGTAAAGGCGTCCCCGCTGGCAGAGGCTAGGGCTGTAACAGACCTTTACATGCCGATTGGTGGGAGCCAGGGGCCTTGGGTGAGGATGCGGCGGGCGTCGTCTACGGATCGGGCGACGCCAGCGATCCCGCCAGCGCGGTGGACAGCCAACAGGAAGGCGCGTTGAGCAGGCATGACCTTCCCAAGGTCCTTGGCCTCGATGGCAACGAACACCGCAACCTGCCGGCCCACCATGTCGGGGGTGATGGTGATGGTGTGATGGCCGATCGCGTCGCTGGGCCCGCTGACCACCTCCCCGCCCCATGAGCCGAGACCGAAGGCCACAGGCCGGCCGTTGCGGTCGAAGAGCATGCCGACGTTGTTCCTCCAGAGGCGTGTGGCGCCGCGGCAGAGGCTGTCAATGATGGGCCTGAGAACGCCGGCGGTCTCACTGGAGCGTCGCACCGGCGTCCGCCCACGGGTCCGGCCAGCTGGCGCTGAGCTGCCGCCAGCTGGGGCTCCGGCTTTCAGGGGCGAAGCGGCGCTTCTCACGAAGGTTCCATCGGCGTCGGGCCCATCCTGCCTTGTATCCCCTGGCGCGGGCGAGGGACTCGAAGTCATCGAGGGACTGGCAGTCGCGCTCTTCCTGGATCCGCTGCTTCTGGGCAGCAGCCTTGGCCTGTGCCTCAGCATCGAACTCAACCAGATCACCGTCAACCTGCTTCAGCTCTGCAGCGGGTGGCGGCGGCGGGAACAGGAAGCCGCAGCTGTCGCAGCTGGCCAGGCGGGCCGGCACCCGGGCGAAACATGCCGGGCAGTTGCGGTGGGGTTCTGCGTCAACCGATGCCGTCTGGCGTTTCGGTCTGCCCTCTAGGGACCAGATGCGGGGGTCGGTGGGAAGCCCGAGGTTGGTGTTGCCCTGGGCGTCGCCGATGTTGCCGACGTGATCGTTACAAACCGCAAACTCCTTACCTGGGGCAGTGCGGAGGCTTCGGCCGAGCATCTGCAGGTGCAGGGCAAGGCTGTTGGTGGTGCGGTCCACGATGACGCCGGTGACGGATGGCACGTCGGTGCCCTCGCCGGCGATGTCTCGGTTGATCAACACCTTCAGGCTGCCGTCGCCCAGATCGCGGAAGGCCTGTCGTCGAATAGCCCTGTCGGTCTCACCGTCGATGACGATGGCGGCGATACCGGCCTCGCGAAACGTGTTGCACAGGTCTCCGGCATGGCGCAGCGAGGAGGCGTAGCACAAGGCGGTGCCCATGTGATGGGGGGCGATGGTGCGCTGGTAATGGCTGATGACGTCGCCCATGTGTTGCCTGCGCCGGAGGATCTCACCGGCTGCATCTAGACCCCGCCGCGTGTCGCGATCTCTGGGGGCGATGGACGAGAGATCAATGGCCGGGGGCAGAAAGACGCGCAGCGGCGACAACAGGCCCCCCGTGGAGGTGAGCCCCTTCCATTCGAGGCCCGGGAATGTGAGCCAGCTGGCGGGTGGACCAAGAACGAGATCGGTAAAGTAGCCGCCGTGGCCTGCGCCGAGGCCGCGGCCGTCGAGGCGTTCTGGGGTGGCGGTGAGGCCTAGGAGGAAGGCGCGGGGCCAGGTGGTGATGACCCGTCCCCACTTGTTCCCGTCGACCAGGTGGTGCGCCTCGTCCTGGAGGATGACGTCTGGCGGGGGGAGCTGATCGAAGCGGCGGATCAGGGTGTCGATCGAGGCGACGAGCACCCGATGGCTGAGGTCCATCCGCCTCCCTGCGGCCACCATGCCGTGGGGCACACCAAACCGGTGGATCCTGTCCGAGAGGTCGGAGACAATTTCCTCGCGGTGGGCGATGACCATGACGCGGCGGCTTTTGGCGGCGGCTACAGCCGCCCGGTTGGCGATCACGATTCCTTTGCCGAACCCGGTTGGCGCCTGGGCCAGTATGCGGCGATGGCCAGCTGCGATGGATTCGGAGATTAGGTCAATGAACCTTTGTTGGTCTGGTCGCAGGGTGAACATCAGGCAGTCATTGAGGGGGTTGATGGTCTGACAACGATGGCAGATTATCCCGCCAAATCACTGCATTGTGAAGGTATGTAACAGTATGCCTCGGTACGCGGGAGTATGGCCAGGGAAGCCGGTATGGTCGAAGCTGTCCCACGACATTCATGCCCATGCCTGAAAAATCCTGGATCACCGACCGCCCGCCTACTGAGGCGGATGCTGATGGTGATGGCGATGTGCTCATTTGCACTACACCTAGGCTCAACCTGGAAGACTGGGAGTATGAAAAATGGAACGACGTGACACCAGGCTGGCCTTGGCGCCATACGTACAACTGGACCCCACCAACCCCCGAACCCGAACCCACCCCAGCCGCGCCGGGGATCCCCGAACCCCTCCGCATGGGTGCAGAGTCGTTTTACCTGGTGGTGGTGAGCAACGATAACCCCGGCAATGACGGTCAGTCGATCACCTGGCCGCGCTGCATTAACGGTCAGACGACGCTGCAAGCTGCGCTGCGGCGACAAAAAAACATCGGCGACTTCTTCGGCACAACCTACATCGCCGAGTGCCGCATCATTCCTATTCTAACTCGCGAGGCGCCAGCCAATGGCTAAGCTACCAAAAAACGATCAATGTTGCGTAAATTGTTATTACGCAATTCAGTGCTCATGGCCTCGCCAAACTTTGTACTGCTGTCGTCGTCCCCCTGAAGCAGGCGAGCATGAATTACGATGGCCTGAAGTCGAACCGAGCGATTGGTGTGGCGAATGGGCTTTTAATGAGGTTGCATCATGAGCCCTGATCTCACCTATCACCCTGGCCTTACGAACGAGGCCTACCACGCGTTGCAGGCGGTCTCTCCCAGCCAGATCAAGGTGCTTAACCGGTCTCCCTTTCATTACTACGACCAGTTCCTGGCGGACGACCGCGAGAAGCGGGAGCCAACGCCTCAGATGATCAAAGGCACGGCGCTGCACACTGCTGTGCTTGAGCCGGAGTTATGGGACAGCAATGTAGTTGTCAAGCCCCCCGACTCACCAAGCCGCCCTACCGAAAAGCAGCTAATTAAACCAACACGTACCGGCACCCGCGCCCACGACGCATGGCTAGAGGCTTGCGATCGCCGCGACTGGTGGATTGAGTTTGACCGAACATCTACCGGGAAGCTGTTGCTGAGCCCCGATGACGCGGACCAGGTGCGGCGAATGGCCGATGCGGTGCGGAAGCACCCGGCGGCACGGTTCCTGCTGGACATGCCAGGCCGGCGGGAGGCCAGCTACACCTGGACCGATCCGCAAACAGGCCTGGAGTGCAAGACCCGACCGGACTGGCACAGCGAGGACCGGCGGATCGTGGTGGACGTGAAGACCACCCGCGACGCCTCAAGGGCGGAGTTCGCTAAGACAATCAGCAACCTGGACTACCACGTGCAGGCAGCATGGAACCAGACCGCGCTGGGGGCCGAGCAGTTCATCACCATCGCGGTGGAGAACGTGCGGCCGTTCGCCGTCGCGGTTTATCCCGCCAGCGGCGGCATGATCGCTGCGGGTCAGCGGCGGATCGATGCCGCGATGGCGCTGCTAGCGCCGTGCTGGGCCAGCGGTGTGTGGCCAGGCTATGGCGACCTGGTGCAGGATCCGATCGAGCTGCCGGGGTGGTGCCGTGATTGATCTCGACAACGTTGCCGCCGCTGCCTGCGGGTTGCTGATCGGCTGGATCTGCAGGACAGCGCTTGAGCGGCGTCAGTCCTACTGGCTCGACTACCACCTTCGCCGCCGCCGCCGCCGCCGGCGTAGCACCAACCCACCACAACAGCCACTAACAGCTGACCTGATCCGCTACTGGAGATGGCAGAACATGCAGGTGCGTCATGCGCTGGAGGAAGACACCAACAACCCACCCAGGAGCCCCCGTGATTGATCTCGACAACGTTGCCGCCGCTGCCTGCGGGTTGCTGATCGGCTGGATCTGCAGGACAGCGCTTGAGCGGCGTCAGGCAGCCATTGCTCTCCGCGCCAAGGCACGGGCACATGAGCCCTGGCAGCGCCAGCCCCTGATCAGAGCTGAGGGATTCCGCAACCCAGATTCGCCGATCAAGCCGCAGCCCACGGGCGGTCGGCTGATCCGCGGCGATCAAGAACCCCCACCCGCCCCAGATCCGCAGCCGCAGGATCAGCCCAGCTGCGTCGTAGGTGACCAGTCCAGCTTTAAACCCAAGTTCCCATCGCCCCGGGAGATCCGGGAGGACTTCCTGCCATGACCAATCTCACCACTCAACAGCAGACCCAACAGGCCCAGCTCACCGCCCAGGTGCGGCACGATCTGCAGCGGATGGCAGAGGAGTTTGCAGCCGTCCTGCCGCCACAGATCCCGGCTGAGCGGTTTGTGCGAACGGCCATCACCGCCGTTGGCATGAATCCGAATCTGCTTCGCACCGATCGCCGCAGCCTGCTGGGGGCCTGCATGAATGCCGCCCAAGACGGCCTGCTGCTTGATGGCCGCGAGGCGGTCCTGGTGATCTACAAGAACAAAACTCAATACATGCCGATGGTGGCCGGCATCCTGAAGAAAGTCCGCCAGTCTGGCCAGATCAGCACCATCGCTGCTCATGTGGTCTACGAGAAGGATACGTTCGACTACCAGCTGGGCGACGACGAGCGGATCTACCACAAGCCCAATATCCTGCACGATCGCGGCAAGCCGGTGGCGGTCTACTGCATCGCCCGCACCATCGATGGCGGTGCCTTCCGAGAGGTGATGAGCACGGCCCAGGTGGAGAAGATCCGGATGCGCAGCCCATCGGCGAACAATGGCCCATGGGTGACCGACTGGGACGAAATGGCGCGGGTGAAGGTGATCCGTCGGCTCGCCAAATATTTGCCCAGCAGCACCGACCTAGACCAGGTGCTGCAACGCGACAACGAGACCGACGGCGGCACTGTGCAGGCTGTCACCGTGGGCGCGGCTGCGGGGCAGCTGGAACCATTGGATGTGATCACCGATCTCAACCGCCAGATTGCCGCGTCTGCAACTCCAGCACCAGCACCAGCACCAGAGGCTGAGGCTGGTGCTGAGGCTGAGGCTGAGGCTGAGGCTGAGGTCGTCAGCCCAGCTGCCGACGAACCGCGGCAACCCGAGCTGGTTGAGCCAGCCGATTTGTTCTAGGGAATGGCCCCATTCCTGACGAGCGCCGAGCTCGCCACCCGCTGGCGCCGAAAACGCCAGACGCTGGCCAACTGGCGGCATACAGGCCAAGGCCCGCCGTTCATCCGACTGCAAGGCAAGGTTTTGTATCCCATCGAGGGAATTGAGGCATGCGAAAGGCTGGCTTCTGACTGGACTAATCCCGACAACATTCAATCTCAACAACAATCATGAATCCACAAGACATTATCCCCGCGATCATTCGCGCCGAACTGCATCACTTCAGGGGACGCCTGGGCAAGGATCCCGAGATTAAGTATCTCAAATCCGGCAAGATCGTTGCTAGCGCTAGCATGGCGGTAAATCCCGCCGACGCGAAACGCGACGACGGAACACAACCTGACTGGTTCAATCTGGAACTCTGGGGCGAACAGGCCGAGGCATTTGCCAACCAGTTCCACAGGGGCGACATGGTGCTGGTTGTTGGCCGGGTGCGGATCGACCGGTGGATCGACCGCCAGACGGGCGACGAGAAGATGAAGCTCGTGGTCTTGTGCGATGCCGTCAACGACGGATCGCCTGAGGCGACGGCCGCGGCACTAGGTCAGCAGCAGGCTATGGCCCCTGCAGTGGCCCCTCCACAGGCGACGCAGCCACATCCGGCCCAAGGCCAGGTGCCGGCGGCGCCTCCTGCTGCTGCGCCGGTGTGGGAGTCATCGTCCCAGCCTGCGGCTCCAGCTCCAGCTGCAGCCCCTCCAGCGCCTCCTGCGGCGCCTAGCTGGGCGACGAACGATCCACCGTTCTAAAAAGAAAACCCCCCGGCGTTAGTGCCGGGGGGTTGCGTCCCACTTCGTTGTCTGCATGACCACCATAGCCTGCCACCCTCCCACGAATGTGTGAAGGATTGTTACTGATCGGTCACGGAGCAGGCTGAGTGGCTGATGATTCATCCACGGGCGCACCGCCCCGCCCGTTCCCCGCCAACGCGGGCCCCCCCCTTCCCTCTTCGTTTTCCGCAATGACCTACACATTGATTCGCCGCACCCGCCACGGCTGGACTGATCAGCACGGTGATGCATCGGCTGAGTTTCCCACCTACGACGCTGCACGCAGTGCCAAGCTTGATTTGGATGCAGTATGGGATACCGCCAGTGTGTGGCGCATTGTCCCTACTGCTGAGCTGGGTAACTACGAGTTGGTGGCTTGAGCTATGACCCGCACCATTCCGATCCGCCTGAAAAAACGCACGATTCAGATCAAACCGCACTGGGCCGGCAAAGGCATCGCCATCCACAAGCCTCTCAGCATCGATGACGACGGGGAAGTGACGTTCCAGGAAGTCCAAGGGCTTTGGAACCTCACCCACATCCCGACCGGCATGGCCATAGGTAACTGCATGGGCAGCCTGGACCGCGCCAAAGGTTTTGCCAAGGTCTGGGACGCTGAGTTCGCCGCGCTGCAGCCTGGCCAGGCCATGGCGCCTGATCGGATCCAGGCCTGGGGCAAGGTGGCGGAAGAGATGAAGACCGAGCCGCCACGCAAGCCCAGCGCTCCTCGCCGGCGCCGGGGTGCGGTGATCACTGCATCATTGACATGTAAGCCCAGGTGATGCGCTGCCCGTCACCGAACTTGTAAGCCGGGCTGATGAGTTCGACGGCTTCCTGATCACCAACCCACCATCCACCATGACCGACGACCTCATCAACCATCCGGCGCACTACAACGCCGGCCCCATCGAATCCATCGACGTGATCGAGCAGACCGTTGCCCATGCCCCATGGCCGGTGCTCGGTGGTCTGCAGTGGCAGGTGCTGAAGTACCTGCTGCGCCTCTGGCACAAGGGCAACGCGCTGGAGGATGCCCAAAAGGCCCGCTGGTATCTGAACCGGCTAATCGAGAAGCTGGAGCAGCCCCAGCCATGAGACTCATTCTCGCCTGGGGCCTGCTGATGACCGCCCTCGCATGGATGCCCTACGGGCTGATCGACCAGGGGCGGCGTCGCATCAATCCGCAGGCCCAGCCGCTGGCGCTACAGCTGGTGGCCGGCTGCGATCCAACCACGCACGATTGGAGGGGCTGCAAATGACCGCTTCACCCCATTGCGCTATGGCCTGGAATAAAGATTGGTCAGATTGTTAAGGATTGTGACTGATCGACCCCATGGTGGCGGGCCCGTGGTGATGATGAGTCCATGGGGCGGCTGGCACGCACCCCGGCCACAGCCACGAGGAGCGAGCCCCCGGGAACAGCTGAACTACCGGGTTACCGAAAAGGAGCCGATGGGGTGCAAGGCCCCAACATTCTTCCACCGTTCACTGCTATGTCTTTCACCGTCATTTTCCTGGCAATCGTCACCATCCTGGTGATGCCAATCGTGTTTCTATCCTGGCTTACCGAGAGCGATCGGGACCGGGCTCGCCGCTGGCACCGCTCCGGCTGGAGCAAGGCCCGCATCGGCCAGCGGCTGGGCATCACGCGATACCGCGTCGACAAGCTGTTGGCGGCTTGATTCCACGGCCCGCCGGAGCCCATCCGGCAACCGTTTCACCACCACCCCTAAACAGTCATGACCAACGATTTCCCCAACCATCAGCCCGGCGATTGGTACTCTCTCAACCGCGAACAGTTCATAGTGTTTGCGGGACTTGCTCCGATCTACAACGGATTCCTAGCGGAGTTGCAGTCTAGCGTGCATCGAGGCCTTAATGGCGATCAGCCCGACCCGGAGCGTCAAGCCTTTTGGGCGGCCATTGCGGCTGCGGAGGCGATGCGCAAGTTTTTACCGCGTGATGAGCAGGAATACTGCGCATCAATCCTGGACATGCAATCTTCCAACGGGTCAATGAAATGGGACTACCTAACCTGGTCGGGTACCCGCCTTAATGCTGTCGAAGAACGGCAGCTTTACCGTGAAAATGACGAGGGAAGCCCGCAACCGATGGATTCATATTTTCTCGTCCAGGTTCCGCCCGATCGGGACCTGCCAGGCCGCCGTCATTACGACCGGCTGCGCTCTGGCGCCGCTTACAACAGCTAACCCCCAGCCACCGAGGAATCCTCGGCACCCGCCCCGGTCACTCCGGGCCTTACCCCATTGCATCAACATTCATGACAGTCCTTTACCAGGACACAGACCATCTGGGTCGTCTCTGGACGGTTACCGTGGACACACCCCGGCGCAACGATCCGCCCAGTTGCACCCGCGTGGCGTTTCACTGCCCGAAGCTAGACGGGCGGGACAAGCGAATGCACGTCGATATAACCAGCCTGTGGCACCCTGCGACCGGCTGGAGTGGCCCGTGGACGCCAACCAACCCCCGCTCTGTGCCGCCCGCCGTGCGGGAGGCTGTGGAGGCTGCGCTGCGGCAGGAGCGCCACCATGGATGACCCAACCCCCACCCCCACCAACCACCCCGCCCCGGCTGCCACAGCTGAGCCGGCCACCATCACTCCAGCCCCGTTCTCGGAGCAGGATCTACGCGAGGCCTGGAATAGCCAGGCAGACCGGTGCAGCCAGTGGGATGAACTCGACTCCTGGGAGCAGCTGGCAATAGCTCAGACCCGCGCCATCGCTGCTGACCGGACTGGGCGGCCCGCCCCGGCTAAGTCGGCTGAGCTGACGGATGAGGAACTGCTGCGGATCTATGGCGCAGCAAAACGCGACTATTACTACAAGTGGAACATAGACGATTCGCCCATGAAGGCGGAGCTAGCGGCCACGGCAGCTGGCCTTCGCGCCGCCATCGCCGCTGACCGGGCTATGCGGCCTGCTCCGGCTGCCCCGGTAGACCTGAATGCCCTGCTGTCCCCCGCCGGGGCCTACGAGACCGGCCCCGATGCCGGCAATGCAGACGGCGCCCAGCTGGTCCGCGATTACCTCGGCGGCAACCCCACCTGGTGGGCTCCTGCGTTCGGATCCGACAGCCTTGACAACCTCCTGTCTCGAATCCAGGACCGGATCTTGCCGCACCTTCGCCCGCCCGTGATCGGAGTTGACGTTCCCGGCCCCGATGGCGACTGGGGCAACATCGCCGACCTGTGCCAGGCGGAGGGGGTAGAGGTTCAGGTTGGAGCTCGCCTGCTCCGACGTGCCCGCGCCGCATGGGCATATGGTCAGGCCACCCCGTCCGCTGAGGAAGGCAGGCAGGATGCCAGGGCCACCCAGCTGCAGGAGGCATGGGGCGACATGGAGCCAACGGATGCCGTGGCAGGCCTCGCGCAGCTTGCCAGCCAACTGCGCGAAGAGCCAGGACGACCCACCCCGCCCGCCGAGGGGGAGGCGGGGGAGCTGGTGGCGTGGATCCACCGACAGGCTGTTCATGGACCTGACGCCGACGAATGGCGCCGCGCCGCCGCCCTGCTCCAGCAACAGGCGGCTGAGCTGGCGGTGCTGCGGCAGGTGCGCCACCATGCCTGACCCCAGTCGCGACACAGCCGCCGCCATGCTCCAGGCGGTGCGATGGGCTGAACTGTCCAGCCAGCCGCTCGCCGTGGGGCTGGCGGATGCGTTGGAGGAGCTGGTGGGCATTCCACTGGCAGCGGCATCACCCGAGACATCACGAAAACCACGCTCGCCCAGCTCTCCGGTTGGGTCCTCATTCCCCTCTCCGAAAGCCATGTCTTTGACAACAACCCGTTCTGGCTGCGACTCATCGCGGACCTCATCACGGAAAGAGATGAAAGCCTTGTCAATTCGACAACCGTGGGCATGGTTGATTGTCAATGGTTACAAGGACATCGAAAACCGTGATTGGTATATTTGGCAAAGAGGCCAAATATTGGTGCATGCTTCTAAGAATTGTACACGCTATGAATACATTACTGCTGTTGAGTTTTCACAGCCGCTTTTGCCGACTGGTGTCATCATACCTACCCTTCAGGATTTGCCGCGCGGCGGCATTTGCGGAAGCGTCGAGATCTTCAGCGTTGTTAGTCGATCAGATTCGCCATGGTTTCATGGCAAGTTCGGTGCTTTGCTCAGGAACCCTGCTCTTGTGGACTTCTGTCCAATGCGTGGGCGTCTTGGTATTTTTGACGTTCCAGATTCAATACTTTCAGCCGCAGGGCATTCCGATGCGGCTTGAGACCTTGCAAGACGCCGTTCAAGAGGCGGAGAGATTCCTGGAGCGGGCACGCACCCTCCAAGAGCTGGTGAAAGAAAACCCGCAATGGGGAATGTCTGCTCAGCGATCGGCATCAGGCGCCGTCCGTCGAGCCTCGATGGATTTGACGAGAGCGCTTAGTAATCTGCGGAGGTCGGAGGGATGACTGCTGACTCAACCCCCATCCCACCCGCTGAGGGAGAGGTGAGGAAAGTGGTGGCACAAATAAGGCTCTCTGCGCGGAATTCCGCGTGTTCTGCCGATCCCGCCGCAACCCGCGCCGCTGAGCTGCTCCAGCAGCATGCGGCTGAGCTGGCGGTGCTGCGGCAGGTGCGCCACCATGCCTGACCCCAGTCGCGACACAGCCGCCGCCATGCTCCAGGCGGTGCGATGGGCTGAACTGTCCAGCCAGCCGCTCGCCGTGGGGCT
>Ga0315903_10006871_pt1 | contig 14405 bp, 21 predicted proteins | sample LakEriMetagenome_7_FD_203524 | JGI IMG/M metagenome (GOLD analysis project Ga0315903, IMG submission 203524) | Freshwater fungal communities from buoy surface, Lake Erie, Ohio, United States - Buoy 2 MA119 | ecosystem: Environmental > Aquatic > Freshwater > Lake | place: USA: Lake Erie, Ohio...
GAATGTGAAAATTTTAATTGATTTATAGGTTAAATATTATGGAAACGATTGAAAACATATTGAAGATGTGGGAAACCGATGCAGTCATAGACCAAACGGAACCCAGCAAAGAACTTATCAAGATACCAACACTGCACAGCAAATATCTTGGATTTCTAACCAAACACAAGATTGCATCGAAAAAGGCACATTTCGATTATCTTCGTATGCGTAAAATTAAATGGGAATACTTTACTGGTAAATTGTCCCAAGAAGAACTGGAAGAATATGGTTGGGAACCTTTCCAGTTTGCACTCAAATCGGATATCTCTACATATCTAGAAGCAGACAAAGACTTGATTAAGTTACTTGAAAAGAAAGTATACCATGATGAAACTGTGTCAGTCATTGAATCAATTATGAATGAACTAAAACAAAGAACATGGCAATTACGTGATTTCATTTCGTGGGAGAAATTCGTAAATGGACAGTAAGACAATCAAAAATCGGCAACGTAAAATACGTAGAAATCATAAAGACAGACAAAACACAAAAATGCCTTTTGGTAAATACAAAGGTTATTTCTTTAAAGATATTCCATACGAATATTTGGAATGGGCAGCTAAACATTGGGTCGATCAACAATACAGGCCCATTTTAACATTGGTGGTTGAAGAAATTGAACACAGACATTTCAGTAAACAAAGTAAATGAAGTATATGCCAAGGTGATTTGTGAACGCCACCTTGCGATGGAACTGTCAGAGTACTTCACATTCTTTGTGCCTGGTTATCAATTCGTTCCAGCCTATCGGAATCGAATCTGGGACGGTAAGATTCGTCTGTTCAACTTAACGACACAACAAATCTATTTGGGTCTTTTACCTTATCTAAAAGAGTTCTGTGAAGAACGTAATTACACCTACTCGATAGAAGAAACTCAGGACGAATATTCAATTTATCATTTCGATAAATTCGTAAAAACTCTGAGTCTACATTCACAAGGCAAACCAATCGATGTAAGAGAACATCAGAGAAAAGCATTCATACATGCAATACAAAATCGTAGGGCACTGTTGCTTTCACCTACAGCTTCTGGTAAATCACTGATCATTTATTTGTTGTTTAGACAGTTACTAGATTATCAGAATCTAAAAGGATTGATTATTGTTCCAACAACTTCTCTTGTTGAACAGTTGTATTCAGATTTTGAAGACTATTCTTCACACAACGGTTTCAATGTAGAAGAAAACGTACACAGAATTTATCAAGGCAAAGACAAACACACAAACAAGAATCTGACTATCTCTACATGGCAGTCACTGTATCAATTACCAAAACAATACTTTGAACAGTTTGATTACATAATTGGAGATGAAGCACACCTATTCAAGGCACAGTCACTCACAACAATTATGACTGCTGCAAACAAAACAAAGTATCGTATTGGATTAACTGGTACATTAGACGGCACAAAGACACACAAACTGGTTCTAGAAGGTTTGTTTGGAACTGTAGAGAAGGTAATCACAACAAAAGAGTTGATCGACAAAAAACAATTATCACCGTTCAACATCAAATGTCTGGTACTCAAACATTCACCAGAGGTATGTGAAAAACATAAAGACGATACGTATCAAGAAGAAATAGAATACCTTATTACATCCGAAAACAGAAACAGATTCATCAGAAATCTTTGCATCAGTTTAGATAAAAATACCCTAGTGCTTTACCAAATGGTTGAAAAACATGGTAAAATATTGTATAATATAATTAAAGAAAAAGCAAACGGTCGCAATGTATTTTTTGTACATGGCGGAGTAGAAACGGAAGACAGAGAGAATATTCGTAAGATTATGGAGACAGAGAATGATGCTATTGTTGTGGCTTCTTTTGGGACTTTTTCTACTGGAATTAACATTAGGAATTTGCATAATATTATATTCGCATCTCCGTCAAAGTCAAGAGTTCGAAATCTTCAGTCGATTGGACGATCTCTTAGACAGTCGGAGGGAAAAGAAATGGCAACGCTCTATGATATTGCAGACGACCTCAGACACAAAAAGAAAATGAACTTTACACTGCAACATTTCGTGGAAAGAGTGAAAATATATAATGAAGAGAAGTTCTCTTTCAAACTTTATAACATAGGATTAAAAGATGGAAAATAACATTCACATTGTCAGATTTAAAGATGGTACTGATGTTATTTGCGTTATGGAAGAACTCGATTCATTCCAAATTAAAATTACTAACCCTATGATGTTTGAGGTTAGGAATTCAAACTTGCTTTTACAACATTGGTTACCTGTAGACATTATGAAAAGTGATTCAGTAGCAATTAACAATGAAGATGTTCTTTGTGTTTTTGAACCAACCGATGAATTTACAGAATACTATCTGAATACTGTGGTTAAGATGGCAGAAATTCTAAGAAATAGATCCAAAGTAAAAGAAGAGGATCTTAATATGATGGAAGTCTTAAAAGAAATGGAATCAATTAAAGGTAATTTATTACATTAATATCATCGGGGCTACACCGTGAAATGTATCACATGTCAAGCCCTTTGTCAACAACTTTTTATGGTATACTTGAATGAACAAACAGAAACACTACATCAATAATGAAGATTTCCTAAAAGCACTGATTGCATACAAGGAATTGTGTGTGGAAGCCGAGAAGAACGGCAAATCAAAACCCAACATACCAAATTACATTGGTGAATGTTGGATGAAAATTGCTGAAGGTCTGTCACACAAACCAAACTTCATCAACTATACTTACCGAGATGAAATGATTTCGGATGGCATTGAAAACTGCCTGATGTATTTTGAGAACTTTGATCCGAATAAATCCAAAAACCCGTTTGCTTACTTTACTCAAATCATTTACTATGCGTTTCTGAGAAGGATCCAAAAGGAAAAGAAACAACTGTATGTGAAGTACAAGTCGACCGAACAAATTGGTATTCTGGATGAATTTGAAAATATGGAGTTTGAAGATGGTACAAGCAAACAGTTTGAACTGTACGACAATATTGCCGAGTTTATTGAGAACTATGAAGTTGCCAAGAAAACCAAAAAAGAATTGAAGTCAGTAAAGAAACCCAAAGGTATTGAAAAATTTATGGAGTAATTATGAAAATAGGATTTACATGTTCATGTTTTGATCTGTTTCATGCAGGTCACGTAATGATGCTCAAAGAGGCAAAGACTCAATGTGATTATTTGATTGTGGGATTACAAACTGATCCAACGATTGATAGAAATTGGAAAAATAAACCTGTTCAATCGGTATTGGAAAGATTCATTCAGTTGGATGCTTGCAAATACGTGGATCAAATTGTACCATATGCCACAGAAAAGGAACTGAAGGACATATTGACTTCTTATCCAATTGATGTTAGAATCATCGGAGAAGAGTATCGTGACAAACAATTTACTGGTCATGATCTATCAATGGAAGTCTATTTCAATAGTAGACAACACAGTTTTTCAACAACCGAATTACGTCACCGGGTAACAGAGTCCACAAGTAAATGAAAATTGCGATAATAACTGATCAACATTTTGGTGCAAGAAATGATTCGGTACACTTTTTAGATTTCTACGAAAAGTTTTATAGAGACACATTCTTTCCAAAATTAAAGGAAGAAAAGATTCAATCTGTATTGATTCTTGGTGACACATTTGATCGTAGGAAATACATCAACTTCTATTCTCTAAAACGTGCCAAAGAAATGTTCTTTGAACCACTGGCACAATTGGGAGTTGATGTGCATATGTTGGCAGGCAATCACGATACCTATTTTAAAAATACCAACGATGTAAATTCGGTTGATCTTTTACTTGGTGAGTATGCGTCTTCATTTAATATCATAGATCACCCGGCAGAAATATATGTGGGACCCCATAAAATCTGTATGATGCCTTGGATCTGCCCGGAAAATTATGAAGACTCAATGAAGATGTTGCAAGAAACAGATGCAAAGTACTGCATGGGACATTTTGAAATTTCTGGATTCGCCATGTATCGCGGTATGCCATCCGAAGGAGGATTAGATCGTGGCATTTTTAGAAAGTTCTCTCATACTTTTTCTGGGCATTATCATCATAAGTCTACTGCGGATGATATCCACTACGTTGGAAACCCATATGAACTTACTTGGCAAGATTACAATGATCCTCGCGGGTTTCATATTTTTGACATTGATAGTGAAAGACTGGATTTTGTAAAGAATCCAAATGTGATGTTTCACCGCATTAAGTATGATGACAAAGAAGAAACGATCACTGAAATCAATGACAAAGACTTGTCAGTTTATAACGGCACTTATGTTAAAGTGGTTGTAATCAACAAAACGAATCCGTACTTGTTTGACAAGTTTATGAATAACTTGTATAATGTCAATCCAATTGATATTACTATTGCTGAAGACTTCACTGACCTGAACGAAGGCGTTGAAGAAAATATGGTAAATCAAGCCGAAGACACCTTAACCATACTCAACAAATATGTTGATGCAATTAAGGAAGATAGCATAGATAATAATGAGTTGAAAAAATTATTGAAAGAACTCTACGTAGAGGCATTGAATACTGAGAGAGCATGATACTATTTCGTAAAATCCGTTGGAAGAATTTACTGTCTACCGGTAATTCTTTCACCGAAATCAATTTCACCAGATCAACAAACACACTGATTATTGGTCAGAATGGTGCAGGTAAGTCCACCATTCTTGATGCATTGTGTTTTGTTTTGTTTGGTAAACCATTCAGAAAAATAAACAAACCACAACTATTAAACTCTATCAATGGTAGAGATGCAGTGGTTGAAATAGAATTTTCTATTGGTAAAAAATCATACAAAGTTGTTCGTGGTATTAAACCCAACATCTTTGAGATTTATGTTGATGGTGTTCTGCTGAACCAAGATGCAGCTGCAAAAGATTATCAAGAAGTACTAGAGAACAATATTCTCAAATTAAATTATAAATCTTTCACGCAGGTTGTTATCCTTGGTTCAGCTTCTTTCGTTCCCTTCATGCAGTTATCCGCTGCAGATCGTAGGACAATTATCGAAGACCTACTAGATATTCAAATTTTCTCTTCAATGAATTCGGTTGTGAAAGAGAAAATGTCTACAATCAAAGATGATATTATCAAAGTAAAATTTGATATCAATTTGGTCGAAGAAAAAATTAAGTTTCAGAAACAAAATATTGAAGATCATCGTTTACGCAATGATGTTGAGATTGAGAACAAGAGAAATGAAATTGTTACCTCAGAGGAACAAATTACCAAAATTACTAAAGACATTTCTCTTATACAAAAACATGTGGACGTTTTAACTTCCAAAGTTGGTGATGGCAAAGATAGTCTGGATAAAAAGTCTAAAAAACTAATTCAGCTAGAAGCCAAGATTGAAAACAATATTTCAAAAAATGAAAAGGATATTGAGTTCTATGAAAAAAATGACAATTGCCCAACATGTAAACAGTCTATTGAAACACATTTCAAAGCTGAGCAAATCCAAGAAAGAAAAGATAAAGTCGTCACACAACAAAAGGGTCTTGAGGAAATTAAGGCAGAGATCGGTAAAATTACAAAGCGAATGAATGATGTTGCCGCTGTGTTGAAACATATCAATGCACACAATGGCGAAATTATTAAACACAACTCAACAATATCCGCTATACAACAGTATATTACCAAACTGAATAAAGAGATTGTTGGACTATCTTCAACCAAAGATAATCTGGAAGAAGAGAATCAGAAGTTGAAGGATTTGAAAAGTGAATTGGCCACATATACTGAATCATATGAAAAACTTATTTCACTGAAACATTACCATGAATATGCCAGCACTCTACTGAAAGACACTGGTATCAAAACGAAGATCATCAAACAGTACTTACCGATTATGAACAAGTTGATCAACAAGTACCTGTCTTCAATGGACTTCTTTGTCAACTTCAATATCAACGAAAACTTTGAAGAGACAATCAAGAGTCGGCACCGCGACGAATTTTCATATGCCAATTTCTCTGAAGGTGAAAAACAAAAGATTGATATGGCATTGTTATTAACTTGGCGTCAAGTTGCCAAATTGAAGAACAGTACCAATACCAATCTGTTGATACTGGATGAAATCTTTGATAGTAGTTTGGATACGGCTTCTGTTGAACTGTTGATGAACCTATTGAAAGAGTTGTCTTCTGATACAAACGTTTTTGTCATCTCACACAAAGGTGATCAATTGTTTGATAAATTCCGTTCTGTTATTAAGTTTGTAAAGAAGAATAATTTTTCTGTGATTGAAAAATAAAAGGAAACAAAATGAGTACTGATGAAGTTGTATTATACGATACACAAGAACAAAGTAAGATTGCGTCAACCGCACCAATCTTTAAACTTGCTCCTCCCGATTGGCCAACTCTTTATCAAGTTTTGCCGGAGTTTGACTTTAAGAAACCGCCCGTTAATCCGGCAGAGTTTGCTTCTTCTTTGGTGGAAACCTGTAAAGCAAATAACGGACTAGGGCTTTCTGCCAATCAGTGTGGTTATACACATCGTGTTTTTGTTATGGGTACAGGCGAAGAATATGTCGCATTCTTTAATCCCGAATTGATTGCTTTTGAGGGTGAAGTTCACATGGATGAAGGATGCCTTTCTTTTCCAATGTTGACATTAAAAGTAACAAGACCAAAATCAATTCAGGTAAAATACCAAGATTTCAAAGGCGAAACACATACCAAAACTTTTGAAGGATTAACCGCCAGGTGTTTCCTGCACGAACTTGACCACATGAATGGAATCGTGTATACTGATAGAACTAAACCTCTTGCATTACAACTTGGTCTGAAAAAACTCAGCAAGTTGAACAAGAAGATGATTAAGTTCCAAAAGTACAATCTATCAAAAAAGAAATAATTAATGGCTACCAAAAAAGTATATCCACCATTTGAAGAACAGTGGCGGAATTGGCAGGTTCAAAATGAACCGGAGCGTTTCACTCATATAGATACCGAGAAACTGAAACAATCTTTGGTTGACGATTTGACGAAGGCATCCAACATGGATGTTCGTGAATATACTTTATATCAAAAGTGGTGTGAGGTACATGAGAAGTATCCTACACGCGAAATCAATACACTCACAGATGGTTATCAGGTTCAATTGATTGACAACAACCAAATGAAGATGATTGAAAAAGTCAAATCAAATTTCTGGATGCCAGAAACACCAGAATGTTATGAGAAGTTGAAACCTAAAATGGTCTTGTCGAATGGACCTTTGGCAGAAACTTGGAATACCATTCGTACCTTTTCTTCAACAATGAAGAATAATTCAAACATTGGTCGAAACCTGTTCTACACCGTTCAAGATGAAGTTACAGGTAAATATCTTGGTGTCATCTGCATTTCATCCGACTTTCTTGACTTGACACCGCGAGACAAGGCAATTGGTTGGGAAAGAACCATCAAGACACAAGGCAATATGATTAATCATACTGCAATCGGTTCAACCATTGTACCTCTGCAACCGCTTGGATTCAACTATATGGGCGGCAAATTGTTGGCACTACTCTGTCTCTCTGATACTGTACAGAAAGACTGGAAGAGACAATATGGTGATGTACTCGTAGGTGTGACAACAACGTCACTGTATGGTAATACCAAATCAAATGGTCTGTCTCAGTATGACGGGCTTGAACACTGGAACAAAATGGGTTTCTCTAGTGGTTCGGTTGCATTCGAACCGACAAAGAAGACCGTTAATGCTGTTTATGATTGGGTAAAAGAAAACCACACGCAAAAATATTTCGAATGGTGGGAAGCCAAAAAACCAAATGGTTTGCCTTTTAAACGTGATCATAAAAACCGCACGTTAAATTTCGCATATCCAAAACTTGGCATTCCTAAAAACCTGGTTCGCACTGAACATCAAAGAGGCATTTATTTTTCTCCTCTTTATAATAACACCAACGAATTTCTAAGGAAAGAAATTGGTGAAAATGAATTGATCAAATCCTTCGACACCTCGGAGGAAACCCTGTCTGGTATTTGGAAAACCAAATATGCAAAAGGCAGGATTTCCATGTTGAAGAAGAAGAACAATGTCTCTTATGAGTCTTTGTTCTATGATGATTTGATCTTCTTGTCTTGGGAAGAAACCAAGGCAAAATACCTGCCACAAGTTGGCAGATAATTCAAGTATACCATGAAAATGCTTGACACGGTGTCTATATAATAGTATACTGTGAAGACTTGCAAAACGCAAGAAATTTGTTAAACCTTTGTCATTATGGAGATTACTATGACTAAATTATCCGCTAAGCAACGCCTGATCAACTTTCTGAGCAAGAAAGAAGGCTACAACACCCTCTCTACCGCACAAGCTCGTGCTCGCTTCGGCATCCAGAATGTCAGCGCTCGTATCGATGAGCTGCGTCAAGAAGGTCATGTTATCTATACAAACACCAAGACTCGCGCTGACGGTTCTAAAGTTGCCGTCTATCGTGTTGGTTCGCCTACTAAGGCTATGGTTCGTGCCGCTATCAAAGCCGGTTACAACTTCAGTGCTTAATTGACTGTTTGACTGGGAGACCACCGAAAGGTGGTTCTCCCTTTTTTTATTTTTGGAGAGATAATGGAAATTTCAATTAAAAAAGAAGAGCTTCAAAAGAAAAGTATTTTCGTTGCAACACCTATGTATGGTGGTATGAATCATGGACTGTATGCCAAGGCTTGCCTTGACTTGCAGTCAATTTGCATTCAGTATGGTGTACAAGTTAAATTTTCATTTCTCTTCAATGAATCTTTAATTACACGTGCAAGAAACTACCTTGTTGATGAGTTCTTGAATCGTTCTAACTGCACACACATGTTATTCATCGACTCCGACATTCACTTTGATCCAAAAGATGTGATTGCACTTCTTGCCTTGGACAAAGATGTTATTGGTGGTCCTTATCCTAAGAAAGCCATCAAGTGGCGTTCTGTTAAGAAAGCCATGGAGAGAAATCCAGAAATCGATGCTCAGGCCTTGGAAAAAGTAACTGGTGATTATGTTTTCAATCCCGTTCGTGGTACTGAAAAGTTTTCTGTGTCTGAACCTCTTGAAGTTCTGGAAATTGGTACAGGCTTTATGATGGTCAAACGTGAAGTTTTCCCCAAGTTCGAAGCAGCATATCCTCAACTGCGTTACAAACCAGATCACGTTGGTCAAGCACACTTTGATGGTTCACGTTACATTCATGCATACTTTGATACTATCATTGATAGTGCAGATTCTGCAACTGGTGGTGGCACAGATCGTTACCTGTCTGAAGACTACATGTTCTGTCAACTCTGGCGTAAACTTGGTGGACAAATCTGGCTCTGCCCTTGGATGCGTACTGATCACATCGGCACATATCACTTCAAGGGCGACATGCCTGCTGTTGCGAATTTTGTTGGAGAAATGTGATGATTGTAGGCCTACTTGGATTCATCGGTTCAGGTAAAGGCACAGCTGGTGACATCCTTAAAGACATGGGCTTTACTCCTTTGAGTTTTGCCAAAGGTGTTAAGGATGTTGCCGCTGAAATGTTTGGTTGGCCCAGACACCTTCTGGAAGGTGATACTGAGGCTTCTCGCAAGTGGCGGGAACAACCTGACCAATTTTGGTCCAAAGAATTTGGAAAAGAATTCACACCTAGACTCGCATTACAGTTAATGGGTACAGAAGTTGGTCGAGATGTATTTCACGAAGACTTTTGGGTCATTAAGATGAAGAGATACATCATGTCAAACCCGGAACAAAATTTTGTTATCACTGATGTTCGTTTCGGAAATGAAATGCAATTCGTACATGATCAAGGTGGCATTTTGATTGAAATACAAAGAGGCATTAAACCACATTGGTATGACATTGCAATTAAAGCAAACCGCGGTGACCAAAGAGCGGAAAGCTTTATGTTGAACCAATCCGGCATTCATGAATCTGAGTGGCGCTGGATCGGCGGACATATTGATTATATCATTGAGAATGATGGTACACTGGAGGACTTGAAGAAAAAAGTCACCAAAAAACTTGAACTTTCCTACGGTTCTAGTACAATTGAAGAAATGTAATAAGGAGTATATTATGAAATTATCGAGTGAAACACTAACAGTGTTGAAAAACTTTGCTGGCATCAATTCTGGCATTGAATTTAAAACAGGCAATAAGATTGCAACCATTTCATCAACTAAAACGGTTCTTGCAAAAGCAACCTTGCCTGATGAATTTCCACAAGACTTCTGTATCTATGATCTGAATCAGTTCCTATCGGTGTTCTCTCTGAACAAAGATACTGAATTGGATTTCGATACGCAACATGTCATCTTTAAATCTGGTCGCAGCAAAACCAAATATCGTACTACTGTAAAGACGATGATCGTTTCTCCTCCAGATAAAGAACTGAAACTACCAACAGTCGATGGTGAGTTTGTACTGAAAGATGAAGACTTGGCTCAGGCATTGAAGAATGCTGCCGTTCTTGGATCGTCACACATTGCATTCCAATCTGATGGTTCTAAAGTTGTTGTTTCGACATTCGATGCCAAGGATGATTCTGCACACACAAACACAATCGAAATCGGTGAGATCACCAACGGAAAAGTTTTCAAGGCAGTCTTTCTGACAGAAAACTTCAAGATGATTCCTGGCACCTACACTGTTGAAGTCTCGTCACAAGGGCTTGCTTCGTTCAAGAATGAAAAAGGTGATCTGCAATACTGGATTGCTATTGAAGCCAAAGAATCTAAATTCGGAGAATAACATGTTGATTTATTTTACTGATGCAATGTCTAAAAAATCCATTGCAATTAATCCTGAACACGTTATTGCTGTGTTGGAATCTCCGAACAACGAAGAAGTTCCAGGAAATACTGTTGTCAACTTGATTACTGGCACTGTTGCTCTGGAAGAAAAACTGTTGAATGTTGTTGGAATGATTAATGGAGAGCTCCACAAATGACTAAAGTGAATACACTATTTGGTTCTTATGATGAAGAACAACTCAAAAAGTTGAAGGGTTATGTTGATGAGATGGTTCTTCATATGAATCGAAATCAAGCTAACTCCGAAGCAATCAAAGATATTGTTGATGCTGCAAATGAAGAACTAAAAGTTCCTAAAAAGATTGTTAAACGCATGGCAAAAACCCAGTTCAAACAATCTTTCCACACAGAGGTTGCCGAATCTAAAGAGTTTGAAGCCCTTTTTGAATCGATGCTGGATGTAAAATGAATCCGGCAAGCAGAAGAAATTTTGCAAAGGGCCTGGGATTAACAGGCCTTTTTTTGGCTGGTGTTGCTGGTTACAAAGAAGTCAAAGAACGCATTGTTTATAAACAAGATGAACTTCCTACGGCTGATTTGGAAAAACAACTTGAAGGTAAACCTGTGTTGAAACTTCAAGCAACATATGGTGAAGAATTACCACCACAACAGAGTAGTTATGGAAACTATTTTTTTGTTGGTACGGGACCAAATTATAAACCTGGAACAGAGAAACGTGTTTCGGTGAATATTGTGCCTGGTCCTGATGGTAAACTTTACGTCAAAGAGAATGACACCTGGCGTAAAATCTGATACAATGTTATTTTATATTATGGAGAATTTGAATGAACGAACACATGTTGTGGGTGGAGAAGTATCGTCCTAAGACTATCGAGGAATGTATTCTTCCTGATGCACTCAAAAAGACATTTCAGGACTTTGTAAATCAGAAGAAGATTCCCAACCTTCTTTTGTCTGGCACCGCAGGTGTCGGTAAAACTACTGTTGCAAGAGCTCTCTGTGAAGAGATTGGATGTGATTACATCATCATCAACGGTTCTGATGAGTCCGGTATCGATGTTCTGCGGAACAAAATTAAGAACTATGCGTCCTCAATGTCCTTATCTGGTGGACGCAAAGTTGTTATTCTAGACGAAGCGGACTATCTAAATCCAAATTCAACGCAACCTGCGCTGCGTGGTGCAATCGAAGAGTTTGCTTCCAACTGCTCGTTTATCTTTACTTGCAATTACAAGAATCGGATTATCGATCCTATTCATTCTCGTTGTACAGTAATTGACTTTAAAGCCAATGGCAGCAAAGCCAAGATGGCTGCACAGTTCTTTAAACGTGTTGAAAACATCCTTCAGATTGAAGATATCACTTACGAAAAAGAAGTTGTTGCATCCGTTATCACCAAACACTTTCCAGACAATCGTAGGATTCTAAACGAACTTCAGAGATATGCTGCTGGTGGTACTATCGATAAAGGTATTCTGGCATCAGTCTCTGAAATCCGCATGACTGAGCTCACCACTGCACTCAAAGACAAAGACTTTGCATCGTGCCGTAAGTGGGTTACAAACAACCTGGACAATGATCCGACACGAATTTTCAGAAACATCTATGATGGTTTGTATGGTGTTCTAGAAGCAAACTCTGTACCTCAGATGGTTGTTATTCTGGCGAAATACCAATATCAAGCCGCTTTTGTTGCAGACCATGAGATTAACCTGATCGCATGTCTGACCGAAATCATGGTTGAGTGTCAGTTCAAATGAGCCCGTTCGATTATGTGGATCTGATTCTTCAAAAGAAGAAGGCAGAAGATGAACTGGATTTCAAGGATTACGCACCCTTTATTGTTAATCGGTCTTTGTCGTACCACCTAGATTGCGTACTTTATGCAAGCGAGATGAATCTTTGGCCAGGTATCGACAAAGATATGCAATACCAGTATTTTCTAAATAATATCAGACCCATGAAGCGTAAGTTTGCTCCATGGCAAAAGTCTAAAAAAGATGAGAATATTGATTGCGTAAAGACCTATTTTGGTTATTCGAATCAAAAAGCCAAAGAGGCTTTGCGTATTCTCACCGATGAACAAATCTCTGAAATAAGAATAAAAACAGATAAGGGTGGGTGAAATGAATGACGTTAAGAATCTGGTAGAAGTAACTTTAAAAGAAAAAGATGATTTCCTGAAGGTGCGTGAGACACTTACCCGTATCGGTGTAGCATCTAAAAAAGACAAAACTCTTTTTCAATCTTGCCACATTCTGCACAAACGTGGGCAGTACTATGTGGTACATTTCAAAGAATTATTTGCTCTAGACGGAAAAGAAACCGATATTACCGACAACGATTTGTCTCGTAGAAATGCGATTGTCAACTTGTTGGAAGATTGGGGTCTTTTAAAAATTGTCAACAAAGAGCAAACAAAAACACCAGAACCCATCTTTCTTTCTCAGGTGAAGATCATTTCACATAAAGAAAAGAATGAGTGGCAACTGGTACCGAAATACAATATTGGTAAACGTTCAAATAATTCTTGACATTCAATATAAATAATTGTATAATCCTAGTCCCATCGGGATGGGAAACTACCATACCTGTGAAGGGTAGTAAAAGAACCACAGGTGCCAATTGAAGTCTACTGCAATTGCGCTCCCTACTTGCTAGGTGATCAAGCAGTGTGCGAATGGTTTGCCCACCTTAGGGCCTGTTTGTCGCTACGGTAAAAGGCGTCCGTGTAATTACACCTCTGACACGAAAGTTCAGACCAGTATAAGGTAAGCTGGATTAACCGCAACGCCTTCGGGGTTGCAATTTTTTGTACTCGCTTAATAGGAGAACTATATGACATACGTAAAAGATGTGTTCGGTAAAGACCTTTTCGACTTCCACAAATTTGACCCTTTCGCTGTTGGTTACGACAAGATGTTCGATGACCTGCAAGAAATGGCAAAGAATGTGACCAAGGCTATTCCTTCTTATCCCCCATATAACATTCGCCAAGTCAAAGATAACAAATGGGTTATCGAACTGGCAGTTGCAGGTTTTGCAAAATCTGATATTGAGGTAACTCTAGAAGGCAATAAACTGGTTGTCAAAGGCGCAACACAGGACAATGAGCCTGAAGAAGGTACATTCCTACACAAAGGCATTGCTACTCGCAATTTCACCCGCGAATTCAAACTTGCGGATAAAATCGAAATTGAAAATGCGGAACTTACCAATGGTATGTTAAAGATTTGGTTGGAAAACCTAGTCAAAACACAAGACATGGTCAAGAAAATTGCCGTAAAGAGTAAAGAATAAAATGTTTAGAAAGTTATTCGAAGCATTTTTGGAAGCAATCCGAAACATTAAAAAATACAAATCGGGTCCCGGTATAAAAGGTAGTTGATACCAAAACCAAATAGAGGGCTTGACAGGCCCTCTACTTTATTGTATAATTTTATTATGAAAACGCAAAAAAAATCTATTCTCAAAAAAGTCCGTGTAAAAATTTCTCATGAGGAATTCTATACGTTCTCTGATTGGCCGTCGAAAGAAATCGATGGTGTGGAATTTATTGCCGTGAATAAACGACTTCCAGCAGGTAATCAAACACAAC
>Ga0315903_10006873_pt1 | contig 14397 bp, 10 predicted proteins | sample LakEriMetagenome_7_FD_203524 | JGI IMG/M metagenome (GOLD analysis project Ga0315903, IMG submission 203524) | Freshwater fungal communities from buoy surface, Lake Erie, Ohio, United States - Buoy 2 MA119 | ecosystem: Environmental > Aquatic > Freshwater > Lake | place: USA: Lake Erie, Ohio...
CTCCGATGGCGAGCCCTGAAGCCCCGACTCGATCCGCAGCACACGGAGCACCGGCCGGGCGCCGTGCCATTCCTGGCCGAGGGCCGACTGCGCCCGCTCGATGCTGCGGGGCGACACCTCCCAGAACGCATGCAGCCAGTACGGACCGCGAACCATCAGCACCATCCGGTCGCGGACGGGACGCTTGGCCCGGCCATTCTCCGGCGGCGTGGCCAGGTTCTTCGCCTTCGCGATCCGCTCGCGGGCCTCGGCGATCCGCCGGGCCACCTCGGCGTTGTGCGCGACGGCGGCCGGGCTCGGCTGGACGACGGCGGCCTTCGACCGCTCGCCCGACGGCTTCGCCGGCCGCGCCGCCGACCGGCGGGCCTCGCTCGGCAGCGCCTTCTTGGCCTTGCTGACGAGCGCCTTGATCAGCTGGTCCTTCCGCATCGCATGCCAGCCAGCCACCCCGTGCTGCTTGGCCATGCGGGCCAGATCGCGGACGGGTTTTTCTCGCAGGCTGGCGGACGTCATGCTGATGCGCTCTCGGTGCTGGGCGGGGTGGAAACCCTCGGGGGCCGACGGCGGACCACGAGAAACCACCCTGCGAGGCTAACGAGAAACCGGGGCGCGGGCAAACTTTGGGCGCGCGGAATCTGGCTGTAAGTCGCGTGCCGGCAGCGAGTTGCAGAAAATGCGGAGCCTCAGTCGCCCCGCAGTTTGAGACCCCGTTCCGTGAGCTTTTCCCGCACTTCGTTGAGGCTCGTGACGCCGAAGTTCTTGCACTCCAGCAGGTCCTCGGCGGTGCGACGGATGAGGTCGCCGACCGACATGATCCCCAGCTTCGTGGTGCACTTGCGGGCCCGGACCGACAGGTTGAGTTCCGTGATTGGCATGGAGTAAACCTCCTGCTCGTCGGCCGAGGGCTCGACGGGCTCCGCCTCCACCGCTTCGGCCACCGGAACGGGCTGGGCGATCTGGCCGAGCGACAGGCCCTTCGACGCGAGCATCTCCCGGATCTCGACCAGGCTGGTCTCGCCGAAGTTCTTGCTTGCGAGAATCTCCTCCTCGGTCGTCCGCGCCAGGTCGCCGAGCGTGTGGATGCCCATCTTCTGCAGGCAGTTGCGGCTCCGCACCGAGAGTTCGAAGTCGCTGACCGGCAGGCAGAGGATTTGATCGAGACGATCCCGCTGCTTCATCTCCTGCTCGTCGAGCTGGAGGTCACCGGACGCGGACGAATCCTTCATGAACAACCGAGCCCGCGGGTGGTCGGGGAAGGCCTCGAGCACGCGGCGGTAGCACTGCTGCGCCTTGGTGAAGTCGTCGTTGTCCTCGTAGAGGATGCCGAGGTTCATCAGCGCGCCGACGCTCGCCGGATACCGGGCGAGCGACCGCTCGTAGTAGGCCTTGGCGTCTTCCTCGTTGCCCACGCGGTCGGCGATCACGCCCAGCAGAAACAGGGCGCCAGGATGGCCAGGATCGATCGCGATCGCCTTCTCGCAGGCCGCGGCCACGTCGGCTGGTCCATGACCCGAATCGGCGAGCACGCCGGCACGGGCCGCCCAGAAATCGGCCGATGACTCGCCCTGGGCGCCGAGGGAATCGAGGGCCTTCTGGGCGTCGGCGAGCTTGCCGGCCGATCGCAGCGACTCCGCCGTGGCGGCCACGCAGGCGGCGGCGTCATAGCCCGCCTTCCGCGCCGACTCGAAGAGTTCACAGGCCTTGTCGTGAGCGCCTTCGGCCACGTGCGCGAGCGCCTGATGGAAGAGGGCGAGGGCTCCGCCGTCGCCGCCCTTGAGCGTCTCGAGGGCGTCGCGGGCTTTGCCGAGCAGCCGCTGGCAGACGCCGAGTTTGACCGACGAGGCCGGGCTTCGTTCGGGAACAGATTCCAGGTCGCGGACGGCAGCACGCAGGTCGCGGTGCGCGGCCGCGTCGGTGCCGAGGAGTTCGAGGACCGCCTTCACTTCCGTGGGGCCGAAGGGGCCGCTGCCGGTGATCAGATCGCGGATGTCGAGACGGGCCGTGGCAACCATTCGGAAGTCCTCACAGGTGGCAGGAAACTGAGTGCGGACGAAGGTCCGCCGAGAGCCAGCGGCGGGAGTCGAACCCGCAACCCCCGCATTACGAATGCGGTGCTCTGCCAATTGAAGCTACGCTGGCACGATCCACGGACTCCACGGGGACCGCCCGGGGAACGCGTTAGCCCCGCAAAACTAGCGCACGGCCCCCCTGATCGTCAAGGGAGGCCTGTTTTTCAGGCTTTTGCCGATGCCCATGGCGGGAACGTCCGGGGGACGGCCCTCACCCCACGCCAGGAAGCCCCGAGCGCGAGCGAGGGGATTGGGCTTCGGGGATACGTCGAGGCTGCATGGCGAGACGACGCTTGATCCCCTCGCTGGCGCTCGGGGCTTCGAGGCGGATTGCGGAGAACGCGGCGGCCTACGGAAAAGAAAAAAGTGGGGCCTCCGACCCGACAGGAGCACCCTGTCACTGGGTGTGCGGGTCAGGGGCAAGGCGACCGCACGCCCAAACAATGGTCGGAGACCCCACCTTGGTGTTCCAAGAGTGTGGATCGTGGCCGCGGCCGGAGCCGTTGCCACGCATGAAAGGAGAAGCACATGCCGTGCCAAATCCGAATCTGTTTTTTTCACGGGTTTTGCGGGGTGTCGCCAGTTCTGAGCGCGTTCAATAATGCAACGTAGCGCCGCATTTTGCGTCAGATCGATACGATGACCCATCCCGGCGTGGCGCGGTTGCGCCACCCCGGGTGCCAGGCCGCGGAGCCACGCCCGTGAACCCCCGACTTCCAGCTCAGATCGGCCGCCACCGCTGCGGCCCAGGGCAGCCCCTGCTCGTGATCGCGGGGCCGTGCGTGATCGAGAACCAGGATCTCTGTCTGCGCATCGCCGAGACGCTCGCGGTGCTCGCCTCGAGGCTCCCTATCCAGGCGGTTTTCAAAGCGTCCTACGACAAGGCAAACCGGACGAGTTCCGGATCGTTTCGCGGTCCCGGGATCGATGAGGGGCTGGCCGTGTTGGAGCACGTTCGGCGGGCGACCGGCCTTCCCGTCACGACCGATGTCCATCTTCCGGAACAGGCGGCTGCGGCCGGGCAGGTCTGCGACATGCTGCAGATTCCGGCATTTCTCTGCCGGCAGACCGACATCCTGCTCGCGGCCGCGGCCACGGGGCGGGCCGTCAACGTCAAGAAGGGGCAGTTCGTTGCCCCGGGCGACATGCGGCACGCCGTCGCGAAGCTGCTGGCCGGCGGGGCCACCGACATCCTGCTCTGCGAGCGGGGCACGTTCTTCGGGTACGGCCGGCTGGTGAATGACTTCGCGGGGCTGCCCGTGATGCGGTCGTTCGGGGTGCCAGTGATCTTCGACGCGACGCACTCCGTGCAGCAGCCGGCCAGCCTCGGCGGCGCCACCGGCGGCGATCGCACGCTCGTCGAACCGCTCGCCCGCGCCGCCGCGGCCGTCGGCGTCGACGGGATGTTCTTCGAGACGCATCCCCGACCCGACGAGAGCCCCAGCGACGGCCCCAACATGGTGCCCCTCGATCAGTTCGGCGGCGTGCTCGAGCGGGTGCTGCGAATCCACGAGGCACGGATCGCCGGGGAGACCGCATGAGGGGCGCGGGATCCTGTTCGACCTCGGCCGTCGGTGGCCGCACCACACTGGCATGGCTGGCATGGCTAACGCTGGCCATGGCGGGCTGTGGCACGTCATCCACGCAGACCAGCCCCGTCGCGGCTCCGGAAGCACGGCCCGCGGCCGGTCGCATGACCGGCGACAAACTCGTCGCCGGCGCCGTGTCGGCCCTTTCGAAACTCGACGAGTTCGACGAGCAGCGGGCCTACGAGCAGGTCTTCGACCGGCTCACGCAGTGGAGCCACATGGCGTGGCCCGAGACGCCGTCGTGGCGAATCGACCCCCTGCTATCGACCCTCCCTGAGCGGCTCCGGGCCGGCGTCGAGCCGATGCTCGAGCAGGCTGGATTCGATGCCGTGGGCGACGTCGCCTTCCTGCGCGACCGCCGCTGGCTTGCCGACATCGCCACCACGACCCGCGGCGATGCGACCGACGACCTTGCCACCGCCACACGACTCTTCGACTGGACCGTCCGTTCGCTCGCCATCGGCGGCGATCCGCCGATGGTGCCGTCGGAGGCGACGCCAGGCACGCGGTGGTTTCTGCCCGGCGAGATTCTGCTGACCGGGCGGGCCAGCGCCGCACAGCGGTGCTGGATCTTCGTGGAACTGCTGCGGCAGGCGGGCATCGACGCCGTCATGCTGGCCACGGGCGACCCGCAGGCCGGCACGCTGCGGCCGTGGCTTCCCGCCGCGATCATCGACGGCGAGGCATACCTCTTCGAGCCAACATACGGCATGCCCGTGCCGGGGCCGGGGGATGCGGGCGTGGCGACGGCCCGCCAGGCGGCCGCTGATCCGGCGATTCTCGACGCGCTCTCGCTGCCCGACCGCGCCTATCCGGTGAAGGCGGCGGACGTCGGTTCGCTGGCCGTTCTTGTGGTCGCCGACCCACGGAGCCTCTCGCGCCGGATGACCGCGCTCGACAAGACCGTTGCAACGCGTCATGGCATGCGGCTCTCCGTCGATGCCTCTGCGGTGGCCACCGCCGCTGCGAAGGCCCTGCCGGGCGAGGGTGTCCCTTTCATGGGCCTCTGGGAGTTTCCCTGGGAATCCGTCGCGCGGCGGCCGACGCCGGAGGTGGAGTTCGCGGCGCGCCGGGAGCTAGCGCCCTTTGTGATCACGGTGGCGGAGATGGGCCGCGGCGACCGGCAGGCGCAGCGGCTGGTGCGGCCCTTGTTCAACGCCCGGATCCGCGAGTTTCGCGGCGATCTCGACGGCCCGCTCGGCGCCAAGGCTGCGTACCTCGCCGCGCGGCCGTCGAAGGCGGCCATCCAGCAGGCGTTGCAGGCCGTGCCGCCGGAGCAGTCGGCGACCGTCGATCGCCTCTACCGGCAGATGAAAGAAGACGCCACCTACTGGCTCGGCGTGGCTACGCTCGGAGAGGGGCAGCCCGCGGCGGCGGTTGACTACCTGCAACGAATGACCCTGGAGAACTCCCCCGACAGCCGCTGGACCGATGCAGCCCGCGGCAATCTCGGGCGGGCCTACGCCGCCCTGGGCCGCATCGACGAGGCGGTCACGGTGCTTCGCGAGGACGGCTCGCCGCAGCGGTTTGGCAGTCGGCTGCTGGCCGATCGTCTGGAGAAGCAGGCGAAAGCCACCGCCGACACCCCGCCGCCGTGAGCCGCGTGGGGGCCAAGGGAGTTCGGCCAAAACGGGCCGCATTGCTGCCTCGGCGAGGGTCGGGTAGAGTATGGGGCTCCCTGTTTTCCCTGCCCCGATTTCCCTTCTCGATCGACCGGATTCGCGACCATGAAAGACGGCATTCACCCCAACTACGGCCACACCGTCGTCCGCTGCGGCTGCGGCAACACGTTCTCGACCCGGAGCACGGTGCCCGAAATCAAGGTCGACATCTGCAACGTCTGCCATCCGTTCTTCACCGGCAAACTGAAGTTCGTCGATACGGCGGGCCGAATCGAGAAGTTCAAGAGCAAGTTCGCAGCTGCGGGCTATGCCAGCCTGAAGAAGAAGGCCGAGGCTCCCGCCTCCTGAGCGGCCGGGCCCGCCGGGTGACCGCGGCCAGCCTCTCGAGCACCCTCCGCGGGCGGCAGGCCTTACCGACCCATGGCTGACTCCTTTTCCGGCGGCATTCGCGGTGACCTCGAGCAGAAGCTCTCGCGGTTCGAGGAACTCGAACGGGCGCTTGTCGATCCGGCGATCCTCGCCGACCAGGCGAAGCTCTCGGCGGTCGCTCGCGAGCACGGCACCCTCGCCAAGCTCGCCCTCCGCTATCGCCAGTTCACCACGCTCGAGCGGCAGATCGCCGAGCACCGGGAGATGATCGCCGGCGACGACGCCGATGTTCGCGGGCTCGCCGAGGCGGAACTGCCCGACCTGGAGGCGAAGCGGGAGCGGGAGTGGGAGGATCTCCTCGAACTCTGCTCGGGCGACGAAGACGCCGACCGCGCCCGCTGCATCGTCGAACTCCGCGCGGGCACCGGCGGCGACGAGGCGGCGCTGTTCGTGCGGGACCTCTACGAGATGTATCGCCGCTGGGGCGCCGAGCTGGGCTGGGACTTCGAGGTGATGGATGCCAGCCCCACCGAACTCGGCGGCTTCAAGGAACTGATCCTCGGCGTCTCGGGCGACACCGTCTTTCGAAAGCTGCAGCACGAGAGCGGCGGCCACCGCGTGCAGCGGGTGCCCGACACCGAGACGAAGGGGCGGATCCACACGTCGGCCGCCACCGTCGCGGTGCTGCCGGAGCCGGAGGACGTGGAGGTGGCCCTCTCTCCCGACGACTACCGCAAGGACCTCTTCTGCGCCAGCGGCCCGGGCGGCCAGCACGTCAACAAGACCGCCTCGGCGGTTCGCCTCACCCACCTGGCCACCAACATCGTCGTGCAGTGCCAGGACGAGAAGAGCCAGCACAAGAACCTCGCCAAGGCGCTCCGCGTGCTCAAGACGCGGCTCTACGAGCACGAGCGGCGGATCGAGCACGAGAAGCGGGCCACGGAGCGGCGGGAGCAGGTGGGCTCGGGCGACCGCAGCCAGCGGATCCGCACCTACAACTTCCCGCAGAATCGGGTCACCGATCACCGCATCAACGAGAGCTTCACGCTCGATCAGGTGATGGCTGGCCGGCTCGGGCTGGTGGTGGACGCGATCGAGCGGCACGCCCGCGAGAAGCGGAAGAGCGAGATGGAGCAGTCGGCGAGGCCGGCCGCGGGCTGAGCATGTCCGCACGACCGTGATGTCCGGCAGGGGAGCAACTCATGAGCGATGATGTCTGGACGGTCGGGCGGCTGCTGACGTGGACAACCGACTGGCTTGGCACGAAGGGCGCGGAGGCGCCGCGGCTCGACGCGGAGGTGCTCCTGGCCCACGTCCGCGGCTGCCCGAGGATCGCCCTCTACACGGCCTTCGACACGCCGGTGGCCGACGCGGAGCGGGGGCGGTTTCGCGAACTCGTGAAGCGGCGGGGCGAGGGTGAGCCGGTGGCGTATCTGGTCGGCAGTCGCGAGTTTTTCTCACTGCCGTTCACCGTCACGAAGGACGTGCTGATCCCGCGACCCGAGACGGAGGGGCTCGTCGTTCGCACGATCGACCTCCTCAAGGACGCGGCCGCCCCACGGATCATCGATGTCGGCACCGGCAGCGGTGCGATCGCCGTCACGCTCGCCAAGCAGCTGCCGCGGGCGATGATTGTGGCCACCGATATCTCGCCGGCGGCCCTCGCTGTGGCGAAGGCCAATGCGGAGCGGCATGGCGTGGCCGACCGGATCGAGTTCGTGGAGTGCGACCTGCTGGCCGATCCACGGACCGCGGGGCCGTGGGACGTGATCGTGAGCAACCCGCCTTACGTTCGCGAGGACGAGTACCCTGCCCTGCCCCGCGACGTCCGCGAGCATGAGCCGAAGTCGGCACTCGTGGCGGGGCCGACCGGCGCGGAGATCGTGGCTCGACTGGCTGCGGAGGCCGCTGAGCGGCTTGCGCCCGGTGGTTGGCTGCTCGTGGAGATCGGCCCCTCGACGGTGGCGGCAGCCGAGGCGGCGATCGCCGCGCAGCCGGGGCTGACCGCGGGCCCGACGCTCAAGGACATGGCAGGCCTGCCGCGAATCGTGCAAGCCCGGCGGGTCTGATCCGGGGCCTTGGTGGGTGGGTGCGCGTCCGCCCGTCCAAGCCCAACGCCGTGAGGCGTGGGCCGAACCGCCACCAGACGCTGCGTTCAGCATGGCTCGCCAGCGGACCGAAACGCGTCTGATAGAGTAGCCGCATGATCGAACTCATCGCCGCCACCTACACGCCGTTCGATGCCGCCGGCCGGCTCATGCTCGGGGTGATCCCCGGCCTCGCGGCCCATCTGGCTGGGTCTGGCGTGGATGGCGTGTTCATCGGCGGCACGACGGGGGAATCCCTGTCGCTCACCGCGGCGGAGCGCATGGCTCTCGCGGAGGCCTGGGTGGGGCCCGCCCGCGAGCACGGCCTCAAGCTCATGGTGCACGTCGGCGCGTCTGCGATTGCCGACGCCGTGGCGCTCGCCGCCCACGCCGATAGTCTCCGCGTCGCGGCGATCTCCGCGATGGCGCCCTCCTATTTCAAGCCGGCCACGGTGGCCGATCTCGCCGCCTCGCTCGCCGACATCGCCGCCGCGGCTCCCGCCACGCCCTTTTACTACTACGACATCTCTCAGCTCACCGGCGTGACGCTCCGCCCGAGTACGCTGCTCGAGCGGCACGCCGATCTGATCCCGACGCTCGCGGGCGTCAAGCATTCCTCACCCGACATCGTCGAGTTCGAACGCTGCGTGGCGGCGGGCGGTGGCCGGTTTCGCGCCTACTGGGGCTGCGACGAGGCCCTCACGGCCGGGCTCGTGCTTGGGGCCGCCGGCGGCATCGGCAGCACCTACAACTTTGCGGCATCCCGCGCCCGCGAGGTGATCGCGGCCTTTGAAGCGGGCGACATTCCGCATGCCCGAGAGGCACAGCTCGCGGTCGTGCGGCTCGTGGACGTGCTCGCCCGCCACGGCTATCTGCGGGCCTCGAAGGCCGTGATGGCTATGAAAGGCCTCGATTCGGGCACGGTCAGACTGCCGCTCCAGCCGGTCGGCGGCCAAGACGTGACGGCGATCCGCGCCGACCTCGAGGCCGCCGGATTCGCCGACGTCGTCGCCCCGGCCCAACACGCCCGCGGCGAGACGGAGCACAGGTTTTCAACCTGTGCCAAGTAGCACAGGTTTCCAACCTGTGCCGAAGACCGGTCGGCGCTGTTGGTGGTGCAGGTTGGAAACCTGCACCTACGAGGAGGCAGGCACCTACAGCCGCGGGAGTTCGTAGCCCTTGCGGTAATCGCGGGTGAACAGCCGGTTCGCCTCGGCGTCGGACGACTTTTCGGTCTTCGGGTCGATGGTCAGTTCACGGCCGAGCGCGAGCTTGGTCGTCGAGACGTCCACCGCGTTGTCCTGCAGGTAGGTCAGGAAGGTGTCGAGCGACGCCTTGACGTGCGGATCGTCGGCCGCGAGCGTCGGCCGGGCGTCGATCGGCACCGCCTCGCCGAGCGCCCACGAGACGTTGCCGAGATGAGCCAGGGCGCTCGAGAGGTGGCCGTCTTCAATGTCGAGGTTGAGATCCTCGTGCCGTCGGCTTTGGACCGCCTTCACGAAGTTGGCGAAGTGCTGCCGGTATTTTCCGCCATCCCAACGGCCGAGTTCGTGACCGTCGTAGTCGAAGCCCACGGCCGATGTGTAGTTCGGGCAGACCACGAAGCCCTCGGTGCCGTAGATCACGGCCGAGGCCTTTTCCAAAGGGTTTTCGACCTTCAGTCCGAACGTGACCGGCGTCTTCACCGGCAGCCCACGGACGTCGGAGATCAGAACCGCATCATCCCATTGGAAGATCGTCACCTGGCTGTTGGCCACGTCGCCGTTGTCCACGTAGCCAAGCCGGCCACCGAGGCTCACCACCCGCTTCGGCAACTCCTGCTTGCCGATCGCCCAGCGGCACTTGTCGAGTTCGTGCGGATTCTGGTTGCCGAGGTCGCCGTTGCCGGTGACGTGGTTCCAGTGCCAGTCGTAGTGCAGACGCTTGCGGACCGGGATCTCCTTCGGTGCGGGGCCGGCCCAGAGGTCGAAGTCGAGGCCCGGCGGGATTGGGGCCGGCGTGTCCACGAGCCCGATGCTGTCCCGCAGCCGGAAGCAGATCGCGTGGGCCGCCTTGATGGTCCCGATCTTTCCCGACTTCACAAACTCCATCATCTGCCGGGTGCCCGACATGCTCCGGCTCTGCACGCCCATCTGGCACATGCGGCCGAGTTTGCGGGCCCACTGCGTGATCACCCGGCCCTCCTCCACGTTGTGGCTGCAGGGCTTTTCGACGTAGACGTCCTTGCCGGCCTGCATCGCCCACACGGCCATCAGGGCATGCCAGTGGTTGGGCGTCGCGATCGACACGGCGTCGATATCCTTGCGGTCGAGGAGTGCCCGGAAGTCCTTGATGTACTCCGGCTTGGTGCGGTGGACGGCGGTATGCTCAGTGTCGCTCTTCTCCGCGCCGCCCTTCTCTGCGTCGCGCTTCTCTTCGTCGCGCTTCTCCAGTCGTCTCATCTGCGCCTCGTAGGCGTTCGGGTCGCAGTCGGAGATCGCGACCAGTTCCACCTCGGGCAGGTCGAGCCACTCCCGGATATGGCCGCCTCCCTGGCCGTTGCAGCCGATCACGGCCACGCGAACCTTCTGGGTTGGCTTCGCCGTGGGGCCCGAGGCGGCTTCGTCCGCCGCGCGGACGGTCGTCCCCGCGAGGGCGACGCCGGCCATCGCCAACGCCTGTTCGACGAACTCACGACGGGAGGGATCGAGACGGAGGTGCTTCGGCATGGGAAGAAGTTCCTGAGAAGGGCGTGATGAAGCGGGCGTGGGCGAGGTAAACGGGTGTGGTTTAGAGGGCGAGGGCGCGGATGTTCCGAAACTCCACCTTCATCGGCAGGCCCTTGTGGATTTGCAGGCCGATCGGTGCGGCTTCGGCATATTTCGGATTCGTGTAGCGCGACACTTGTTCGCCGTTGAGCCAGACGGTGAACGTGTCGCCCTTCGCCTCGACGCGGATGCGATTCCAGTCGTTCGGCTTGAGGAGTTCCGCGGCCCTCGTGGCCCGCGCCTCCTCGGGATACTTCCCATTGTAGAAGGAGCAGGTCATGTCGCGTTTCAGGCTCCGCGACACCCCGATCTGGATCTGGAGTTCTGGCTTCCGCAGCATGATGCCGCTGTCGATTTCGCCGGAGAACCGGCAGTCGGCCTCGACCACCACGTCGCCGTAGGCGCGGGCCGTGTGGAGCATCGAGCCGGCCTGCGCGGCGTCGTTCTCGCCGACGAGCACGCCGTCTTCCACCCGCCAGAACGTCCCCTCCGCGGGCGTCCAGCCGGCAAGGTCCTGGCCGTTGAAAATCGGTTCGAGCGGTAGGTCGGCCGGGGGCTCGGCCCGGCAGGTCAGCGACGCGAGCGCCACGAGTGCTGCTGCGACGGCGGGAAACACGATGCAATGACGGGGCATCGGCGGCTCATGCTGAGGCTGGTCGGGCGGGTGGCGGAAAGACCCTCTCTCCCCACACCACGAGAGATTACCGTGTGGCCGCTCCCCCTGCATCGGCCATTCGTCCACGGTGCGTTTGCCCCTGCCGCGTGTTGCGCTCGTCATAAGGGATAGGGGCCTGCGGGCCTTGCCAGCACCAGCGCAACAGTGAGCAGCCATGGCGGCCCTGATGGACGTGTTGACGGAGTGGAATGGCTTCCGGGCGGCGGCCCGCTGGCTGACTCGTCACCGTCGCGACGAGCCGCTGCCGGCCCGGCCCGCCGTGGTGGCCGCGGCCTGCCTCGCCGCCGGGTGCGGGCTGATCCGGTTCGTCGAGCCGTGGCCCGGGGCGAGCCTGGCGGTCGGGTGTTGGGCTGCGGCGGTCGTATCACTCCTCGGGTGGGGCGTCGCGTCGTGGCTCGGCCGCCCACGAACGGGTCTCGTGAGCCTCTGTGTGGCGATCGCCACGTGCGGCGCCGCCTGGGCGGAGTCGCGATTCGACCTCTTTCGCCGCGACGATCTTGCCTGGCAGTTGGGAGAGGCTCCGGTGCCGGTCGCCATCCGCGGCAGGATCAAGCAGGCATTTCGCGAACTGCCGGCCCGAGGGGATCCGCGTCGCGCGGCCGCCATCGGACCGTCGAGCGAGTGCGTGGTGAGCGTCGAGGCGCAGCGCGTCGGCAGCCGGTGGCGGCCGGCGTCGGGCCGTGCCGCCGTGATCGTGGATGGCAGTCCGCCGCCGCTGGGGATTGGTGATCGGGTGCGGGTGTTGGGCCGAGGGCTGAGGCCCGCCGCCGCCCTCAATCCGGGCGAGTTTGATTTCCGGGCCCGGGCCCGGGCGCTCCGCTGCCTGTCGATCGTGAGGGTGGCGTCGGCTCGGGGTGTGCGGCTCATCAAGCCGGCCGGCCCGTTCGCCGTTTTCAGGTGGATCGAGGGCCTGCGGGCCCGCGGCCTCGCCGTGCTCGAGAGCCACCTCTCCCCCGCCCGGGCACCGCTCGCCGCGGCGCTCCTGCTCGGCAGTCGCGAGTCGCTGCCCCGCGACGAGGCCGACGACTTCCTCGCCACCGGCACGATCCACATCCTCTCGATTTCGGGGCTGCATGTCGGCCTGCTTTCGCTGGCGCTCTTTAAACTGCTCAGGCTCGCGGTCGTGCCCCGCGGCTGGGCGCTCGCCGCCGTGGCCGCCATGACGGGTGCCTACATGCTGCTGGTGCACGCCGAGACGCCGGTGCTGCGAGCCACGCTGCTCGTCTGGCTGTCGTGCCTCGCCGCCGCCGCCGGCCGGAAATCACCCGCCATCAACGGCCTGGCCGTGGCGGCGATCGTGGTGCTCGCCCTGCGGCCGGCCGACGTGCTTGGCTCAGGAGCGCAGCTCTCGTTTCTCTCGACGGCCGTGCTCGTGGGCATCGCCGCCGTGCTCCCCGGTCGGCAGTCACCCGACGATCCGATCGCCCGGCTGATTGAGCGAAGCCGGTCGCGAGTCGAGCGGATCGTCCGCTCGCTGGCATGGCAGTGCTGGGCGGGCTTCGCGGCCGGGGCCGCGGTCTGGATCGTCACCATGCCGCTGGTCGCCGCCCGCTTCCACGTGGTGAGCCCCGTGGGGCTCGTCGTCAACGTGCTGGTGGCGCCGCTGGTGGCGCTGGCGATGGCGTGGGGTTTTCTCTGCCTGCTGCTGGCGGGCGTCTCGACGACGATCGCTGCGTGGTGCGGCGCGGTGTGCGACGGCATGCTGGCCTGCATCTCGACCGTGGTGCATTGGTCGGCGCAGGTGCCGTACGGCCATTGGTGGGTGGTCGGGCCGCCGGGCTGGTGGGTGGCCGGCTGGTATGCGGCCCTCATCGCGGCCCTGCTCTGGATTCGCCCCGAGATGCTGCGGCGGGCTCGAACGTGGGCCGTGGTCGCGGGGGCGTGGATCGCGGTGGGCCTCGTCGCAGAAGGGATCGGGGCGGTGGTGGCAGCGCGGCCTGCGGGGCTCCGGGGCGTGGTGGCGGCGATGGGGCACGGCTGCGGGATCGTGTTCACCACGTCGGCTGGCCGCACGCTCGTGTTCGACGCCGGCCGGCTGGGGGCGCCGGCGGCGGCGTCCCGGTCGCTGGCGGCCGTGCTCTGGAGCGAGCGGACGCGGACGATCGACCACCTCGTGATCTCCCATGCCGACGTCGATCACTTCAACGCCGTGCCCGAGCTGCTCGACCGGTTCGTCGTCCGCGAGGCGGTGGTCACGGAGCCCCTCCTGGCGAGCGCCGCCCCGGCCGCCCGCGAACTCGTCGCGGCCTTTCGCGAACGTCGGATCCCCATGCGGATCGTGCAGGCAGGCGATTCGTTCGCCGTCGATCCGCAGTGCCGGGTGCGGGTGCTCCATCCCGCGGCAGGCCCGGGTGGCGATGCCGCCGTCGATCGCACCGACAACGAGGCGAGCCTCGTGATGGCCCTCGAAGCGGCCGGCCGCCGCTGGCTCCTGACGGGCGATCTCGAGGGGTGGGCGATCGATCGCTTCGTCGCCGCCGATCCCGACCGCTGCGACGTGCTCGTCGCGCCGCACCACGGCAGCATCACGAGCCTGCCACCCGACGTGGCGTCCGCCACGCAGCCGGCCGTCGTGCTCGTCAGCGGCGCCGAGGGACGATCGTGGCCGCTCGTCCGTGAGGCCTATGCCGCCGCGGCCGGCGGCGCCGAGGTGCTGCAGACCGGCCGGGCCGGGGCGATCGCCGTCGAGGCCGATGCCGCCACGCTCACGGTGCGGCGGTTCAGCGGCGGCCGCTGGCGGCAGGTGCCGTGACGGGGCCGGTGAGCGCGAGGCCCGCGGCGATCAGGGCCAACTGGCTGGCCACGTAGCCGGCGAGCAGGAGCAGCACGCCGCTGGTGAAACCGTAACTGTGCAGGCCGATGCCGAGTTGGTTGGTGCCGAACCAGCTCCAGGCGGTGACAATGTTGCCGCCGATCGTAAAGAGTGCGAACCCGCGGGGCCCGATCCAGCGGTCCCAGCGGGCGTGGAGGACGGCGGCGTTCCAGAGCACGATCATCAGCGCGCCGTTTTCCTTCGGGTCCCAGCCCCAGAACCGGCCCCAGGAGTCGTCGGCCCAGAGGCCGCCGAGCACCGTGCCGATGAAGCTGAAAAACAGCGCGAAGCAGACGACGCCGTACGTCATGCGGTGGAGGCGATCCTGAATCTCGCGGTCGGTCTCATGGGCGGGCGAATGGCCCGAGAGCCGCGCCCAAATCATCTGCACGATCGAGCAGGTGCCGAGCAGGCCCGCGAGAAAGG
>Ga0315903_10006874_pt1 | contig 14395 bp, 10 predicted proteins | sample LakEriMetagenome_7_FD_203524 | JGI IMG/M metagenome (GOLD analysis project Ga0315903, IMG submission 203524) | Freshwater fungal communities from buoy surface, Lake Erie, Ohio, United States - Buoy 2 MA119 | ecosystem: Environmental > Aquatic > Freshwater > Lake | place: USA: Lake Erie, Ohio...
TCGCTGTCACCGTCAACACCTGCACCTCGTCCACCGCACCGCTTCCGATCCCACTGAGATTCACCGTCTGACTCGGGGCATTCTGGAGAAGCTTCACATCGGCCAACACATTCAACGTCGGGGCGCGATTGGTTTGCTCCTTCGTCTCCAGTTCATGCAGTGCCGTTACTTCACAATCCGTAAGCGCTTTTGAGTAATACCGAACTTCTGAAATCTGCACTCCACCTCGCCCCGATAAATACAAATTATTTCCATCAGCATTATCAATTCTTGAGAGTTTTACTCCCACCATTCGACCAACAAGAACACCGTCAACATAAAGAGTTTGAACTCCTTTTGCACTATAAGCAGCAACTATATGATGCCATCCTTGTTGTTGGTCTGATAAATCAGTTTCAATCCACGACCACTCTTGATTTGGTAGCAGCTTATTGATTCTCCATTCATTCCCAACACCGAACCGAATCTTGTTAACGGCAATGGCGTCATTTATTTGATCTCTAAGTGAGTAAATTCGAAAACCCTCAGGCCCAAAGCCCCGACCACCACTTGAATTGTCTATATTCCATGAAAAAACTCCAGCTGCCGGATAATTTGTTTGGTTGAACCAAAAGGAAAATGTAAACTCCAATTCGTTATCTGGCACAGCCCAAGATGGTTTCTCCATCCACGATGAACCGAAGGCTAATGTCCCATTAATATCTGTGAATGTTAGATTACCGTCAAATATGTGGTTACTTGGTTCAGCAGCATTCGGAGGTTCGGAGCTTCCACTCTCATCTCTCGCATTTCCATTAAATGGATAATACGCAACCAGCCCATTTGTTAAATTCAAGTCGGAACATGGAGTGGCCGGTGCAACCGTCACTGTGAACTGGCGACTGAACGTGTCTTGACCACCGTTGAGGACCCCGCCGTCGTCCTTCACCGTCACGGTGATCGTCGCCTTGCCCGTCACCCCAGCCACCAGTTGGTAGCTCAACGACCCCACTGCGTTCGGACTGGTGTAGGTCACCGCCGGGTGCGGAATCAGCCCCGGGTTGTCCGAGGTTGCAGTGACCGTCAGCACTTGCACCTCGTCCACCGCACCGCTTCCGATCCCACTGAGATTCACCGTCTGACTCGGGGCATTCTGAAGCAACTTCACGTCTGCCAACGCGTTCAACGTCGGGGCGCGGTTAACAATCTGATTTGGTGATTCAAATTGATTTAGGGCCTTGATTTCACATTCGGAGAGCGCACGATTGTAGATGCGTATGTCGTCTAAATCACCGCAAAACCAATCTGTACCGGTATGAGGATTTTTCCCGAAAGATAGCGGCAATGATGTCGTTTGTAGAATCCATTTGGCGGTTTTTGAACCAATTTTTTCACCGTTTAGGTACAGATTCGCAACGTTTCCATCATATGAACCAACCAAGTGATAGTATTTTCCAGAAACCAGTTTTTGATCTGGAAACACCCCATCAAAGCCCCATCCCGCAAAAAATGTATTGGGACTGCCACTAACATCAGTAAGCCCAACATCTAGAGTTCCATTGCAAATTAATCTTGGCTGATATAGACCTCCTGACTGCACAGAAAACCAGCACGAAAACGTAAAACTACCGTTAGCCCAGAACTTTGTCGGTTGATCGACAAAGATATTGCCACCAGTACCTTGGAACCGATAAGCACTTAAAGGTTTTCCAAACCGGTCTGCCACTAAAACCGGCCCATTAACAATCCCGTTTTTATTATTACCGCTCTCATCATTCGCATTTCCACTAAAAGGATAATAAGCGACAAGTCCGTTTGTTATGCCCATTTTAGCATTCACCACTACTTGAGCGACACTGCTTGTCGCTTTGCTTGTCGAGTTAATTGCGACAGCATAATAATCCCCCACAATATTAGGCTTGGCACCATTTATGTTTATCAACGAATTTGTCTCACCCAAAAGAAGGGCGTTATCTTTATACCATTGAAATGAAGTGGCGTTAGCAGCAGAAACACTCAATATTTGGTTAGAACACAAATCGAGAGTCAAACTTTTAGGGTTGTCAATTATTGCAACATAGTTAGGGAGTCGGGTTTTTTGGATGGAGAATTGATCGTAACCACCAAAAACATATAAGAAATCATCCACAATAACACTGTAACACTCAATTCTTGACAACCCATTACTAGCAATAGATCTCCATTCATTTTTTTCTGGAAAATATTCATCAATCATTAAATTGACTGTACTACTTGGATTGCCGCCGATCAGCCAGATTTTTCCACCAAAGGCAACCGCTGCAAGCGTTTGACGACTACGAGGTATTTTAGTAACATATTCCCATTTGTTTTTTATCGGATCAAATGAATAAACATCATTTATCAAATCATCATTCTTTCTACCACCAAAAACATAAATCTTTTCATCGTTCACGATAGACGCGAATGATACACGTTCAATTGGCATGGAGGTTTTTAACACCCATGTATTCAATTCAGAATCATATTCTTCGACAGAAGATAAAGGTAAATCGCCATATGTTTGACCACCCATCACGTAGATTTTCCCATTTAGAGATACCGCTTCAAACGCATATCGATCTTGTAACATGCTAGCACAATATTCCCATTGGTTAAGTTCAGGCGAAAAACGTTCTGCTGTTTTTAGCAACGATGGCCCATAACCCCCAATAGCATACAACTTACCTTTGTGCGAAACCAATGTTGGCTTATACCTTTTGGATTGCATCGCAGATTTTGATGCCCACAATTTATTCTTAGGATCATACTCATCTAAAACATTAAGTTCGCAATGTGATCCGCAATATCCTCCAGCTAGATATATTTTCCCATTTAATGCTGCAACACCAAAACTACGTCCACCTCCGGAGTGATGACTCGGGATTTCTCCTGCGGATTGCCACTCAATATTTTGCGATTGGACTACAAAACATATAAAATTCAGGCAAACAAAAACAAACCTCAGCAAAATCTGAACGAGATATTTCATTATTAAAATAAATTGCCCGCGATAAAAAATCTAGACCAAAGCAGTTTTGCGTCCACTAATTGCAGTTTTAATGTTATTCATATTTGATTCGATTTTAGATCGTAATTTGAATCAAATAAGTTGCATCGAAATTTAAAAAATATTCCTATTTGGATTTGATATATTAACACTGTTTTAGCAGTACACCGCACACTTCACACGGAAGACAAGTGTAACCGAGTGCTTCGCATATCGGCGTCCGAGGTTAGGATGCGATCTCCGCCCGCGAAATCGTTAAGAGTTTTGGATTCTGCAGAGGGCAGACTAGCCGTGAAAGGGAAGTTTAAGGAAAAATGAAGAAAAAGCTCGTAACGGCCAAAGTCGCCGTTTTCAGCCGCTGTCCCCTTCTCGGAACCCGGCTGGGAGAGACGCCGTTGGTCTACAGTCACGCTGCCCCCACACAGGGCTGCGGGGAGGCGGATTCGCTTCTGCGGACTTGAACCGATTTTTTGGCCGACTGCTCAGTCCGACCTGCAAGTCCCTCCGCCGAGTTTCGGGTGCTTCAATGTCCGAGACTGTTTCTGCCGCACTGCCCGAGCAACGGTGGCGAAACGCTGGTGGCTGCCTTTAGTCTAATTCTAAATCTCAGGGCAAAAACTGTCAGGAAAACTGTCAGGAAAAGCGGGTGATGGAGGGGGGTGGAGACTTGCCGAGACTTGTTGATTTCCTCAGTAAATCTGCGATTTTCGCCTCGTTCATTGAGCAAAATCGGCCAATCCCGACCACCGGCTCCAGTGCGTTTTCCCCAGCATTTGCAGGGTTTTTCAAGGGTTTCACCTCTCTGAAAAGCCCAACTGTCAGGAAAACTGTCAGGAGAAACCCAGCCGGGAGACCTTCCTCTACCCTCCTCGTATCGGCTCCTAGTCAGGACTGAGGGGTATGGAATCAGGCCGATAAACTCGATGGCGATCTGACCATGAAATCGTCACCTGATCTGAAATCCCTCGGCACCGGCACCCTGTACCTTCTCCAACGCCAACCCTCTCGGACCTTCTACGCCGAGAACATCCACGGGGAACGCATCAGCCTCCAAACCAAAGACCGAGCCACCGCCGAAGAAATCCTCCGAGGCCACAAAGCAGCGGTGGAGAAACCCAATTTCGCCTACCGAGTCGCCATCGCTTACCTTGGGGAGACAGACCCTCACGCCCAAACCCGCACTTGGCTCGACGTCATCGACGCCTACATCAAGCGCAGCGCAGCCGGTCCCACCCGCAACCGCTTGGAGACGGCCAAGAAGGACAAGGCCCTCCAGAAAATCCTCAAGCTCAACGTCCTCCAAGACAGACCCCGTCAAGCCGGTCTCTTCTTCGAGGCTCTCAACGCAGGCGGAATCTCCACCAACGTCTTCCTGCGACGCTTCCACAACTTCGCACTCGATATGGGCTGGATCGCCTCCCCCATCATCCCGCGCCGCCAATGGCCCAAGGTCCGGTACGCCCCTAGGAAAGCGATCACCGAAGAACAGTACCTCCAGATCATTGAGCGCGAACATAACCCAGAAAAACGGGCCTTCTACCAGCTTCTCTGGCATCTGGGCGGTAGCCAGACCGACATCGCCATCCTAACCGCCGAGGCCATCGATTGGACGACTAGGACCATCAACTTCCCGCGGAAGAAGAACCATCAGACCTGCGCCCAACGCTTCGGCGACGAGTGTGCCGCCGTCCTCGAAAAGCTTCCCAAGCAAGGCTTGCTTCTGCCGAGCATCGCCAGACTCGGAGAAGGAGACCGCGCCACCTACTTCACACTTCGATGCAGGACCTTGGGCATTACAGGCGTCAGCCTTCATTCAATGCGCTATAGTTGGGCAGAGCGAGCCGCTGCCCTAGGGATGCCGGAGCGATTCGCCATGCTGGCTTTGGGCCATAAATCACGGGCCATCCACCAAGCCTACGCGAAGAGGCTCGACCCGACGATTGACTCCCTTGAGCTGCTGGCCAAGAAACGAAAGGCTGAACTGAAGGCAACCGCACCAGTGATCAGCCCGGATTTTGGCTCGAACCCAACCACGAAGGAATGCGAGACGGTCCGGTCTGCTGCCTGACATCGATCCTCTAATCCTCGGAAGCAAAAGTCCCCACCTCAGCCTCAGCTGGGGTGGGGATTCTCGTTTTCCCTCTGTGAGTCTAGGTTCTCGCAAAGGAAGACTCCGGCCTCAACCGGCTCAACCGGCTCAACCTACGAAACCCGCTATCCCTTGGACTTCGCACGGTTCCGCTCATAGATGGCCTCCGTTGCGATTGACAAACGATCAACGCTGCTTCCCAACGCGATCACATCGACCAACGCAAAGTACTTCACCGAGTTATGCGAAGGATTTCCAAGGGGCGAAAGCAGCTTCTCTCGGACCAAAATCGACATGTCATCCTCATGGAATCCAAGCAACTCGGCTGCATCCGACGCAGACAAACGCGCCGGAGGATGAGCGCGATTGAGAAACTTCAGGTTCTGCTTGGCCAAAACCTCGACCTGCTGGGCAGCCACCGTGGAACCAGCGGCTTTGTAGACTCCCGGGTGAGCCTCCACACTCTTAGTGAACACACTCATGTTTAGAATCCCTTCCCTTGGTTGCGGGTTTCACCTTTTCTTGTTTCGCTTTTGTTTCTCATTTTTTATTTGATTTAAATTTGTTTTTATCGTATACTGATTAGTTTTAGAGCCATCGTTCAATGACCCTTGTATTCAAGCACAGGAGCAGCTCCAGTCAACACTATAGCGCACATTTTTTCACTTTTTTCTCGACTTATCTTAATTCATTTTTGATTCCTAATTCTTATTTAATATCAGAACAGTTAAGAAATTTTGAGAGGTAACCTACACTTTGCCCCATTGACAAGCTCCAACATCTTTGCAAGAATCCGCCGGGAGCATCTGAACAAACCAGCAGAACAATTCCTGCTCATTTATTAATTCAGATTTGAACGGTTTTAACTGAATTAAAATAAAGCCCCGGCATCAACCGAGTGGGCTGATGACCGGGGCGTCCATCTTACAAGAAATACCAATCAACCAAATAGAAGCATTTTACTATATTAAAAGGAAATATTTTAAGAAATCAAACCCCTTTCATTATACATCAAACTTTTCCAAATTTTTATCAAGTTGCCGGAGTTTCTTTCGCTGGCTTTAACTCGGCCAGTATCTTTTATCAGTTGTTCAGATTCAAAGACTCGAAATGTTGATCCGATAATTTTCGAGTAAAGCGCTGGATCGATTTCTGTTTTCTTCAGATCCCACATCAGGGCGTCTGCATCGACATATTTCTGAGATTTACAAAGATCCATCAGGATTCCCCGGGTCAATACTTTTGATTCATATAAGGAACTATTCATACAACTGTATTACACACAAATTAACAGTTGTAGAAATTTTAATTATTAGCTAGGCGGCCACCCTTTTTGCTTTTTATTTAAAATTGACTCGGCAGTTTTCTTGGGAGGGGTTGTTCCTATATCTATCCAAATTATCATTTCTAACTCTTCAAAGAAAAAGTGTAACTATTCTTGACAATTGGTGTCTATAGACCCATAATAGAGTGTTCTTTGTTAAGGCGGACTGCTAGCTAATGGTGAGCAACCAATCAGGTGAAAACTTGATATATAACTCGTAAGAGACAACAAGCCCGTATAAAGACCACAGAAGGTTGAGAGAAATCTCAGCGTTAGTTCGGGAGAAGCGGCGTCCACAAGGCCCCTGTGAAAATCTGCTAGAAACTTCATTCCTCTCAAAGGAAAATTGGAGATGGTAGACGTCTGAAAAAAAGTCAACCGCCGTAAAAAACAAAGAACAACATAGCCAAGCCCAGTTGTGAGCTACCCGGATTCGCTAAAGCCGGGAATGCGAGACTGAAACAGGTGGGTTTGGGGTAAAATGAACTTAGGGAACGCCTAAGTTGACTGCTATTGCTTATGTCCAACTCAAGGAAATGTATCATGCGATGGAGATGGTAGAATCAAAGATTTGTCTACATTGCTCTGAGCAAATAGAATTCCCGCCTCTTTTGAGATTAAATACAATATTCCGAAAGAATATTAAAATTCCCACTAGAAAAGCGAAGCTTTTCCGGCGCTCTGCGCCGCGAAGTAATTTGTCTTATTGAGTCTTAACAAAGAGACTGAGTCTTATTTATTTATAATATCAGGAAATCTTAACTTAGAATATTCTTGATAATTATTTTGCCGCGAAGTGGCAGCCTTCTCGGGAAACCTCGTCTCGTTTTGGAGAGTCTGGACCTGCTCCCACTCTTTAACCGCACTTGGCCTCTCGAAACAGGCCAACGAGGCCTGAAACCTCTTTTTGATTGTCCGGATACCTGTTATTGGGCCTTTTTTGGCGCCAAACGCGTTATTCCACCTAGGAATAAACCCGACAACCGGCCAAAAACCGCAAAACCGTGTTAAACGCACAAAAACAGGTCGCCAGTCGCTTACCCCCCACCCTCCGCACTCACCACCCTGTTGTCGCCCACCGGACCGCCATTCGGGCAACCAGAGGCCTCGCCAAAGAACCTTTGTCCTCAGTTCTTTTCTTAATTCATTATTCTCTCGGAAACCGGAATTGCCCCGGGGATTTTCAGGTCCCGTTGCCCTCTGCGAAGGTGTATCCTCTGCTGGCAAGGTTTCTGACCGCTTTCTTGGTCTCAAAACGGTCCAATTCCCGGGCAATCTCCAGTCCAACTTGGAAGTGGGCGAGAAAAGCCGGGTTCGGAATCCAGAAAACCAACTTATCCACCCCTGCTGCGCCAGCGGCGAGCAACTGGATGGCAGTCAGCAATTGGCGATTGTTCCCGAAAGCCCCGCAACCCCAGAAACCTGTGTGAACGGTCACTTCCCCGGAATTTAAAACCGTCGCCCTGAACCCTGAAAACGCAGTCCGGAAAATCCTCTCAATTAATCCCTCGGAGTATTTAGCCCCCCTCGTCCCTTGGGGCGCACTCATCGCCAAAATGCTGCTCACGGTGGGTGGAGTCAGGCGGCTAACCTTCTCCCGGATTGTAGCTTCCCACGCATCTCTGAAAAGCAGGCCATAAATTCCTTCGGTATCTATCGCGCAAAACCTCGGCACCCCTTCCAAAAGAATTGGGGTCGCAAGGTCTCCCTGAACCGTTGAACGCAGGAGTTTCTCCTCTCCGTGATCCCTCTTTTCAATCGCCGTTCCCACCGAAACCAGAACCGGATGCTCGGCCACCTGAATCTCGTCTTGGGCAAAAGCCGGTCCCGCCGCAAAACCGAACAAGTACGGGTCCGAGAAGTTGACATGCCAGTGGGTGGTTTTATCTTTTTCTAAATTTGGGAGATATTTATAGTTTCCAAATTCTTGATCTATTTTCGGAAGTGAAACGAATTCGGGGCAAGAAGTCTCCAAGTAGCGCTTTATTTTTATTTCACCTTCTTTATCTAATTCGGCAGGTTTACAGATTTCAAAGATTAACTTTTTGTTTTTATGAAACCAGCGCGGCGGGTAGGTCTCCAAAAGATAATCAATGCCCCATGCGGCCTCTGCCAAAAGAAGCGGCTCATTCTGTTGTGAAGCCCTTGACATGCTGAAGCTAATTGGTAACCTTGGCAGGTTGAGCGTCTGAGGGTTTATTTAAGTTATTATTGTTAAATGCAAGAAAACCCCGAAATCCCCAAGCCCCGTCAGTTGCCATGTGAAGCCATTTACCGCGAAGGCTGGTTTATTGGCCGTGTTAGAGTCGAGGCAATTCGGCCAATTGATTCAGGAACGGCAGTAGATGTTGTCCTTCTTGAAACCTTAGCGCATCGGGTTTTTGTTTCAATCTCCTTAGATGATTTGAAACCGCTGGTGGGTCAGCGGTGGACCTGTACAAACAATTATCGGTTTTTGGGCAGAATCGACGACAGGATGTCCGCTATGTGGCTTTGGAATATTGATTTCCGAGAAAACATAGTGGAGGGCGCGACCAACTTTTCGCGGAACTTAAGTCTCGATGTGCGCTCAAGCAAGAGGTTCTATGCTATCTTAGATAAGATTGAAGAGATTGGTTCGGAATGGATGAAAAATTTACCAAGCGCCCCTCCAGAACCTCCACCTGAGCCGATCCGCGCCAAGAAAGTTACTGATCCAGAGATTACGAAGAATTTTGACTTCGATATCTTTGAGGAAAACGGCAAGATTTTTAGATATATAAATGGTTACAGAAAAACAATGCACCTTTTCTGAGACTTAACCAACTTAAAGTTTTAGTGTTTTTGTTAACGCGAATTTAAATTTTAAGATAGTTAAAACAATTTCAGCCAGCCTAGTTTAGATGTATCCAAAAAAACGGCTTAAATGCATTCCAGCTATTCTATCCCCTTTTCTAGTTTTAATCCATTGCTGGAAAACTCTGCCGTGTTCTTCGCTGCACTCATAAACTACTAATCGATGGTCTCGTCTGAGACCCTCTTGCTTGATGGAACGAAATAGGTTGCTGGTGAATTTCCAATTCGATTTGTATTCATCTGTTTTTGGCATCAAACTACACCAAACCCCGCTTGTTTCACTTATCAATCCATCAAGAGCGTCATCCACCGGGACCGACTTTATATTTTTTAAAATTGTTTCAACGATAAGAAGACTCTCGATAAGCTTATCATTACTACGTGAGTCATCAATTGCTGTGGTATAGTTGATTAGATTTGTGTGAACCTCGTTCTGGGTTTCCATTGATTTAAAGCAATCAACGACGGTAAGCTTTTCTGCTCCTCCGACAAGAGGTCCGCGGAGGCCGCGTCCCAACATTTGTCGATACCATAATGGACTTCGTGTCGGCACCGCCATAAACAAGGTATCTATTCCGGGAACATCAATACCCATTCGAGCCATTTGCACAGAAATCAAAATCCTCACTTTGGATTCTTTATGCTTCATGGAATCAAAGATGCGCTTTCGATCTTCTAGAGTGAAATTGCGGCGACTGCCAGTGGGTTGGAAGGGAGAAGCCTTGGCTGCACGATATCTGTTGCCGGACTCTAGTGAACCCGAAACTAGCAGTTGAACCCCCTGAATGTCGGCTTCTTGCAAGCGAATTGCTATACTAGCCGCCGCATCACAGTCGACGGCAAAAATCATACACAATTTTGAGGAAATAGTCTTACACTTATCGACAAGTGCTTGAATCATTTCCCGGCTTTTTCCCAAAGCATGAATCGTATCATTATCTGGCAGTATTATCGACAATCCACTTTCACTAGGCTCTAACTCAGGGGGATGAAAATCGATGTGTGATACCGATACCTCAGGCCTTAATCTCTGACCACTTAGAGCGAAACTGTCAACAATTGGCTCTGGGACGTGAACCACACTGTCGGCATAGTCTACCGTTTCGCCACAAAGGAGATCAGAAATGTGATCAATCTGTTGCAGGTGACTCCTATATGGCGTCGCAGTTAAACCTAATGCAAAAACTCTTTTGTTTGCTCCAGCGCTTGACCTAATGTGAGTTAAAACAGTCTCCAACATACCTGACTCAGACGAATCAGATTTATTAGACATGAAGCTACCCCAATGCACCTCATCTACAACAATCAAATCAAATTCACCCAGTATCTCACGATTATGATACGCGGTTTGAACCGTTAGGATTGTAACACACGATCCGTCATTCCGGTCAAACAGAGTCTCGCCTTTGGCGTCAATATCACTGTATAGTAACTGAGTGTTGGACGGGTAATAATCTTTGCAAGACAACCATGTGTCATTCGCTTGCCAGATTAATTCAACACTAGGAGCGAGCCACAGAACATTTTTAACAGGAATATCCGCAGACAGTCGCTCACAAATCCATCGCACCGACGTAAAAGTCTTACCACTCCCAGTCGGCATGCTTAGTATTGCTCCGCTGGATGATTTGGAGTCACTTAAGAACTTACTCCAAATAGTATTTAATTTTGCTATTACATCGCTTTGAAACTGAAACAGGTTTTTCTCAGAATATATGATCGGATTGCGAGAATCATCTAACTCACTATTGTTTGATGTGAGAGGAAAAACGATTGGATCTAGTGCTGTTGCAAGCTTGATCGACTCTCTAACTTCTGATAATATCAAATCACTGTCTTTAATTTGAACAAGCACGTTATATTCATCATTTAAATACGCCAAAGAATTTCCGCCCACTCCTACTTCTTCGTTCTGGTTCCATAACCCCATTCCGGATTCCGTATGATTCGATGACCCAGCAACTAAGAACCAGCCTTTTTCTTTGATTTGAAGAAGAAGGATTTTTCGATGATTGCCTAATTCTTTGTAAGAGCTAGCTGACTGATATGACAAAACTGTGAGGCTTTTACACGAACTAGCTTCGCCCAACAAAGATTTTGCATCCCCCCGTAATGTTCCCTTCGGTGACCGGACTAGTATTGTAACCGAAACTCCTCTCCGTGCAGAATCCAACACTCCAATTTGATGGTATGTGTCGTACCGACACCAAGGAGCATAACACAATATTTCTTCGACTGCATTTGATTTAATTATCTTGTTGAGACCATCACAGATATCATAACATCTATCTGAAGGCAGTAATTCAGGACAAAATGATTGTAAAATCCGTCTAAATCGCTTCATTATATTCCTGTCGGTAGGCCCGGCTTCTGGTCTCAGTTGAATTATGATCTTAACCGTCTGAGTTTAGTTTCAGATAGCTAAAAACACCCTCTTCCCCTTCCGCTCCCCTTCAGTCCTTACCTTCGCGCCGTTCTCCTTCAGCCACTTTACTACCGAGGCGTAAGAGACCCCTGTCGCCTCGCTGATCGCGATCTGGCTAAGCCCCTGCGGCGCGTTCTTCAGGACTTCCAGAATCTTCGCGTCGATGTCTGCACCGCTCATCCGGGTCCGGCGCTCCTTCTTTGCCGGAGCCTCCAACCCCACCTCGATCCCCAGCTCCTTGCAGATGTGCTGAATCTTCGCGTCGATCTCGGTGATCTTCGCCTCATACCCCTTCCGCTCCGTCATCAGGGCTGACAGGTTATTGCCGGAGATGAGGGCGAGCTTGGCCTCAAGTTCGCGCTTCTGGTCTTCGATGATCTTGTTGATGTCGCTCATGGTGTGGTTTTCTATGTTTTGGAAGCTGGGAATCAAGCCGCAGAGTATGGAGTTGAGTTCAATTTTCAACTCTTGAGTTTTAGCCCCGCCGCCGAAGAAGTTGAACAGTCCGCGCCGAAGGTGGGTGTCGTTGAGGTTGGCGAGGGTGTATTTGAGTTGGGGCGAGAAGTGGAAAAGATCTTGGGTGATTTGTTCAGTTTTTCTCACGGATGAAGCTAGTGGACTCTTATATTAATTACTTCTTCCGCACTCTGAACATCATGGAACTAGTGTCAGGTTTAATGCTGTGGAGGTGGATGTATTCTGGGCTTGCCAAGTTGAATTCCTTGAGTGATGTCCACTGAATTTGACCAGTGCCAGTGGTGACATTGGAATTCTCGATAACATACGTGCTGCCGATTTGACCACCGACTCGTAATCGAACGTTGCCGCTCGTATCTCGATCAGCAGTTATTGTAGGATCCAGTGATGGCAATACACTTACAGCATACACTTGCGGGAATTCAATAACGCTTTTTGAAGTCATTCCATTAGCGAATACTGTTATTTTATTTGTGACAATGCCTGGACTGTTGTATTTTACAGATATTTCAATCGGCACTGACTTATGCACCCCAATCCTACCAATACTAAAATAGACATTGTTGCCGCTTATTATTGAATTACCCTGCCCTGCTTTAGCATCAACTACAGTGATTTTACCGCTGAATTCTGCAACGGCTCTAACTCCCGTTGCAGGACACTCAGCGTTCTGCGTACTAACCTCCAATTTTAACGTAACGATCTCTCCAGCTATTGGCTGGACAGGTTCTGTTTCACTGTCATTAGATCGTGCAGCGAGATTTACTACTGGGCAGCGCTGACATTCCACCAACCAACACAACGCATTCTTAAAGAAAATCTCTCGCTCTTTAATCGATCGATTGTCACCGTCTCCAACCACTGGTACTAATTGTGAGACCCGTCTCGTTTCTCCGTCTTCCGCCTGATTTATATTTGGGTAGGAGATAAACACAGCGCTATTATCGATCACCGCATGAACATCTGAATTTTCTCTAGCGTTACATTGATCAATAGCGCCTGAAATTTTAAATTCACTCACTCTCCCATAGAATCCATCAAGAAAAGGACCATGATCATCCTGACGTTTCAAGTTGATATTATTTAATTGCACTTTATTGCCGAATCCATAAACAGAAGATATACTCACCCAATCGCGTTGTTCACTGAATCCTAATGCTTGAGCAGAGGTAGCAATACCCGGACCTATCAGATAAACTCCGATACCACTATCGATGAGATTTTTCAGGATTTTAACTTCGTTTGATAGCACACCTCTCAATGGATGTGGATCATTCCATATCACAACCCGGTATTGAGAAAGGATTTCATATGATATTTCTGATGTCTCAAATGCCCGCCACGTTAGACTGTCCTGGTGTGTTGACAATTGCACTTCAGAAACATATTTAGTTAACAGATCAAAATGGTCATCGGAAGAAACTTTGATCAACGCAACATCGCGCCGCTCACCTAACACATTTAGAGTTACTTGCGCAGAGACCGCCGAAAGGCCCAAGTTGTCGGTTACTTTGGCATAAAAAGTGTATTTACCTTCAGATAGATTATTGACCGTCACCTGAAACGGATTAGATGCAGCGGTTCCAATCAGTTGATTGTTGTTTTGATAAAATTCGACCTTTAGAACTGTACCATCAGGGTCTTTTGCATCTGCAACCAGAGTGATCGGGCTATCGACGGTGGTGATTGAGCCATCTTGGGGCGAAACAATTTGGACCTCTGGAGCCTTGTTATCGACCTTAGCCACATCGACCAAGAACTGACGGCTGAAAGTATCCTGGCCGCCATTGAGGACCCCACCGTCGTCCTTCACCGTCACGGTGATCGTCGCCTTGCCCGTCATCCCGGCCACCAGTTGATAGCTCAACAACCCCACCGCGTTCGGACTGGTGTAAGTCACCGTCGGGTTCGGAATCAGCCCCGGGTTGTCCGAGGTCGCTGTCACCGTCAACACCTGCACCTCGTCCACCGCACCGCTTCCGATCCCACTGAGATTCACCGTCTGACTCGGGGCATTCTGGAGAAGCTTCACATCGGCCAACACATTCAACGTCGGGGCGCGGTTAATCGGCGAAACCGTCACTGTGAACTGACGGCTGAACCTATCCTGACCGCCATTGAGGACCCCACCGTCGTCCTTCACCGTCACGGTGATCGTCGCCTTGCCCGTCATCCCGGCCACCAGTTGATAGCTCAACAACCCCACCGCGTTCGGACTGGTGTAAGTCACCGTCGGGT
>Ga0315903_10006876_pt1 | contig 14394 bp, 11 predicted proteins | sample LakEriMetagenome_7_FD_203524 | JGI IMG/M metagenome (GOLD analysis project Ga0315903, IMG submission 203524) | Freshwater fungal communities from buoy surface, Lake Erie, Ohio, United States - Buoy 2 MA119 | ecosystem: Environmental > Aquatic > Freshwater > Lake | place: USA: Lake Erie, Ohio...
TCCGGTGCCCGCCCACCCCCGCCCGCCGCAGGTTCCCGAAGACCTGGTCCAGCGCCCGGCTCCGGATGCCCTGCTCGCCCCGTGCCGCAAGCCCGCGCCCTCCGCTTTGCCCGTCTGCCGCCCGAATGTACCCGCGCGCTTCGAGCTCCGCCACGAAGTCCTCGAACGTATAGTCTTCGTCCGTCAATCCGTGCTTTGCATCGAGCTCGCGCATCCAGTCCAGCGCCTCCTCCACGTCCCCACTGGTGTGCGTCGCCAGCTCCAGGAACAAGTCCCGAAGCTGCTCGAACCGCGAGCGGCCGTCCCGGTCTGGCCGGTATTCGTGGAAGCGGTAGCCGCGCATGGGGTGAAGGTAGGTCGATAACACGGGCCGCGCCGCGAAGTTCGAGGGGTGAACCTGCAGAGGCAGACGGCGGTTACCTTCGTAGCATGGCCTATTGTTCTGATCCGTTTTCGTATCGCCGGCGCCGCACCCGCACGGTGCACATCGGTGCACTTGCCCTCGGAGGCGATGCCCCCATCCGGCTCCAATCCATGACCACCGCCGACACCCTTGACATCGACGCCACGGTGGCTGAGAGCCTTCGGATGATCGAGGTAGGGTGTGAACTCGTGCGGATCACGGCGCCGTCGATGAAAGAAGCGGCCGCCCTCGGCCCCATCAAAGAGGCGTTGCGCGCTGCAGGCCACGGAGACGTGCCGCTCGTCGCCGACATCCACTTCACGCCGAACGCCGCAGAACTGGCCGCAGACTTCGTCGAAAAAATCCGTGTCAATCCGGGCAACTACGCGGACAAGAAGCGCTTCGAAGACCTCGAATACACGGACGCCACCTACGCCGCTGAACTCGCCCGCATCCGCGAGCGCTTCCTTCCGCTCGTGCTCAAGTGCAAGGAACTCGGTCGTGCCATGCGCATCGGAACGAACCACGGCTCCCTCAGCGACCGCATCCTCAGCCGGTACGGCGACACGCCGCAGGGCATGGTCGAAAGTGCCCTGGAATTCCTGCGCATCTGCCGCGAAGTGGACTACCACGACGTGGTCCTCTCGATGAAAGCCTCGAACCCCCAAGTCATGGTCCAAGCCTACCGCCTCCTCGTGCACGCGATGGAGGCCGAAGGCATGGACTACCCCCTGCACCTCGGTGTTACGGAGGCCGGCGACGGCGAAGACGGCCGCATCAAGAGCGCGGTGGGCATCGGCACACTGCTCGAAGACGGCCTCGGCGATACCGTGCGTGTTTCGCTGACGGAGCCGCCCGAGGCGGAGATTCCTGTCGCCCGAATCCTTGTCGACCGGTATGCGGACCGTTCTGGCCACCCGCCGATCCCTGCGGTACCGCTGACCTTCGACCCGTTCTCGTACACCCGCCGCCGAACCCATGCCGTGGGGAACGTGGGCGAACGGCACGTGCCGATTGTGGTCCACTCCCTCCTAGACGACGGCCCGATTGCGCCGGCGCGGCTGTTCGGCTGCGGATACCGCTACAGCGTGCCACTGGACAAGTGGAACCTCGACGATTTTGCCTGTGACGCGGTCTATGTCGGCACAGGCGCGGTGGACTTTCCCTTGCCCGGCACGCTGACGGTGTTGCAGGATGTGGCGGCGTTTCGCGGTGCCGAGCGCCACGTGCCGCTGTACACGTGGGCGGAGTGGGAGGCCGTCGGCCCGGTTGCCGGTGCGCAGGCACACTGGATCCGCACGGAACGTGCCGACCTCACCCCAAACCGTCTCGGCACTCTGCGCGAGCGGCGGGACGTGGTACTCGTCGTGGAAACCTCGAATCCCCATGCGATGGCCGATTTGCGCGCCGCCTGCATGGTCCTCGACGGGGCCGGCGTGACCGCCCCGGTGGTGTTGCGGCGCTGCATCGAAACCCACGACCCCGAGACGTTTACGCTGCACGTCGCGACGGATTGCGGCGGCCCATTGCTGGATGGGTTCGGCGATGGCGTTTGGCCCGAAGGGCAGAACATCCCCTTGAGCATCCGGAATTCCACCGCATTCGGCATCCTGCAGGCCACGCGCACGCGCATTTCGAAAACGGAGTACATCAGCTGTCCCAGTTGCGGCCGAACCCTCTTCGACCTGCAAGAGACCACGGCGCGCATCCGTGCAGTCACACACCACCTGAAGGGGGTGAAAATCGGCATCATGGGCTGCATCGTGAACGGTCCAGGTGAAATGGCGGATGCAGACTACGGCTACGTCGGAACCGGTCCGGGCAAAATCACGTTGTACAAGGAGAAAGAAATCGTTCGCCGGAATGTCCCTGAAAATGAGGCAGTCGAAGCGCTGATTGACCTCATTCGTCAGCACGGTGACTGGGTGGATCCGCCGGTGGCCATCGAGGATTTTACAAAAGTTTAATCGCCACATCGCGATATTGCTATGCCCGGGGTGCGTCCTTTGCGCCCATGGGCATCACCCGCACAGAGCTTTTTTCAAACGATGACAACCGGTTGGCTTTCCAACTGAAAGCGCTCGCCCACCCTGCTCGTTTGAGCATCGTGCGCACATTGCTCGAAGCACCCGGCTGCGTGAATGCCCGGTTCGTCACCTCCACCGGCCTTGCACAGCCGACCGTATCACGCCACCTCGAAGTGCTTGTGACAGCGGGGCTCTTGCGGGCGCGGCTCGAACATGGACGCGTAACCTATTGCGTCGATGCAGAAGGATGGCACGCATTCCGCGCGCATCTCGGAAGCTGGGTGGACCCCGCGTGTTCGTGTACCACTTCTTGTTGACCCACCATGATCCTCGCCCTCATGCTCCTGTTGTCCGGCAATCCGATTGCCGCGTTCGATGCCGCGGCGCGGCGCGTGCCGGCCGACGTGCCGGCTGAACGCCTCGAAGAACTCGATGCCCTCGCTGCTGAAATCGCAGCAGGACGCAACGAGGTGGTGTTTATCTGCACCCACAACAGCCGCCGCAGCCATTTGGCGCAGCTGTGGGCGCAAGCGGCAGCTTTTCATTGTGGATTGAACGATGTGCGAACCTTTTCCGGGGGGACCGAGGTGACAGCCTTCAACCCGAGGGCCATCGCCTCGCTTGAACGGATGGGGTGGCAAGTCTCAACGGCGGAACCGGACGCAAAGAATCCGCGCCGGTTCCTCTCCGCAGAAGGTGTGCCTGTGCAAGCGTGTTGGAGCAAGCGCTACGACGATGCAGCGAATCCCCAAAAGGACTTCATCGCGGTCCTCACCTGCACCGAAGCCGACGGGGCCTGCCCCGTGGTTTTCGGTGCTGCGGCCCGGATTTCGCTGCCGTTTGTCGACCCGAAGCGTGCGGATGGGACGCCCGACGAAGCAGCGGTGTACGACGCCCGGTCCAGCGCCATCGCTGCGGAGATGCTCTATGTCATGCAACGCGCAGCTGCACTGCGCGCAAAGCCGTGATCCGATGAGCACCTCACTCGATGCCTTCGACCGGGGCCTCACCCTGTGGATTTTTCTCGCGATGGCCGTCGGCATCGGGCTCGGCGTCTTTGCACCGGGCGTGGGCGAAGCGCTTGGCGCGGCGACGGTCCGTGGGGTGAACATCCCGATCGCCATCGGATTGCTCGCAATGCTGGTTCCTCCCCTTGCCCGTGTGGACTATGCCGCCCTGCCTGGCATGTTCCGGAATCCCCGGATGCTGGGGGTGAGCCTCTTGCTGAATTGGGTTGTGGGGCCGCTGCTGATGTTCATGCTGGCGGCCTGGCTGCTGCCCGACCGACCAGAGCTTTTCGCGGGTGTGGTGCTGATCGGGATTGCGCGGTGCATCGCGATGGTGCTGGTTTGGAATGACCTTGCAGGCGGTGATCGCGCGTTTGCCGCCGGCCTCGTCGCCTTGAATTCCGTGTTCCAGGTGGCCGCCTTCCCAGGACTTGCCTGGTTCTACCTCAGCGTCTTACCCGCGTACTTCGGAGTCGCCACGACCGACATCGCAGTTCCCTACGCGCTTGTGGCAGAATCGGTGGCCCTCTACCTCGGAATACCCTTCCTCGTCGGAGGAGTCGGCAGGTGGGCCTACATACGGCGGTTCAGCGAAGCACGATTCGAACGCAACGTCGTGCCGCGGCTGCGGTGGGTTACCCCGATCGCTTTGCTCTTGACCATCGTGGCGATGTTCAGCATGAAAGGCGGAGACGTGGTGAGCCTGCCCCTCGACGTCCTGCGGGTCGCGCTGCCCTTGCTGCTCTACTTCGGCGCCATGTGGGCGGTAGCGTATGCCACCGGACGGCTTCTCGGGGCGGCCGAAGCCACCACGAAGGCCGTTGCGTTTACGGCGGCAGGAAACAACTTCGAACTCGCCATTGCCGTGGCGGTGGCCGTGTTCGGGCTCGCAAGCCCGCAGGCCTTCGCCGGGGTGGTGGGACCGCTGATCGAGGTTCCTGCCCTCATCGGGCTGGTCGCAGTGGCCCGTCGAATCCGAACGAAATCAGCAGATTAAGCCGCGCGCCCGAGCTGCCACAGCATCCGGGTGTGCAGCCACAATGCCGACGCGAAGCTGGTGTTCGAGCGGTAAGGGAGCCCAAACTCCTCCGCGGTCTTCCGTACAATCGGGGCAAGTTTCCGGAAGTGCACGTGGCAGACATTCGGGAAGAGGTGGTGCTCGATTTGGTGGTTCAGTCCACCGCACAACCACGTCAGCAACCGGGACCGCGTTCCGAAGTTTGCCGTGGTCTGGAGCTGGTGTGTGAAGGCGTCGGCGGGCAACACCCCACCTTGTTCTGCTTCAGCGAAGGCATGGTCCTCCAGCACGTGGGCGGGCTGGAAGATGGCCGCAAGGCACAAGCCGCTGACGGCGTGCATGACCACCCAGCCGAGAAGGATTTGGCCCAAAGACAACCCGCTGAAAGCCCATGGCAGCCCGAGGACGTACCCGAATTGTACCACCTTCGTCACCAGCAACCAACCCAGCACACGGCCGAACGTCGACCCGGAACGGGCGAGCAGGCCCGACTTCTTGTACCGCATCAAGGAAACAAAGTCCTTGATGGTCAGCCAGTAAAGCGTCATGATGGCATAGAAGCCCCACGCATACAGCCACTGGAACCGGTGGAAGAAGTGGTGGGGACGCGTAGGAGAAAACCGCATGACATACGGAACCGCGATGTCCTCATCGAGTCCATCGACGTTCGTAAACGTGTGGTGCAGCACATTGTGCTGAATGCGCCACATGACGGAGTTTCCCCCGATGAAGTCCACGACCTTACTGATCGCATCGTTCATCTTCTTCGAGGCGGTGAGCGACCCGTGATTCGCGTCGTGCAGCACATTCAGCCCGACCCCCGCGAGGCCGAGACCCATGGCCACCTCCGCCGCCCAAAACCCCCATCCTGCGCCGGTCACGCCGAAGGCAATCAACGCCCACGGAACGAAATACAGCGCAAGCATTACTCCAGTCTTCGGCCACACGCGCGCATCGCCCGAGGGCTTCAAACCGCTCTCTGCAAAGTAGGCGTCGACCCGTGCCCGCAACGTCCGAGTAAATTCGGAGGTGTCCCGGGGAAAGCGCATCAAAGGAACTTCCATGGCCGGCCAAGGTACGTCCCTCCACGCGCTTCCGATGAGCCCGGAGAAAAAATCCCCCAAACGGGGAATTGCGCCGCCCGCGGTGGTGCCTGAACCTTTGTCCCATGTGGCCCTTGCTCACCCTCGCCCTCGCGGGATTTGCAGGATTCGCCCCGGGAGATACCCTCGATCCGGTGGTGCACCCCCTTTGGCATACCCTTCCGGAAGCCGAAGTGGCCGCCCTCGGCGTGACCGCTGGCGCCACCTCGCCCGACGAGATCCCCGGATGCCTGCATGTGCTCTCTCCCGCTGAACTGCAGCGGTTCAACTACACCGACCCCCTGCGCACCCTGCGGTCGGTTCCCGGCATGCAACTCGTCGAAGAAGACGGCTTCGGCCTCCGCCCGAACATCGGCATCCGCGGTTCCGGCAGCGACCGTTCCTCGCGCATTGCCCTGCTGGAAGACGGGATTCCAGCGGCCCCCGCGGCCTACACAGCCCCCGCGGCCTACTACTTTCCGTCGGTGGCCCGGATGTCGCGCGTGGAAGTTTTGAAGGGTTCGAGCCAAATCGCCTTCGGCCCCGTCACCGCCGGGGGAGCCATCAACCTCATCTCCACTCCGGTTCCCGAATCCGGCACAGAAGCCCGCATCCACACCGAAGGCGGCAGCTACGGATCCCGCTTTCTGCACGCCAGCGCCGGTACCGTCCTTCCGACGCGCGCTGGAGCGCTGGCCTTCCTCGCCGAAGTCCTCGACACCGGCTCAGACGGCTTCAAAACCCTCGACGGCGGCGGGCCCACCGGCTTCCACAAGACCGACCGCCTGCTCAAAGTGCGGTGGACGGTCCCTTCGGAGCACAGGCAATCCGTGACCCTGAAGCTCAGCGATGTGGAGGAGCGGAGCCACGAGACGTACCTCGGGTTGACCGAAGCGGATTTTGCGGCCGATCCACTGCGGCGGTATTTCGCCACCCGGCTGGACGCAATGGATGCGCGGGCCACCCAAGCCGTCTTGACCCACCGGCTGCAGCTTCCCGGAGGAATCGAGTCCACGACGGACGTCTACCGCACCCGCTTCGACCGGCAGTGGTACAAACTCGATCGGGTTCGGGACGAGGCGGGGGCCGTGGTCGATTTGGCCGACGTGGTCGAAGATCCGGAGGGACATGCCCTGGCCTATGCCCTGCTCACAGGGGATGCTGCTGCAGCGATAGGAAACGCTGGACTTGACGTGCGCATGAACGACCGGGGCTACCACGCGGCCGGCGTCCAGCACCGGACGGTTGTGACCTTCTCGGCCTTCGGTTCTGCCGACCAACGCCTGACCGTCGGCCTGCGCTACCACCGCGACGGCGCTGACCGCTTCGACGCCCGCGACGTGTATGTTCCGGGGCTAGGCGACTTGCTTCCGGTCGCACGGGGCATCCCGGGTTCCGCGGGCAACCGGGTGGAATCCGCGGCGGCTTATGCGGGCTATGTCCGCGCTGCGCTGCACCTCGGCCGGTGGACCTTCACGCCGGGGGTACGCGCGGAAACCATCGGATTCACACGCACCGAGTACACGGCCGATCCCGAACGCACGTCAGGAGTGCGCACGCAGCGCCGGGTGCAGGCCCTGCTTCCCGGCATCGGGGTGAATTTCAGCGTGCGCGAGGGCTTCGACGCCTTTGCCGGCATCCACCGCGGATTCGTGCCGCCCGGCACCTCTGCCGAGGCCCTGCCCGAGCAGAACGTTCAATCCGAACTCGGCATCCGCACCGTGGGTCCTTTCGCCAGTGCCCAAATCGTCGCCTTCCACTGCAGCTACGATCGCCTGCTGGGTGCGGACATGACGGCCTTGGGCGGCTCCGGTACCGGCGATGCGTTCAACGGTGGTCGGGCCTATGCCGCCGGCGTCGAGATGGAAGCCGTCGTGGATCTGCTCGGGCGCCTCGCCTCCCGGGAGGTGTCGTTGCCGCTGCAGCTGACCTACACGTGGACCGATGCGCGCTTCACCGAGTCGTTCGAGAGCACCTTTGAGCCGTGGGGCAACGTCGAAGCCGGCGACCGCATGCCCTACGTATCCCCGCATACGGCTTCTGCGGTGCTCAGTCTGGTGCGCGGGTCGTGGGCGGTGGACGCCTCCTACCGCGTGTCCGCTCCGATGGGCTTCGGCGAGGTCCTGTCCGTGGCCGATGCCGGGGTTCGGTGGGAGGTGCGCGAAGGCTGCGAAGTGCGGCTGCAGGCCACGAATTGCACCGATGCGCAGGCGATTGCATCGTACCGGCCGTATGGAGCGCGTCCGATTGCCCCCAGAATGCTGCGTTGCGGGGTCGTTTTCTCCCTCTGACAGGTGAGTTTTCAACATTTTTAACCTAAGCAATCCGCTGTGAATAAGCGGATTAAATGTCTTTGCCAAAAAATCCTCACGGATTGTGCAAAAATCGTCCGGGGATTGCGTGTTGTTCCCGATTGTTGCACCGCGAAAAGGGCCTTCCCGCGAGGGAGTGCGCCCGCGCAGTCCACCCGAGGTTAGGCATGCCCCTGAACGCCCCCCTTTCCCGCATGGCCACGGCCATGTTGTACCGCGCCATCGGCCTGTTCCGGTTGCGCGTGCTTGCGCGGCGGGAACTCCGGGCGTATGCCATCCGCATCTGAGCCGGCGGTTTCTCTTCCGCCCATGTTTCAGCGTCGGCTGAAACATCTTTCACACCCCCCATCCCCGCTCAGATGAAACTCAAATACCTCGACCTCATCGAACAGACGTTCGACTGGCCTCAACCGGAATTCGAACTCGACCAAAAAGGGCAATTGTCGTTCCACGGCATCCCGCTTCGGGAGCTGATTGACAAGTTTGGCACCCCCTTGCGCTTTACCTATCTCCCGAAGATCGGCGAGAACATCCGGCTGGCCCACGGCTGGTTCCGGAGCGCCATGGAAAAGCTGGATTACAAGGGCGCCTACCACTACTGCTACGTCACGAAAAGCTCGCATTTCCGGCACATCACGGAAGAAGTGCTCAAGCACGGCGCGCACCTGGAAACGAGCGCACCGTTCGACCTTGACATCGTCATGGCCCTGGAGCGGAAAGGGCAGTTCGAGCGCGCATCGACGGTGATTTGCAACGGGTTCAAGACGGAAGCTTACATCGACCGCATCGTCCGCATGCACGCAGACGGCTTCACGGGCATCCTGCCGATCCTCGACAACGAGCAGGAGTTCGCAAAGCTCAACGCCGCCATCCGCGAACCGCTCGATGTGGGATTGCGCATCGCGTCCGAAGAAGAGCCGAAGTTCGAGTTCTACACCTCCCGGTTAGGCATCGGCTACAAGCGGATCATGCCGTTCTACCGCGAACGCCTGGAGCACCACCCGTTCATGCGGCTCAAGATGCTTCACTTCTTCGTGAACACCGGCATCCGCGACACGGCGTATTACTGGAACGAATTGAACAAGGCGCTCAAGGTGTACTGCGACCTCCGCAAGGTGTGTCCACACCTGACCGCGCTGAACATCGGCGGGGGCCTTCCCATCAAGAATTCGCTCGCCTTCCACTACGACTATGCCTACATGGTGGAGGCCATCCTGGAGGCGGTCAAGTCGGCGTGCGAGGAAAACGGGGTCCCGGAACCGGACATTTACACGGAGTTTGGGTCGTTTACCGTCGGAGAAGCGGGCGGAACGCTTTTCAAGGTGTTGTACCAAAAAGCGAAAAACGACCGCGAAGCCTGGAACATCATCGACTCCTCGTTCATGACCACCCTGCCGGACACGTGGGCCATCAACCGGAGGTTCCTCATGCTGCCGGTCAACCGCTGGGAGTCGAACTACGAGCGGGTCTTCCTCGGAGGTTTGACGTGCGACAGCGACGACTACTACAACTCGGAGCAGCACCTGAACGCCATCTACTTGCCGAAGTTCAAAACGAACGACGAGCTCTACATCGGCTTCTTCAATACGGGCGCCTACCAAGACAACATCGGCGGCCACGGCGGGGTGCACCACTGCCTCATCCCCGGGTTGAAGCACGTCCTCATCGACCGCGATGCCGAAGACGCCTTGACCTACGAGGTCTTCTCCGAAGAGCAGACTGCACACCAAATGTTGACGCTCCTGGGCTACGACATGACCTCCGCGCCGCCCCCGCCGCCCCGCGCGGGCTACGAAGCGGCCGAAATCGATGTGCGCGGTCACAACATCGAGCCCGACGCGCCGAAAAAACGCAAAGTTCCTCCTACGCCGACCCGGCAATGATCCGGACGGTTCTCATCCCACTCCTCGCTTCCTAGCTTGCACCCATGTCCGGATTCATCCGCCCCTTTGTAGAACGGCACTACCGCCACTTCAACTCCGCCGTCATTCCCGACGCCGCAACCGCGTACGAGCAACACCTCACCGCCGGTGGAAAAATGATGGTTACCCTCGCGGGAGCCATGTCGACGGCTGAGCTGGGTCGGAGCCTTGCGGAGATGATCCGCCAAGACAAGGTCCACATCATCAGCTGCACAGGGGCAAACCTGGAAGAAGACGTGATGAACCTCGTGGCACACAGCCACTACGCCCGCGTGCCGAACTACCGCGATTTGACCCCCGCCGAAGAAGTGGCGTTGCTCGAGCGCGGCATGAACCGGGTGACGGACACCTGCATCCCGGAGCACGAAGCGTTCCGCCGGCTGGAGAAACACCTGGTGGACCTGTGGCAGCGCACCGAAGCCGCCGGAGAGCGCCGCTTTCCGCACGAGTACTTCTACGAGGCCATCCGGAGCGGCGTCCTGGAGCAGTACTACGAAATTGACCCCCGCGACAGCTGGATGGTCGCTGCGGCCGAGAAAAACCTGCCCATCATCGTGCCCGGTTGGGAAGACAGCACGCTGGGCAACATCTTCGCGGCACACTGCATCGCAGGGGACGTGCGGCCTTCGACCGTGAAGAGCGGCATCGAGTACATGATTTGGCTTGCGGACTGGTACACAGAAACCACCCGTGACTGCACGATCGGATTCTTCCAAATCGGGGGCGGCATCGCGGGAGATTTCCCGATCTGCGTCGTGCCGATGCTGCACCAGGATCTGCAGCGCGAGGAGGTCCCCTTGTGGGGCTATTTCTGCCAAATCTCCGACAGCACCACCAGCTACGGCAGCTACTCCGGGGCAGTCCCGAACGAAAAAATCACTTGGGGGAAGCTCGGAGTGGACACCCCGCGGTTTATCATTGAGTCCGATGCGACCATCGTCGCCCCGCTCATCTTCGGCTGGCTGTTGAACTGGTAAGCGCACGAATGCCATGAACCGCGTCATCAAAAACTACACGAACATCACGCCGATGCACATCGAGCTCATCGCGAAGGCCTTCCCGGAAGGGTTTGGCGACGATGACCTCCAAGTGCTCTCCATGCCGAACGGCAAATACCTCCGCGCCCTCGAAGTCAAGACGGAAGACACCATTTACCTCTTCCGCATCGACGACGAGATGATCGAAGTGCTCGAAGACGCTACCGACGACAACTTCGAAGTGGCCGTGGACAGCGGCTCGTCCGACAGCGAGTCCGACGGCAACGACGACGATGCCGAGGAGGAAACGGACCGTCCGGCCCGCCGCGGCTCCAGCGACGACGACGACGACGATGACCACGGCGACGACGATTCCGGCGACGACGAAGACGACGACGAAGACGACGATTGACACACAGAAACCGGTAGCAGGAACGCAAGGTTTTCACTACCTTTGACGCCCCTCCGCAAGGAGAGCAGCTGACGGGCATTTAGCTCAGCTGGTTAGAGCGCTACCTTGACATGGTAGAGGTCACTGGTTCGAGTCCAGTACTGCCCACAACCCTTGGGAACCCCTCGTCGACCGCTTGCGGAAGTCGGGGGGTTACTTTTTTCAGGCGGTGTGGGCGCGCGAACACCCGCTACATTCGCAGCATGCGCATGTTGCTCGCGGTCGTGTTGCTCCTCGGTGTTGCTGGGGGGTCGGGCCTGTCGGCCCAAACCAAGCCCACCGGCGTCCTCACCGGCACCGTCCGGGATGCTGAAACCCGCTCGCCCCTTCCCGGCGCCTCCCTGCTCCTTGCAGACCAGCCCGGCGTCGGAACCACCACCGACGCCGATGGCAACTTCCGGTTTGACGCCCTTCCCGTCGGCCGAATTTCTCTGAGCGTACGCTTCATCGGCTACACCTCCCGCACCCTCGACGGTGTGGTCATCACCACCGGGCGGCCCGTGCACGTCGAGGTGGAGCTGAGTGAATCGCCCGTGGCCATCGCAGAGGCCGTGGTGACTGCCGACCGGCCCGGTGAGGCGCTGAACGAAATGGCCGTAGTCAGCGCGCGGCCGTTCAGCGTAGAGGAGACTGACCGCTATGCCGGATCGCGGGGAGACCCTGCGCGCATGGCCAGCAACTTCGCCGGGGTGCAAGGAGCGGACGACAGCCGCAACGACATCGTGGTGCGCGGCAACAGCCCAGCGGGCGTGCTTTGGCGGGTGGAGGGCATCGACCTGCCGAACCCGAACCACTTCAGCGTGCCCGGCACCGGCGGAGGTCCCGTGGCAATCTTGAACAACAAGGTGCTGGCCACAAGCGACTTTTTTACCGCTGCCTTCCCTGCAGAATATGGAAACTCCACCGCAGCCGTGTTCGATTTGCGGCTGCGCAACGGCAACCAAGACCGGCCCGTGCGCAGTTTTCAGTTCGGATTTCTCGGGACAGAGGCCATGCTCGAGGGGCCGATTGCGCGGGGAAAGCGCGCGAGTTACCTCGTCAATTACCGGTACAGCACCGCCGCGATTTTCACCCTGCTGGGCATCGACATCGGCACGTCTGCTGTGCCGAGATACCAGGACGGCAGCTTCCGGTTGTTTTTTCCGCAGCGGACGGGGGGTGCGGTGGCGGTTTGGGGCATCGCCGGCACGAGCGATGTCGACATCCTCATCAGCGAGCAAACCGTTCCGGAACGCAACATCTACGGGGACAACGACCGGGACCAACACTTCGGCACGGGCCTCGGCATCGGCGGCGTGACGTGGACCCGGCCGCTCGGCCCCTCAGCGCACCTCAAAGCCACCGTGGCCCTCAGCCGCGACCAAGCCACGAGCGCACACAACCGGGTCTACCGCGAGCTCACCCCCGAAGGCACGTACCGGCTCGACAGCCTCGTCGACTACATGCGGTACCGCTTTGCCACGGACCGGGTCAGCGGCTACCTCGCGGTCAACAAGAAATACAGCGCGGCCCTGTCCCTGCGGTGCGGTCTGAGCCTCGACGGCATGCGCGGCGACTACCGCGACAGCATCCGCACGGAAGATCCGGACACGGAAGTCCTCGGGGGCTGGATGCGGCGCTGGGACGGCACCTTCACGGCTGCCACGGTGCAACCGTTCGCGCAGCTGAGCTACCGCCCGTCCGCCCAGTGGACATGGGTGGCCGGCCTCCACGCGCTGTACCATTCGGCCTCGTCGACCGGTGTGCTTCCGGAACCGCGGCTGGGCGTGCGGTTTGAGCCAGGCGGCAAGTCTGCGTTCAGTGCAGGCCTGGGCCTGCATTCCCAAACCCAAGCTCCGTACCTCTACGCCGGCGCGGACGGCACCTTGCCCGACGGCTCCCTCAACCTCCCGAACACCCGGATGGGCCCCACGCGCAGCGCCCATGCCGTCCTCGGCTACACCCGCCTCCTCACGCCCCTTTGGACCCTGCGGCTCGAAGCCTACGCCCAGCACCTCTTCGACATCCCCGTCGAAGCCCGGCCCAGCAGCTTCTCGCTCGTCAACGCCGGCGCAGGTTTCAGCCGCTTCTTCGCGGACACGCTCGTCAACACCGGCACCGCCCGCAACTTCGGACTCGAGGCCACCCTCTCCCGCGCCTTCCGCAACGGGTGGTTCCTCCTCTTCACCGGATCCCTGTTCGACGCGAAGTACACCGGAAGCGACGGCGTCCAGCGCAACACCGACTTCAACGGCCGCTACGCCGCGAACCTCCTGGCCAGCCGAGAATGGACCCTCGGCACCGGTTGGCTCTTCGTCACGGGCTTCAAGTCCACCTTCGTCGGTGGCCGTTGGTACGGCCCGGTGGACCTCGAAGCCAGCAACCTCCAACGCGAAGTGGTCTTCGAAGACGCTGCCCGCAACTCCCTGCAATTCGACCCCTACTGGCGCCTCGACCTCAAGACGAACGTGCGGTGGAACCGCCCCAGCTCCACCCACGAATTGGGCATCGATTTCGTCAACCTCACCGACCGAAAAAACGTCCTCAAGCTCACCTTTGCCCCCGACGAAACCGGCGACCCCTCCCTCTCCGTCCGCGAAGAGTACCAACTCGGCTTCCTCCCCATCTTCTTCTACCGCGTCGACTTCTAACGCCCCCCACCTCCTCCGCCATGTCCCTCCGCCGCCTCTCTGACCTCGCCCCCCTCGACCGAGGCATCCTCGAACGCGTCGAAGACACAGAGGCCGTGCTCCCCTTGATCGAAATGGGCGTCTGTCCCGGCGAGTCCATCGTGGTCGCACACGTCGCCCCTGGCCGCGGTCCCATCGCCATCGAGGCGGCCGGGCGCACCATCGCCATGCGACGCGATGCTGCCGACCACCTGTGGGTGAGGGTTGAGGGGCGCTTCGCGCCCAAATCAGGAATGAGGGATGAGGGATGAGGGGACAGGGTCGAGGGATGAGTGTGAAGTGTGAAGTGTGGAGGGGTGAGGGGCGGAAATGTTGACAAATTCTGGGCGAAGATTTCGGTCCCGAACGGTGTGATTTCGTAACTTAACGTATGAATTTACAGCAGGTTAAGGGTGATTTGCGGGTCATCGAAAAGGCCCGGAAGTGGACGTTGGACATGCGCAAATGCGCCTTCGAGACCCGCTGCGACTTCTTCACGATGGACCAAATCGTGCGCGCAGCCACCAGCGTCCACCTCAACCTCGTC
>Ga0315903_10006878_pt1 | contig 14392 bp, 1 predicted proteins | sample LakEriMetagenome_7_FD_203524 | JGI IMG/M metagenome (GOLD analysis project Ga0315903, IMG submission 203524) | Freshwater fungal communities from buoy surface, Lake Erie, Ohio, United States - Buoy 2 MA119 | ecosystem: Environmental > Aquatic > Freshwater > Lake | place: USA: Lake Erie, Ohio...
CTTCCGTTGAGGGTAACGTCTGCTCCTGAACAGATCGTTTGATTTGCCCCTGCACTCACTACTGGAAGTGCATTCACTGCTACTTGTACCTGTGCCGTATTCGTACATCCATTTGCATCCGTTCCAGTTACCGTATAAGTTTGTGTGGCATTCGGTGTGAACGCTACGCCATCCTGTACGTTGTTGTTCCATGCATAACTTGTAGCCCCACTTCCGTTGAGGGTAACGTTTGCTCCTGAACAGATTGTTTGGTTTGCTCCTGCACTCACTGCAGGAAGTGCATTCACTGCTACTTGTACCTGTGCGGTGTTCGTACATCCATTCGCATCTGTTCCTGTTACCGTGTAGGTTTGTGTGGCATTCGGTGTGAACGCAACCCCGTTCTGCACGTTATTGCTCCATGCATAGGTACTTGCGCCTGAACCACTTAAAACAACTGGTGTGTTTAAACACACGGTTTGATTTGCACCGGCAGATACTATAGGTAGTGGATTAACAACTACGGTAACAGTATCTTGATTAACGCATCCATTTCCGTCTACACCTGTTACGATATAGGTGTTTGTCGCGTTTGGTGTAAAAGCAACACCATTTGAAATACCATTGTTCCATGAATAGGTATTTGCACCCGTAGCCGTCAATGTAGTGGACTGTCCAATACATAGCGCTGCGTTATTTCCTCCATTCACGTTAGGTAATGCATGCACAGTTACTGTAACCAACGTTCTGGTAGCTGAATTACAACCGCCATCCTCACCTTGTGCATAGAAGTTATAAACTCCTGGTGTTAAGGTGTTTGGTAATACGGTAGTTCCAACCGATTGTAAATTGAAGCCTGAACCAACTTGACTACCACCAGTTGCTGTGTTCCACCAAGTGATGTTTGATGCATTAGCTGGAATGGTATAAGTTACTATTAAGTCTACAGAACCAAAGAAACCTGTTCCTGGTGCATAGGTATTAGTAAGGTTAACAGTAACATTACCACCATTGTTATTTAATAATGTTGGATTTTGATTATATGGACCAGCATTAGTAACTTGACCTATTACATTCGCGAGGACAGTGGTAGCTAAGGTAGAAGCACCTGAAAGAGATATGTTAAAATCATTTGGCCATCCACCCGTAGCTGTAGTAACGTTATTCACGCTTAAAACAGTTCCGGTTACAGTAGCACCAGCAGGTAAAGCAATATTTTGTGTAAAGGTTTGAGTACCTCCAACACCTTGTGCAAAGAACACATTACTTGCTAAGGTATAGGTATTAGTTACCGTTTGTGTTTGACCATTTACTACAGCGGAAGCATTTACAATTTCAGACGTGTCATTCACACAAGCTGATCCGTTTGGTCCTACTGTCGGCGCATTAATAAACCATGCAGGTTGAGTAACAGTTATATTGTATACTGAAGACAATAAATTGTTTGCATCACGAATAACTACAGTATGGTTTCCTGCAGGAAGGTTATTTGGAATAGATCCAAAAGGACCATTATTAACCGAATAAACAAACGGAGCGGTACCACATGTAAAGTTAGTTGCAGTGAATGATCCATTCGCAACCCCGTTACATGTTGCATTTACTGCAGTGATCGTTCCCGCTACATCAGCAACATTTACGTTTACAGGTACGGTAGATATGCTATTACATGCGCCTAGGGTAGTTCCAACATAGAACGTATACTGGCCATTAGATGCAGTAGGCATTATAGAAGTACCAACAGCTTCAAGTGGAGTTCCAGAACCAACTAATGCCCCATTTGTAGATGCATTATACCAATTCATGACATAATTGGGTTGAGGGTTGGCTGGTTGTGTGGTAATGGTAATACCATTGGTTAAACTTGGTGGACCAACTGCACTTGCCGGAGTACCCGAGAAAACAAGGGTATTACCCGGTCCAGTGATCGAATAAGTACATTCTCCAATCCAAAATCCTATGGCATTGAATTGAGTAGTAAGTACGTCACCGTTGTTCACCGTAAAGGTCGCCGTTCCTGTTGAACCGTTTGCTAAGGTTACCCCATTTAAAACAGGTACACCGTTAATCAATACATTGATCGTATTTCCATTCCATCCATCTCCAAATGAATCAAAGAAATTCAACGTATATGTTTGACTTCCTAGAACTACAGGTGGATTAGCGACAAGTAAAACACTGTTAGCTCCTGAACATACAGAATAAAGTGCTTGCGGAACAGTTGGTGCAGGAGGAATTGTACTATCCACCCCAACGTTGATGTTGTACGTAGTAGACAATAACAAGTTTGCATCACGAATTACTACGGTATGTGGACCAGCAGCTAAATTCGTTGGTATAGCACCAAACGGACCGTTATTTACAGCGTATGAATATGGTGCAGTACCACAAACGAAGTTACTGGCAGTAAACGTTCCATTGGTTTGTCCAATACATGTATTACTTGCTGTAACAGTAGCAACTACATCAGCAACGTTTACAGTTAATGGAACAGTAATACTGTTGCAAGCTCCCAATGATAATCCTGCGTAGAACATATAGGTTCCGTTAGTTGCAGCAGGCATAACACTTGAACCAACAGCTTGTAGCGGAGAACCAGTTCCAATGTTCGTACCATTTAAGCTGGCATTATACCAATTAACTGTATAATTAGGTTGAGGAACCCCAGGAACAATGTATGGCGTAGTCATATTAGGAGGACCGAATGCACTTGCTGGTACCCCATTGAAAATAATGGTATTACTGTTATTCACGATGTTGAAGGTACATTCACCAATAAAGGCACCACCACCATTGAATTGTGCGGTAATTAAGTTACCTGCGGCAACTTGGAAAGTTAATGCAGAACTGAATCCGCTATTGAACGTTACGTTATTCAATACAGGGTTTCCGTTAACAAATACCGACATGGTGTTACCGTTCCATCCATCACCCCACGAGTCAATCATGTTAAGTGTATATGTAAATGTATTAATTACCACTGGACTTGACGCGTTAAGGTTCAAGCTGTTAGTACCAGAACAAATGTTAAATAAGTTTTGTGGTACAGTTGGTACCGGAGGAATTACTTGATCCACAGAAATGGATAAGGTATCTTGGTTACTACAGTTAGGAGCACCTGATTGTGATGCTGCCAAGGTGTACGTAGTCGATACTGCTGGATTAAATGTCCAACCTGTGATTTCATTACCTGTAACACCGGCTGCTGGAGTCCAACTGAATGTATTATATACTGCTGCACCCGTAGTTAAGCCGATTGCAGTTGATGATCCACCAACACAAATCGTATCGCCTAATGCTGCTAATGTAAGCGCAGGACCAGGGGTAACAGTAACTGTAACTGGTGTACTAGACGTTTCACAACCCGTTAAAGTATCTTCAACTGCAACATAAAGCGTAGTAGTGTTTCCAATGAATGCGCTGTATGTGTTAGCAGAAGTACCTTGTAGCGGGTTAGCATTTACTGCAGTTGCATACCAGTTGTAATTCGGACCAACAAATCCATTAACATCATTGGCAGATGCTGTAGGAACTTGTACACCACAATGAGCACTGTTTACCACCGTAGGAGGTAATATAGCAGGGTATATGGTAATGTTATTTGTAGTATCGCTATTTACACAACCAAAGGTAGGGTCTACAGCAGTTACAATGTAATTTACTGTGATGTTAGATCCTGTACCATTAGTAGCAATTGTCGTAGCAGAAGATCCTGTGGCAACTGGAACCGTGTTCCAAGTATACGTATAAGCTGCCGGTGGAGGTGTTTGTATGTTAACCTGATAGTCTTCTGTTTCACCAGAACCCATTGAAGTACACGCATCATTTGCACCATTGGTGTTAAATGCAAGTCTACTTCTAATACGCATACCCGTTAAACCAGGTTGAGCATTAGCAGGAATTGTTACGTTAATGGTTTGTGTTGTATTTGCTGCGATGTTAACACCTACTTGTTGCCATTCTGAAGCTGCATATACTCCGTCACGGTTGTAGTCAATCCATACCGATACAATAGCTGCAGAACCAGGAGCAATAGTAACAGATAGGGGATACGTTTGACCGGTATTAACAGTCGTTACTAAGTTCGTATTTGTGTAATATGGTAGTCCAACAGGGTTGGTGGCCGCGGTATTATTGGAAATGGTATTAAATACAACGTTGTTAATCATACCACTACCGAAGTTACTCGTTGCACAGTATCCCGGAGGAAGAACTTGTGGACCTCCAATGAAACTAGTTGCATTTAAGTTCACGGTTCCATTGTTACATACGTTAGTTGGGTTGGCTGTTGCCGAAGATATAATCGGTAAGGCATTAACTAACAAGTTAACTGTTGAGGTTGCCGTACATACACCATTGGTACCTGTGATAGTATATACATAGTTACCTGGTGTGGTAGGTGTAATGGTTTGTGCAGCACCTAGAAGTGGGTTGTTAACACCAGAACCAACATAATTATTAGCATCCCATGAATATGTATATGCAGGATTAGCAATGGATGAAGCACCAATCGTGAAATTCTGACCAATACAGATATTTGCATTTGCACCTGGCGTCACAACAATTGGATCTGGATTTACAACAGTTACTGTAACTGGCGTAACTGGGCTGTAACATCCGTTTGTACCTTGTTCAGTTACATAATAGGTCGTTGTCGTATTAATTGGACTTTGAACCGTAGTATATCCTGGGGTATTGTTAGCGTATTGAATAATTAAATTATCTATAGTAGCTAGCATCGTTGTAAGACCAGTTCTTCCTGAGATAACATGTGACCAAGTCGCTTTATTTGCAGCAAGATAAGCTGGTGGTAGTTGTACATTATTGAATATTACTGTTGCTCCAACAGCCATACTTAAACGTCCAACGTTATCAATGCTGATGGTTACGTGGTTCGTATCATTCACCCAGGAGGTGTTGTTAGAATACGCTAATACACCCGGACTGGTATTATTAAAGGAACCAGCAGTATTATTATAAAGTAAATAAATACCTTGAGCATTCGGTTGTGTAGCACCAAACGCATCAAAACTGATTTTTAATTTACTACCAGAACCCATCTCTTGGGATGGTGTAGTTGCAGCTGCGTTCACATCATCACCAAAGCTGTAAGATACACCGTCAGCACCGGTTGAAGTAATTAAATCAAAATCAACGATGTATGCGTTGGCATTTACTCCAGCCGCAACGGTGATGCCACCAATTTGATTGGAGAAATTATTAAATAATTGCAGTTCACCTGGATTGTTTAGAAGGTTCGCACTTCCTGATAGGGTAGCACCAACGGCTACGTTCGGCCCAGTGAAGTTATCCGTAAAGAATGTCGTGTAAGCTCCAACTGGAGGAGATTGTATTGCATTTCCGTTTACTGCAGCACTATACCAGAAATACTGACCTGTACCTGCAGCTCCAGCCGATGAGGCAACACTTGCTGTTGGTGTGCCTAATCCACATTGGGTACTGTTCGTTGCGATAGGTCCGGTTGGTGAAGCATTAACTGTTACAGGTGTTTGATATACCTGAGAACAGTTTGTAATTGGGTCTTGAATATACACTTGATACGGTGTAGTAGCATAGGTCATTTGGTTGGTCGAAGCAGTATTAACGGTAACACCATTTAATTGACCTCCGGAAGGGGTACCAATACCATTAACGGTCCAATTGATCGTATAATTAACCGGTGGATTAAATCTCCATGCTTGCGGGTTAGCAGCAGGAATGGTTGCTGTTTGCGCTTGCCAGTAGTTAGCTGCATTAGGTACTACGTTACAGTTAGGAGCAGCAGCTCCAATCGTACCTGTTGGGTTGTTAACACCGATAGTTTTACCTGTAGGCGATAAAACCGTGGTTGCAATAATTTCTACTTGGCCTGTAGTTTCTTTTAATACAATTTGGAAGTTCACATTGTTAGCAGGGTTTCCAAATTGAAAAACTTGGTAGTCAATTACGAATTTTCTATTTGGTGCAATTCCAGAAGTCCAATAACGGACAGTCGCCCCAGCATAACCACATTGTAAATCATGCGCGCAGCCAAAGATTGCATTAGTTGGATCTAAGGCATTTGGAAGCGCACCAATGGTGAAGTCCCCAAGAGCAACTGCATTGTATGCACCAAATTGAAGTACACCGTTAGTTCCAGCGTTTATTGTCGTATAGTTATTTCCGAAATAGTTAAAGGTAAATCCTATTGGAATATTTCCCCAACCACCATCATCTAGGGTACCAGAATTTAATGGAACACTTGCAACACCATTTGTTACAAGGTTGACCGCATTAGGAGCAGCCACTTGAGGCGTAGGAGTAATACATACCGCGGTAAAGTTTCCTGGAGTTATTCCGGATGCTAATACGACCATTCCGCTGTCGCAAAGTACATTTGGTGTGGCAGTTGGTACGATATTAGGGAAACCATATACCCCAATAGAAATAGGTTGTGCGTTATAAGCACAGCCGTTTGAATTTACAACTAAGAAAAAGTCAGAAGTTTCAGTAATGGCCGCCGTAGTAACAGCGGTAGTCCCCGGTGCAATTACCGCAGAAACCTGGTTTGATGTCCAGTTGTATGTAAATGAAGGGTCATTCGGTGTAGCGGTAAGGGTAATATTCCCACCGTTTCCACACAAATTAGGTGCAGAAGAACTAAATGTAATTGGTGTTACAGTCACGGTAACTTGGGTTCTAGGACCTTCACAGGTTCCGTTACCTTCAGAAACATAGTAAGATCCGGTTGCACAAGATGCAGGTGTCGTAAAAGTTGATCCCGTAGCGAGTGCAACTCCACCAAAAGCCGTATTATACCAATTATATGTACCTCCAGCTCCGCTCGCAGTAAAGGTAGCAGTACTTCCTAAAGATACCGTAACATTGGCAGGAGAAACACTTGGTGCTGCAGGTGATGCATTCAAGGTAATTACTTGTACACTTGAAAAAGAAGTATTGTTTTTAATAATCGTAACCACACCGGAGGTACCATTACCAGCAACTGCATCAATTTGTGTCGGTGATACAATGGTAAAAGAGGCAACTGGTGTACCACCAATCTGAACTGCTGTAATTCCATTTAAATTAGTACCTGTAATTGTAAATTGTCCAGAGTTCGCACATATATTTAATGGTGAAACATTGGTAATTGTTGGAGCACTTGTAGCCCAAGCGAAGTAATCATCACCATCTAATAAGATTGGGCCTGGTGCAACTGTTGGAGTTGTAATTAATCCGGTAGCAGGAAGTGCACCCGCAACACCGTATGCCGCACTAACTAAATTCCATTGACCACTATTTGTTGCCGCTTGAGCCACAAACGTTTGATCTTGTGTTGACGTTAAGCCGTCTTGGCTATTGTAGCGTAAGGTTACCGTAGGATTGATTCCTGAAATACCAGGTAAGGCCTGAGTTGAAAACCCTAGAAGCCTAAATGAACGGTTACCAAAAGCAATGGCAGTACCACCACCTGTTGAATTGGTTGGTGCAGCATTATCAGAAACAACGATGCGCGTCATATCTGAACCTCCGGCAACACCCGTTGAACCATTCCCGGTAAATGCGCTGAAGGTTGCGCTAAAAGGAAAATTATAGGTTAACCCTAATGCACCACCACCTCGTCCATAAATGGCCATAGATCCATTTTGGATATAGGCATTGGATGCACCAAAAGTACTTAGTGCGCCTAAATATTGGTTCCAAGTACATGTTACGGTGTTTCCGTTCATGTTTAAGATGTTACCTGGAGCAGATAAACTAGCGGTAAAGGATAGCGGAAAGGTACCATATACGGTTAAATTGTTCGCTAAATTTAATCCGACACCGTTACCTGCTAACGAAAGGGTATTCAACTTTCTATTAGCTGGAATAACATCTACGTCGTTCTGAACAACAGGTGTTACTGCAGGAGTAAAGTAATTTAAGGTTAGGTTGTAAAGTGCAACGCGGCTAATAAGTCCTGTAGCAGCTGTTGTAAATACACCGCCAGCAGCAGTTCCTGAAGCAGTTCCAACACCAACAGTAGGAGCTGCAACATATCCATATCCTGGATTAGTGATCGTAAAGCTTAACAACTGACCATTCGAGCCAATGTTAGCTGTTGCAGCAGGCCAGCAGTTTGCAGGCCATGCAATTGTTGCTGTACCGGCAGATAATGAGATAGTCGGAGGAACCGAGTATGTTGCAGTTGTAGCACTGTTTAAATAAACAGAAACTACCTTACCTTGGTTAACCGTTACCGTAAAGTTCGCAGCGGTTAATGCGGTTCCAGAGATTAAAGTACCACCAGCCAATACTACAGTTGGTGCTACCGTGTAGCCTGAACCAACATTTGTTACAAGATTTAATGCGGGAGGTCCAGCAAAACCAACAGTTGGTGCAACCGTATAGTTTAACCCTCCGTTGGTAGCATAAATATTTCCAACACCAGAGGATGCCTGTGGATCAGCACTGCTCACGCTTGCTCCTTGGTCTGAATTAATGGTTAACCCACCAGTAAACGTAGAAACTCCAGATTTTTGAACAAGGCTGTTCACAGGTCCTTGTAAGTTATACAGTACAACTGGAGTTGCTGCTGCACCAGATCCCGTAGCACCTACCGCCCCAGCGCTAAATACTAAAGCAGGCGCAGTTGCACTATTCCAACCGCTTCCTGGGTTTGTAATAGTTAAACTTCTTACCGTAGAAGTTAATGCATCAAAGTTGACACTAACTTTTGCGGCAGGACCTAAATATCTAAAATTACCAACAGTTCCTGAAACATGCGTTGGCATTGTTGTTGTGGCAGTAGCTACAACAGCCTGATACCAATTATCCCCATAAAAGTAAGGGGTTGTAAGGCTCAACGCTCCATTGTAAGGAACATTAGTCCCTAAGGTTCCAAGTGTTCCAATATATAAAAGTGTAGGACCACTTGTTGAAAATAAAGCGCCTAACGTATTTGATGTTGGTGGAGTAGCGTTAAAGGTTCCACCAGTAGTACATAAATACACATTATTACCAAAGAAATATCGAGTACCTACTGCTCCTAATGCACCGTTTGCATAAGGAACAACTGCTACACCACAAACCACTGGTGCAGTACTATATAAGGAGCCCATGTTAGTCACATGAACACTGGCTACCTGGGTATTAATCGCTTGACCGTAACATTGCGCTGTATTATCTACAGCTAGTTTACCGTTTGTATTTAATGAGCCTGCTGTGTGTGCAAGGTTGGTTGTAATTAAATCTTGAGTTGTGTTAATTGTTGAGTTTCCGGTGGTTGAAAATGATAAGGCACGAATGATTCCTTTCACACCATTACCTTCAAAGACCCCTGAACCACCTAAGGTTTGAGCCAAACTGGAATTTTGCTGACTCCCATTAAATGATAGAAATCCAGCAGTTGTTGTCCCAGCGGCAAAGTTACAATACCCGTTATTTGTAAAATCGCCTCCTACATTTATCGCAACTCCAGTTGTTCCTCCGGCACCCGTTGTGTAAGGTAAAAATTTACCACCGGCATTGACTGTAATGTTGTTTACAACCGTCATTGCATTTGCAGTCACGTTCCATTGTAAGATTCCTGTTACATCTAAAGATACAATGTTAGTAACCTGATCAACGGTTACAATACTACCATTTGGAATAATAACCGTACTTGCAGCATTCGGAACAACACCAGAAACCCACGTAGCAGGGCTAGACCAAAGTCCACCATTAATAGTTGCTGTTGCTGTATTTGGTAGAATTTGTGACAATGAAAAAGTTCCTGGACAAGGGCTATTTGGAGTCGGCCATGTATCGAACATTATGAAATAAGTTACTCCGGCAGTAAGGGTAACAGAAACATTTTTTAAAGCAGTAGAGTTTGCAACCCCTCCAATACATGTAGACCCTCCTGTGGTTGGACAGCCTTGAAAAACAAATAAACTCGACCATGTTTGCCCACTGTAACTCACATCATACAAACCAGATGCTGCAGGAGTAAAGCTATACAAAGCTTCCTGTCCACCATAATAGTTAACGCTATTACATCCTCCAGTTAGGATAGATGCTGCGATAGATGCTGAATTAATGTCATCGGTTCCGCCACAAACTAATGCTTGCCCAACAATAGGCAATGATGCGGGTGAAATGACGGTGGCATTAGGACAGGTGGTCGCCCATGCCTTTGCTGACATTAAAAGGATACAAGCCACAATGCTTAAGCGGGCTAATACAGGTAGTATCTTTTTCATAATTAGAACTTTAGATAAAAAAATAAAAATATTTGGTGCCCAAAGATAATAAAAAAATAATTCTAACAAAGTGTAGATTTAACATTAAGTCTAATCGGATGAGAATCAATATGCTTAGATTCAAAGCATAGCAATAAAAAAGGGGCATTTAGCCCCTTTAAGTTTTTTCTTTTTTTTCTTTTTACTGTTTTAGTAATTTGAAGATTGTAGTTTGACTTTCAGTCGTTAAGTAGAGTAAATAGCTGCCCGTAGCATATTCACTGAGGTCGATGGTTATTTCATTGGCATGATATGCGTTGCGTTGCAACAATTCTCCGTTTACACTATACAAAGCACCGTGTTCGATAACTCCATCCTTGGCGCTTACGGTAAATATACCGTCGCTTGGATTGGGGTAAATTGAAATAATAGCTTCGCTGTTTTCATTAACACCTTGTACTTCAATCGGTTCACACGTGGATGTGTCTGAACCACAACTGTTGGTCACAATGGCCGCATAAGTTCCGCTCACGGTAGGAGTGTACGATGCACTATTTTCGCCAGGGATTAGGGTGTTTGTTGCGCAATCCAACCAAGAATAAGTAGAAGCGTTTTGCGCGGTCACGGTAAACGTACCTTGGTTTAATCCGACTTGAACATTACTTGGGGCGCTGTTAATCGTTAAGCTTAAGGTCACCGTAGAGTCACATCCCTGTTGAGAAGATTCAAGATGCGTGTATGTACCACTTTGGAAATAGGTTTGACCATTCCAAGTATATGAATCACAGGCCGTTTGTTGTATGGTCGGACCGCTTACGTTATTAAAAATAGTTAAGTTTAAGTACAATACAGAATCACATCCTGCTCCCGAAGGAACAGTATGCGTAAAGGTTCCAGATTGCGTATACGTTTGACCATACCATGTGTAGCTTTCGCATGCATTGACAGCACTTGTGGCATTGGGCGCGGCATTAATAGTTAACGCGCCGTTTGTATTTGAGCTGCCATTCCAAGCCCCCCCATTAAATCCTCCATAATAAAATGGACATCCCTGACCAAGGGAATATCGGAAGGTGTAATAATAAGTTCCAGCGGAAAGAAGGTTTCCAATTCCGGCAGTAAACTCATCATTGTTTCCGGCCTGTGTATTAAATGTCGCATTACTCCAAGCATTCGCTGGCCACGTACTTGGGTCAGTATTTGTTGAATTTACGCCCACTTGCGCAATAATTCCTGCGGCTTGTCCCTGACCGTTCGTGATTCCAGCTACATAAATTTGACCATATACATTATGGGTTTGACCCAAGCACATGGTGCCTGTTGCAGGCCATTGAAGGTTTGCCCAATCTATCGAGGTTGCCGTTAACGTTACGTTATCAGTAGATGTACATCCATTTGCATCCGTAACCGTTACCGTGTAAGTTCCTGTGGCATTCAATGGAAAAGGAACGCCTTGTTGTACTCCGTTATTCCAACTGTATGTATAGGGAGCACTCCCGCCATTGGCTGTGCCGGTTAAGGTAGCATTCCCACCTGCACACAGCGTTTGATCCTGCCCTGCATTCGCGGTTGGATTAGCATTTACAGTAACGGTTTGTGTTGCAGTACACCCATTCGCATTGGTGTAGGTGATGATCGTATTTCCTGCGTTTACACCGGTTACTAATCCGGTACTAGTTACCGTTCCATTCGCTGGTGTTCCGGAAACCCAAGCATTATTGGCTGCTGCCGTTCCACTGCCCGTAAGTTGTATACTTGCATTAGGGCATAGGGTATTTACTCCAGAAATCGTTGGGTTAGGATTCACATTTACTGTTTGTTGTGCTGTTGTTGCACATTGCCCCGCCGACGGTGTAAAGATGTAGGTGGTGGTTTGTGTATTGTTCACTGCAGGCGTCCAAGTCCCTTGAATGTTATTGGTAGAAGTACCAGGCAAGCTAATGACGCCTCCTGAACATACTGCAGCAATCGGATTAAAGATAGGCGCCGTTGGGTTGGTCACATTTACCGTGGCGGTTGCCAAACATCCGGTGGAAGCAGTGTACGTTATGGTCGTCGTTCCAAAGCTTACCGCAGATACTAATCCAGTATTTGAAACCGTAGCGATTCCGGTATTACTTGAAGACCACGCATTGTTCCCTGCAGGCGCTCCAGAACCAGTAAGTTGTGAGGTAGTATTGGGACAAATCACAGTATTTCCGGATATTGTTGGGCTAGCATTTACCGTAACGATTTGTGTTGCAGTACATCCATTAGCGTTGGTGTAGGTGATGGTGGTATTGCCCGCATTAACACCTGTTACCAATCCTATATTAGATACCGTACCATTCGCTGGTGTTCCTGAAACCCAGGCATTATTTGCCGCTGCCGTTCCGCTGCCCGTGAGTTGTAAGGTAGCTCCAACGCAAAGTGGATTGTTTCCTGTGATGGTTGGGTTTGGATTTACAGTATATGAAAATGTTTGGGGTGTCCCAGTACATCCTGCTTGGCTTGGAGTAACTGTAATCGTTCCAGTAATTGGGTTCGCGGTTGCGTTACTTGCAGTAAATACTGCAATGTTACCTGAGCCACTTCCCGCAAGTCCAATGCTTGGATTTGAATTAACCCATGCATAGGTGGCACCTGCCGTTCCTGAGAAAGTAACTGCGGAAGCACTTGCTCCAGCACAAAGGGTTTGATTATTAAGCGCATTTACCGTTGGCGCTGCATTTACGGTAACTGTAACTTGGTCTGTTCCTTGACACCCATTGGCGTCTGTGCCCGTTATCGTGTATGTTGTTGTTGCGTTTGCTACAAAAGCAACGCCATTGCTGATGCCATTATCCCAGATGTATGATGCTCCACCCGTTCCATTCAAGGTAACCGATGCTCCTGCGCATACTGTTTGATCTTGTCCGCCATTGATAGTTGGCACAGGGTTCACGGTTACTGTCCCCGAACCACTTGCTGTACCATTATTAGAATAGGTAACAGAATAGCTTGTCGTTGCATTCGGAGTTACAGTAATGGTTGGGGTAGTTGCCCCGTTGCTCCATAAATATGTTCCACCCGCGGTAGATGGTGTAGCCGTTAAGGTTACTGATTGTCCTACGCAGATACTCGTGCTGTTAACACTCACTGTTGGAGGTGGAGGTGTAGTTAAACACGCAGTAAACGTTCCAGGCGTATCATAAGACGCATTCGTAAACATACGCATGCGATACGTGGTGTTTGGCGTAAGGCCTGTTATCACCGTTGGATTTGGCGCGTTGGTATTAAAGTCGCAGTTTCCGGGTGTACCCCCAAGGCTTAGTCCCGTAGCTAAGGTTCCACACGCACTGTAAAATTCCACTCCAATAAGTGCCGCTGTTCCAAGATTTACAGTAAGGTTTAAACTTGTGTAGGCTCCTGAATTAAAGCTATACCAAACATCGTTGTATACGCCCGGCATGTCACATGATGGATCTGGATACGGGTCTTCAGAAGCACCAATTGTTGTTCCACTCGTTAGGTTACAGTTAGCTGCAGGCGTTAAAGTAGTGGCATTTGCACACAGGTTATTGGCAGGAACTGTTACCGCCCCGGCAACATATCGGTACCTAATGCTGGATGGCGTAGAGTTAGTATAGCACCCTGCTCCTAAATAATATTCCGTTAGATGGATTTGTACCGTTCCGGTGTAAGTAGCCACCCAACTCACAAACGATTGTATGCCACAAAAGTCGTCATTGTATACCAGTAGTTGCTGGGCATTCGTTAATAAAGTTAGTTCTGAATCGTAGGCCACATTGGATCCATTTGCAGCGCAGGTGGAAAACTCGTAAGTATTTCCAGCCGTCACATTGATCACGGCATAATCACCAGCATACATTAGGGTATTAATGGTAGACCAAACAGTGGTTGGGGTCATGTTTCCCAAAGGATACTGGCTTGTGCATACGCATTGAGCATGACTAATGCTGAAAAATGACATGGCAAAAAGCGCGGACAGTAGTAGTTTTTTCATAAAACAGTTGTTAGTTAAGGTGTATCAAAGATAAAATTATTTGCAGCATATTAAAATTTAATGCGGTTAGATTTTCAGAGTTTTTACTTTTGCCATATGAATGAACAGAAAGTAGCCATCGTTTGTGGCAGTACACAAGGTATTGGTAAAGCGATCGCGCATCAATTGGCCTCAGAAGGAGTTCAAGTGGTATTAGTAGGCCGAAATCCGGAACGCCTTCAAGCAACACGCCAAGCGCTAGAAGAAG
>Ga0315903_10006881_pt1 | contig 14388 bp, 28 predicted proteins | sample LakEriMetagenome_7_FD_203524 | JGI IMG/M metagenome (GOLD analysis project Ga0315903, IMG submission 203524) | Freshwater fungal communities from buoy surface, Lake Erie, Ohio, United States - Buoy 2 MA119 | ecosystem: Environmental > Aquatic > Freshwater > Lake | place: USA: Lake Erie, Ohio...
TATATAACTACTTTCATTACATGGCATTTGTATTTAGCCCCTTGTATATACGAGCTAATGGTTTGTCTTTCAATTTAGCCTTTTGTATGGCTTTCTCTCTTTGTACACTACCAAAGTACTTATTGATTTGTTTGTCTGTAAATCCAGCAGCTTTGAATAGGCTAATCTTTTCCAGCATCCGCTGGGCTTTCTTTTGTTTTTTTGTCATAACTAATTTTCCAATATAATTCACATTCTTGTTTACCATCCTTCTCCACAAATGGAGGTGTTACAAAATAAGACTGACGCATAGATGGTTTAGCCAAATATCTATGGCATGACTCTTTGAGAGTGCAGCCATCACCCTTACACATTGCAATGTCTGGCATATTATTTAGGTTGAATGAGTCTAGCTACATTTTCTGTAGTTATTTTAAAACTACCAGCAAACTCTCTAAGCTCACGTTTAACGATAGGCTCTATTCTAAATTCTACCTCCATTCCTGGTTTCAGGAGTTTGCCTCCATAAGTTTTGTCATTCTCATGTACAGGAAGATCATGACCATCTCCTTGTATTTTCCATTGATAGTCTTTCCAAATAAGTGTTCCTCTCATATATTGTTGTTTTAAATGTTTTAAAAATGCCCCCCAGTGTAGAAACACTAGGGGTTTAACGAAACAGTATGTCCAAAATAAACAGTGGAGGTGATGGGACTCGAACCCATGTCTCCGTAAGTACCAATATGTACAACGTCTCACATGCTTAGATCTGCAAGCTGATCAGTAGTTGGGGAACCTAGAGGTCGCCTTACCACCACCTGATTTACTTTTTGAAAGTCTATTGAACATCAGGAAACTGAGACTTATATGCTATTTTCTGTTGCCAGGAATAACTTCCCCGTAGGACTTAGGCAGCAACTGCCTCAGTCATGAAAATGGATGCGAGAATCGCATCACCTTCTGCTACACGCTCAGATTGAGTCTTTGCGTTTATTTGTTTGGAGTTTTCTAAGACAACACTCCCAAATGTCTGCATGTGTACATACCTGTCTCATACGAATCAACACCAAAGCACCCCCTATTTTTCTACAAATATAAAACTTATTCCCCATTTCAACCAGCCAATATCAAGAGACAGAAAGTTTAGCTCTCCTGTATCATAGAATCTTGAATGTGAAATGCTAATTGATGGTAGCAAATCAATGTCTGTGATGTGGGTGTAAGTTGTTAGTTTCATAGTTTTTCTATTTCTTGTTTTACTTCTCGCCAATATATTTTATCAAAAGAATGTATATCTCTTTCAAGTATCTCATCCACTGTTATTAATGCACATTCCTTTGCTCGTTTTATAACATCCTCTTGTCCCATTTTCCACCTTACATGTGGGACAAATACATTTATTAGTTGCTCAGCTTTTTCTTTTGGTGTCATTTTACACTTTTAGAGCTTTTTATTTTACACTTTTGCAATATGTTAAATCATACTCGTCATAGTATAGATTTACTTTTTTTATGTTATTGTCAGCTTATAGGCTGACATTTGTAGTCCCGATAGGAATCGAACCTATATTCTCTGCTTAGAAGGCAGACGTTCTATCCATTGAACTACAGGACCAAAAAATGAAGGGATGAGAATTACTCCTCACCCCTTCGGGACTAGACACAGGAATTATGCAATCATTTTGTTGCGGAACTCAATAGCAGCTTTTCTTGTTGTGAAATAGCGGCTCAAGCGTTTACCAGCTTTGGTGTAACGCACTCTGTAAGAGTTTCCTGTCTTGTAGACATTGTAAGATACTGACTTGTACATAAAAATTTGGTTTAGAGGCCAAATTTAACGTATCTTCTTGAAACGAACAACAAAATTTTTATACTCATCGCTGGGTTGGTAGACATACCTACCCTCTTTAACGATGAATCTTGTTGATCTCTTCTTAAAGATGGTTTCTATTAACTTACTGGAAACCAGTGAGTTATAGTCATCAGAGAATCTCTCAATAGTGCTTCTATCGCACCATTTGGATGAATAAACGAGTGTTGCCATGGGTTAACAGTTTATGGGTGATTAGAAATTGATTACCATATGATCCTTGTATACAGAGATGCTTTTTACAGCCTTTCCGTTGAGTGGAATAGAACTCACACTCTTCTGATAAGGTCTTGCCACTCTTCTCTTAGGACCTTGCCACTCACGAATCTTGTATGTACGAGCTGCTAAGCTACGCACCTTAGAATACAAGCTTGCAAATGATCTGTCCCATTTGCCAGAGAAATGCTCTGCAATCTGAATAAAAGGTTTTCCTGTACGAATAGCTTCTTTGAGCTCAAGTACTTGTGTTGTGTTGTAAGGCTTACGCATGTTTTGTGAATTTTAGAGGGTTATTAAAAGATTTGAAATCCTCCACAGTTGCGAAGGAATGTTATGAATTCTTTGATGTGACTGAGTGATGAACTGTGTGCAGATTGAACTAGTCTTCCGTTCTCATCTACAACACTGTTATACATGATGGTTCCACGAGGATAAGCTTTATTTAGTTTATCTTCTTCCTCTTGATCAATGAATTTACCTTCTTGTGTAACCCATGAATCAAGACAGATGTAAATTCTATCATCATCCTCTTTCATTTCTTTTGTGTTGAGGGTGATGAATAGTTCCATAGCATCAGCTAATAGGTTACAGTCTTCTTGTGTTTCAAGACCATCTCCACCATTTTCTCCCCATCCATCTGTATTTAATGGCAAATCTGCCACCTTGATAGCCATATCAGCTATCATATGAATAGGTCTCCAAGACCACCAATTAGCTCTGAAATAATAGCCAGGATTATCCTCTTCCCATTCATCAAGAATCTCCCAATAGGCTTTCTTGTCTGCTTCAGATGCTGTGGCATAATTAATCTCAGGCCTCTCAGAACTTATCTGAGGATTACGCCCATAGATGTCTACTCCCATTTTAATTTGTTTTTGTGTGTAAAAAATAAAAAGGCTCCTATATTTCAAGGAGCCTTTCGTGTTAACCCATACTAACATCAATCAAGATGCAGCATTTTTCTGTCATAGAGCATGCTTACGCGGAACTCTTTAACCCATTCACCATATGTAGTGAAAGGACCATGACAACTTATGTGTGAACCAATTACAGGTTTCTCACCTATGGCTCTAACACCAAATAAGAATTCAGTAATTTTTTTCATATTGATTATATTTCTTCGTTTATAATTACAGCTTCGCTTTCTGGATGCAGAAGCTGATTGTCTGTGTCTGTGAGCACAATGAAATACTCTCCTTCTAATTCCACCCAGTGCTCTAAAAAGGGACCATTCTCATCTGATTGTGGTACAGTGTTAACAATTGTACCCTCTTCCCAGACATCCTGATCTGTGAGAGTGTCATATTCCCACTCATCATCATACTCAGGGAATGATAGTATCACCTTGTCAGCATATAGAGTGGCAAAGAACTTATCTTCTGGATATTGACATTCATCATCATCATATCCATACAGATCACCATCTATTGCTATTTCTCCATCAAACTCGTTGATTATCATGTTCACATCATTAATAGTGATATCACGATACTCATCTGTTTCCTCACCTTCATCCCACCAACCTATTTCATTAGGACTGGCAAGAATCTCTTCATCTTCTCCAATAATGTAAGGCTCTACAGGATAACCGTTCTTGTTAATGAACTCTTGCTCATCCTGAGGCACCTTGTCTATAGCAAACACTTCAGATGATTCCCAACGTGTGCCTGTTTGAAACTTCTGTACAAACCACATTCCAGGCTCTAATTTAGCGGGTTTGTAGGATTTTAAGACTAATTCTGCTAGAATAAACATAAATGATTGATTTAGTTTGGGTTATATAAAAAGGGAGAGGAGGAGTATTTCATCCTCCCTCCCTATCACTCACACACAATTAATCCTTAAATTCTGTTTTTACCACCTGATTGATGAGCGAAGATACGCTTTTTACAAGTTTACTCATATCCATCACAATAGTGTGATAGTTATAAATATCCTTGATCCTACCATATCGCAATCCTATTCCCACTGTAACAAACCCATCACGTTTACATTTTTCAATGACACGCTTGAGTTCTTCAATAGCAGAAGGACCGCCATAATCACAACCAGAAGGACCACCATCGCTAATAGAAATAAATATGATGTTATCAGAGGTTTGTTCTCTAACACGCTCATAAATACATTCTATTACAGGACCATCATAATTCTCATTAAAATCATTATGAAGCTGATTATCAATGGTGTGCTCAAAGTTCTGATTATACCTATCATGGTAGATTCTTATCTCAGGATATTCATGACTCTCTGGATTACCACTGTGACCAAAGAAGAACATCTTATCCTGTGGAAGAATCTGTGAGAATGCATAATACAGCATCTTCATCAAATCATTCTGTCTTTGAGTAGGAGATCCACTCATAGAACCACTCTCATCTGCAAGAACACAGATGCTAAATGGTCTAGTGGCTTGATCTTCTTCAACACGATAATAGATGTGCGTATTGCCAGCAGGAATCTCAGCAATCTTATGAGGGCTCATCTTACCGCATTTCAGATTCTCCACTCTGTCTTCTTTAGGCTGAAAGGATATGTCTAAAAGATTCACCAGAGCATTTGCTTGTTTGACAATCTCTGCACTGTATTTGCAGGGTTTAGAAGATTTGTCCATTACAACAAACTCTGTGTTATCTTTTAGCTCACCTGCCACAGCATCTTTAGAAGAATAAGCAGAATAGGGTTTGCTTTCTTTGACCTTCTTGAAATCCTCAAGCATGTCAGAATAATCAGGCTCACCTTTATCCTTACCATCTTCATCATCACCCTTCTTTTTCTTCTTATCATCCTTTGGATAGTACAGAATGTCAACGCTTTCAAGGAATTTTCTGTAATGCTCAAACAAGTTACGAAGTTCTGTTTCACGATCTATAATTACGCTCAAGCATAATTTAATAGAACTCTTGTTAATCTTCACTACAGTTTCATCCTTGCCAAACCATCCTGTTACATGAGACACTTTATGATCATTCAATAAAGTTGCCATCATATTGTGTTTTACCACTCTATGTAAGAACATAGCACATATCTTATCAGCAACATATATGCTTGATCCTGAGGTGTTTATATACCTGAACTCAATTTCTTTTGGAACATAAACGAAAGGATGGTCATAGACCACCCTCTCGTGTCCACCGAAATATGAGCTCTCCCAGTTAAACACACTTTTAAGACTCGTCGTCATCATGAGTTTCAGTTTTAGATGATTCTCCGTCAAATATGGTTTTGAGAGCTTTAGCACCGTCTGTACCACCAATACCCTTGCAGGTGATATAGAAGGAATCATACAATGTGAATCCATCTTCTACCATTTCTGCAATCATCTTGAGGTGGCGAATAGACAGGCTGAAACCAATAGTGAACTCACTGTGAGCCTTATTGATTCCACTGTACACTCTTACCATCTCTGAGAGCACTGTTGAACTCAGACTGGGACAATGTTTACCGATTGCTTTCTTCACCTCAGCATCACCAAGAGGATCGATTTCCACAATCATAAACCTATCCATAAGAGCTCTATCGAGCTTGTGTGTACCTGTATACTGACCACCAAGATTAGCAGTGGCAATAAACACGCACTGAGGATGCACTTTAATAGGTGCAGTGTCCTCAAAACAATACTCCATAGGAAGTTCTCTACGAAAATCCAGACATGGGAACAGCAGGTTATTACTAGTAACAACAGCACGGCTGATCTCGTCAAGCATAACAATGCCTGGTTTCTGAATCACCTCAGAGAAACGGCTCTTAACAAATGTACTAGTGGTTACACCATCATGCATTTTGATGACGTGATTACCCACAAGAGACATAATAGGATCTGTCATTGTACCCATATCAAAGATGGTAATAGGTAGATCTAGAGCTTTAGCAATATTGCTGACCAATTCTGTCTTACCCACACCTGTAGGTCCCAAGAGCAGTGTGTTTACACTCTTCTGAATATTACGCTTCAGAACAGCATATACACCCTCATCCACTCTAAAATAGCCACCAAGTGTCTTGTATTTACCGCTAATAAATGGTGGTTTCTTCTCAACAGGCTCTTCTTCAACAGCTGATGTAACAAGAGATTCTACACCTTCTGCTGTTAGTGTAGGTTCTTCTGTCTTGGGTGTTGCTTCACCAAGCTTGTGGAGAATGGTTGCGATTTCCATTGGAATACCAGCTTTCTCAGCTGCTTCTTTTAGCAGCTCTGCTGCTGATTTTTTGGCTTTTGCCATAGTTGTGTGTTTTAGTGTGATTAATAAAATGTAAACAAAATTGTTTAGTCTTCGTCCTCATCAGCCTCAGCTTTGGCTTTCTGTTTTGTAAACCAAGTGACAAAGGTTTCTTCATCAAGATCAAGTGTGAGCATTTTCTTGCATACAACAGCAAGGAACATGGCTCCCATAGGACCATCTGTTTTCATGTCCATCTTGGTGAACTGAAACGTGATGTAGATTTGCTCCTGCTCATCTGTAGCATAATCTAGACATTTGTCCAGAATAGCTGTCTTGGTGCGGAAATTAGCAGGAATCTCATCTCTGTCAGCATCTTCACCAAATAGCTTTTCCACCATAATCTGTTGAAAAGCAATCTGATAGATAACAAGAGCTTCTATTTCTGTAGCTCTTTCAAGGGGTATGCCCATAGCTTCATGTATGCCATTGCATGTGTGATCGAATTGAATTTCTCTCATGTGTGAGTGTATTTAAATTGTGAATGAATAAATAAAAAAAGGGGCAGACTAGGAATAGTCACCCCGTTGATTGTTTGCCATATGAAAATGGTTATTGAGGCACTCGTGTGATGAGTTTGCCTCTTCCCTTACAGCCATAACCGCTGGTTGCACAGCTGGCAAATAATGTTATGACAAGGGTGAATACAATGAGCTTTTTCATGTAATGCTATATTTATCTCGTGATTGTTTCGTACAGATCGTTGTCTAATTTGATTTGGTGTAATTCCTCATCTCTGTACATTAGATAGACGGCACCAAATATGAATAATAATAACATCATGGCTTTACCAAGTTTCTTCTGTGATTAAATCTAATATTGTCTTAGGCTTCATAACTGATTGATTATCAAATGAATGACATTGGTTCATGTGGTTCATCAGTTGATGCACCATACAGACATGTAACACTCAGCAGATAGATGAAATAGAACACTGCAAAAGGAGCAGAATGCACTACATCTAAATACTTAAAGTCAAAGATGTAAGAGAACAGAAGAACAAATGCTGGAATCATAATGTACCAGCATGTAAGATTGAAGAGATGGGCTAACATTTTCATGTTGTTTTGTTTTAAATGATTGATTGTTAATAAGTTATAAGAAAGAGGTTATAAAACCTCTTCCTCAGTGATTGACCAGGTAGGATTCTCATACTCGAAATAATCTTTTTGTTTCTCTGCTTCAATATAAGCTTCAGCTTTTTCTTTTGTAGAACAGAGTTTAACAATGCCTTCCCAATGATCTGAATAATCTAGACCATTGTCATAGCGTACAGCAAATACTTTTGTCATGGCTAAACAATTTAAATGATTGATTAATAAGGGTTTATTTATCTTTTAATAGATTGCCCCAAGCAAATGGCAAACCAAATAACAGGAATAAATATACATATCCTGCCCATTGACCTTCTATTTCAAATACTGTCTCATCAGTGGGCTCAGCACATAATAGGCATACCAAGAGCATCCAGAATACAAATAATACAATACCAATAATACTTTTCATGGCAAATACAATTTAAATAGTTAAAAGAAAGAGCCCATTACAGGCTCTTATTCATTATCTGTGACAAATATGCTATCCAATACACCTATCTGCTCATAAGGAACAGAAGCAACATGTCTACCATGATCAGAGATGATAATAGAATCATCCTCTAATGTAACATGATAGTGATAAGGCTTGCAATCTGACAAATTAGGCGCAGGACAGGCTTTCCCATAACACTCACACCTATCATTACAAACGGCATGAGAACCATCTATACATTTGTGATTGACAGTGTCACAATATGTGAATATGCCTGTAACAATAATAAATAGAAGGAATAATATTTTCTTCATGGCAATACAATTTTGGTTAGTTAATGCTATTTATATGCCTATATCATGTTTAGAATAGACATTGTGGTAAAAGTAGGGTAAAAGTGGTGAGGGAGTACACATCACCTCACTAACTCACAGAGAATCAATGAGTTATGTAAGGAAATTTAACCTTCCCCACCCCATGAAATACAATTTCCCACCCATATATATAATATGGTGTATGATAATGAAAGAAAGTCCCCATTGCTGAGGACTTTCTGTTTCATTAGAAGGCGTATTCTGCCAACGCTTTGAAGGTTTCTTCTGTAAGACCTGAGGATTTGATTTCTGTCTGCAGAGCTTTTGCAGTTTCTACTGCGAGAAGCTTGTCTGCATTAGAAGCGGAAATCATTGCCTCTTTGCTCTTGAAGATGCTACCTGCTTGGGTGCGTGTGAATTTCTCTTCTGTTGGCTGACCATTAGCATCCAAGCGAGAGAACTCACGACTTACCACAAGAGCGTAGAGAGGGAATTCAATCTTGCTATCACGAGTGATGCCAAGAGATTCCATTTGTCTTGAGGGAACGAAGATTCGCTCACCACCTGCATTGTAACCACTGAAGTTACCATTTGCTGACCAATTGCCTGAAAGGATTGCAACTTGTTTCATAACTGTTAAACCGTGGTTCACCTGAATCACCACGAGGTTTTGTGATTAATAAAAGATATTACCTATTTGTTCAAGGGGTTTTGGGACGGATAAAGGTTTTGGCAAGAGAGAATTATTCTCCCTCCCCTGTTACGATTTCTGTCTTGGGAAAGTATCTCAAGATTTCCTCTTTGTAGAACCCATCTCCTGACAGTGTGTAATCGTCTTTGACTAGTATGTAGAGATTGTCCTCTGTCTTAATAAGGAAAGGATATTTCCCGTCATTAGTCTTAAAGAGTATCTTGCCCTTTGTGTTAGCATTTAATGTGGTGTCCATAATTTATTGATTTAGAGATTTGCTTAATGGTTTTAACAAGAGAGAAAGGCTTGCCCCCGTGACCTCTGTAATCATTAATGGTATCATTCAACCACTCACCCTATTTCAAGGGAATTAATTACTATTCGGAATGAAGGGACAAACCTTTCTACTATCTTAATCTTCTGACTCACAGCCTATTACAATGTCAACCACTGTTGGCACCTCAATCATCTCTCCTCTCCACGGTATTCTAACGAGACTATTCTCGATGATTGCAGTGAATGGCACCTCGGTGGTCTCAAACTTTTTGGGAAGCCTGAATCTTTCTCCAAGAGAATTGTAACAACGCTTACCTTCGATACTCTTCAGTGTAATTCTTGTCTTTTCCATAACAGGGTGTGTTTAATTTTTTTAGGAATGTCTTGCGCCAAAATTGTGTCCTCTTGGCTGGATGACTGGGGGATAACCCCAATCCACCAAACTGTCCTGGGGGTCTTGGGATGGAGTAGTCTCTTCTCCTTTGGACATAACAGATTTTGGAAACAGTCTCCTCTCCCTTGCATATGATAGGGGGCATGTTTCACGTGGAACTGGGTGGAGGGGGGGCTTGTTATAAACACTCCTGGGTAGAAAATTTTTTGGTGGTTTCAAATAGCTTCCTGTAACTTTGGGGTGGTTGGGTGGGTTAGGAACAATTTAAAGCTCTGTATATGACAATAGGTATTCTACTGATTCTGGCTATAACGGTTATTATCCCCTTGATTAAGGGGTTCTGGAATAACCAAGGATTTGATGTGCTTCTAGAATTTAAGCTCTTTTCCAATCCATATTACAACATAGGAATGTCATTTGTAGCCTATCCTGAACCTGATCATATAGAAGAAGAATTTACAATAGGCTTATTTTTTATCAACTTTGTAATAGTGTTCTACAAAGAATATGAATAATCTGTGCATAATATAGCATTAGTATAAATAATTGTATTTGAATATGTTGTAAATTGCATTACCTTTGCTTATAATTACAACATGGAAACCAAAATATTACAACGTTTAAAGAAGGAAGAGAAGGATAGCTTCCAGCTAGCTGAGAAGTATTATTCCCTGCTGTCTGCTATCAATGATTTAAAATTGACACAGAGGGAAATACAGCTTATTGCGTTTACAGCAATTAAGGGGAATATTTCCTACGCTAATATACGTAAGGAGTTTTGTGACAAATATGGCACGTCCAGTGCTACAATTAATAACATCATTTCTAAGCTGAAGAAAATAGGCGTGTTGGTTAAGGACGGGACAAAGGTGAAGGTGAACCCCGTCATCATCCTCAATTTTGATAAGGATATTGTCCTAGAAATAAAGCTTACACATGGACAAGCCTAGGAGCCTTTCAATGAAGGATTATTTGGTGAGGATCCTCGCTGTAAAGATGATGGTTCCAGAGAAAACCCTAGACGCTGTCATCTCCCACCAATTCCAATCAGCCAACGAGGCAATGCTTGCCAACAAGAGCATTGAAATCAGCGGGTTCGGGAAGTTCTTTTTCAACCAAAAGAAAGCCGAGAAGAAAATGCTCACCCTCATTCTTATGAAAGAGGCTCTGGAGAAAAAGATTCAGATTCCAGAACACGACACAGCTTTAAACAGAACAAAGCTGGAAAGTGTCAAAGCAGCTATATTAGCGTTAAAACCAAAATTAGAATATGAGCCTGTCTCAGATCTACGAGGGTTGGAGGAACAATCTGCTTCCCCCAGCGAAATTGAAAGCCCTCATCAAAGAAACCAGCAAGCAGAGATTGAGCATTTGTGACAATTGTCCTTATCATTCCAAGAATCATAAGACAAAACGACCAGATGCTCATTGTACAAATTGTGGATGCACCCTGGCAGCAAAAACAAAATGTCTCTCCTGTAGCTGTCCAATAAACAAATGGAGTGCTGTGTTAACAAAAGAGCAGGAAGACGAAATGACAAAATGAAGAAAAATGACAACGAGGTGAAACTGAAAAAGATCCCTCTAAAAAGATTTATCGACACGCTTATTGATGTATATACATCAGGGGCAGATTATATAGATTTGATTGGGATAGCTGATGAGGAGCAAGACTCCATCGGTATATCTGTAAGTAATGAATATATGAACGTTGACAGAGAACAATATTACGAGGATCTTTCAGAGAAAATATTTGAGAGGTCTAAGGGAAAGTTGTCTGAAGAAGATTTTAACGAACTGACATAAACCAATGAGTAGAAAACAAAGCGACTTTAGCAAGCTAGTCAGCCTTCTCACAGAGCTGCATAAGTCCTATCCACATTATGGTGTAGGAAGACACCTCTCAACAGCTCTTTCCGATTATGGTGACATATGGGGAATGACAGACAAAGAGCTTGCGTTTGCTCTTGAGAAATACAAGCTCCAATTAGAGATGGATGTCCCACATTCTGGGGATAGTGAGATTGATGAAATCATTAGACAAGGTCTCGATCTTGATAGCATTCTAAAAGAAGAAGATGATGGCGAAGAGTACTAAAACTACATATGTAAATGCTGAACTAGATTGGGCTGAAGAACAGCTCAAAAGCTGGAAAGCATACGTGGATGCAAATCCATTACATGAACTAAAAGACAGAATTGAATGGAAACCTACAGCCAAAGGAGGCATGCTTCCTATGGTGATTGCATCTATTGAAGCACAGGGTAAGTTTATCCAAGAGACAATGAAGAACTATTTAGCTCTTCTTGAGGTGGTTGATAAGCTTCGTAAGATTGAAGAAGCTAAGGTGGAAGTGAGAGGTAAAGGAGAAATGTCAAGCATGGCTGAAGACTGGTTGAAGAACAGAGGATGATAGAATTACAAAAAATTAGCTACGATGACTGGTTTATAAACCAGAAGCGTATTCCTGATCGTGAATCAGTAGAATACAAGCCTTTCTTTGAGTTTCATAAAGACCTGTGTTTGAACGGTGCTATGATGGATGGGGTGTACATCAACCCATTTCTTTATTGGCATCTAAATATATGGCATACAGAGGTGGACGTGATTGATGAGCGTGGAAGAATCAGCCAGAAATATGCCAATCCCTACCTACGTGATAATGAGTGGGTGGTAACCAACGAAATTGATAGAGCTCACCAAGAGAAACGAGGCTTAGTCATCCTAGGTATTAGACGTTTTGCTAAGTCTGTAATTGAGGCTAGTTATATTGCTTGGGGAGCTACATTTGATGAGAACTCTCAAAACATTATTGCTGGGTTGAATGCTCCAGATATTAAGCTTATTACAGATAAGATTGACAAGGGATTGAACTTCCTACCAGAAGCTTGGAGATGGCAAAGGATTGAGGACAACTGGAAGAACCAAGTGACACTCGGTATTAGAACAAAGGCTGGAGAACGTATTCCCTTCTCCCAGATCCTTGTAAGAAACCTAGATGAGGGTAATAACGAAGAGGCTATTGCAGGTACAAAACCACGTAAACTAATTATTGATGAGATTGGTAAAGGATCTTTCCTTAGAGGTTTCCAGGCAGCTGTGCCTGGTTTCACCACACCATTTGGATGGGGCTGCTCTCCTATTCTCACTGGTACTGGTGGTGATATGAAGAAGTTCTTGGATGCCAAGAGCTTGATGTTTGATGTAGACAATTTTAACTTCCTAACCTACAACAATGAAAAGGATGAGAGACGTGTTCATGGCTTGTTTATTTCGTATAAGTATAGAATGGAGGCTAAGGAAGAAAGCACGCTTGGTAAATTTCTTCAACAGCCTGAAACAAGCGATCTTCACAACATTAAGATGTTGGTGAGTGATGAAGAGAAAGCCTTAAACATCACGAACACAAACTTAGAAAGACTCAAGAAAGCTGGAGATAGAATAGCATATCTAAAAGAGAAGATGTACTACCCATTAGAAGTGGATGACATCTTCCTGAACGAGGACACAAACATATTTGATATTGAGGCTGCTAAGCGTCAGAAGTTCAGACTCATGGAACAGGGCAAGACAGGCACACCTGTTATTTTGTTTCATGATGGAGAGAAGCTGACGCATGAGTTTACAGACAAACAGCCCATATCTAACTTCCCACTCAAAGCTACAGATCTGAAAGATGCTCCTGTAGTGATATATGAGTTTCCTGTTGAGAATCCTCCATATGGACTCTATGTAGCAGGAGTTGACCCTTACAGACAGGGTAAATCAGCATATAGCTCCTCTTTGGGAGCAGTTTATATTTATAAACGAATGCATGATTTGACAGGTGAGAAGTACCAAGATATGTTCGTAGCTTCGTATGTAGCAAGACCTGATAAGAAGGAAACCTGGGAAGAACAGGCTAGATTGCTTATCAAGTATTACAATGCTAGGGCACTTTGCGAGAACGATGATATTTCTTTTATTGAATACATGAAATCTAAAGGCGATGCACACTATCTGGAAAAGCAACCACAGTGGCTTATGGAAGTGGTACCAAATACCACAGTTAAACGTGAGTATGGAGTACACCGTTCATCAGACAAGATTAGAGATTATCTTCACAACTGTCTGAAGAAATACATGGAGGAATCCATTCTTATAGAAAGAGATGAGAATGGAGATATCACCAAGGAAGTGAGAGGCATCACCAAGATGTTTGATCCTGTCCTTCTTGAAGAGATTATTCAATATAATGATGTAGACAACTTTGACCGCATCATTGCTGCAGAACTAGCTATTGCTCAGGCACTTAAGATGGACCCTATTCTTGGAAGAGTGGGGGGATCTGGAGATGATAGAGTGAAAGCTCTGTTTAAGTCTAAACCAAAGAACCAGTTGTTCACAGACTCTAGGGGATTATTTAACACGAAAAAACGTAAACTTTTTACATAATGGCTATCATTAGGTATACCAAAGATGCAACCATACGCTATGCGTATTTGAACATATTTCCTGATCAGTTCAAAACTGAGAAGGAGAAGATGGATGAGAGTTGGATTAAGAACACCATGGACTACTTTGCAAACAAGGCTTATGCTGAGTATGTGAAGAACCGTGATACATTTGTTAAGAACTATGACTTGGTAAAGGGCATCCTGAGAATGGAAGACTTCTACCAAGAGCCTCAGGTGAAGAGTTTTACAGAAATGCTCACCACTGATCTTCAGCTCCCTGCATATGTGAAGATGTATTCCATCATCACCACACCTCTGAATGAACTGATTGGTGAGATCTCCAAGAGACCTGATACATTCCGTGTTAAAGCTTTTGATGAAGATAGTAAATCTGAAGAGCTAGAATTCAAAACTGGCATTCTCCAAGAGTATGTCATGAACAAGGCTAAGGAGAAGATTCTT
>Ga0315903_10006883_pt1 | contig 14384 bp, 7 predicted proteins | sample LakEriMetagenome_7_FD_203524 | JGI IMG/M metagenome (GOLD analysis project Ga0315903, IMG submission 203524) | Freshwater fungal communities from buoy surface, Lake Erie, Ohio, United States - Buoy 2 MA119 | ecosystem: Environmental > Aquatic > Freshwater > Lake | place: USA: Lake Erie, Ohio...
TGATGTCGGACGTGTAGCTAATGGCGTTGACTAGTTCCCACTCGTCTGCGCGGCAGGGTTCGCTGCAACTCACGCCGAGGTAGAAGTTGGCGTGGAAGGTGCCCTCTTGCAGGCTGACGTTCGACAAGCTCGTGATTGCAACAGAGATAAGGGCTTCGGCGCCTGTGGGATCGGCGGCCGGCGCGGTCGTGGCCGCGGGGGCCGCATGGGCGGACTGGTTCACCGCGAAGATTCCCGCGGCGGCCGTGAGCGCGAGCGCCAGCGCGACCCAGATGAGCGGCAGGCGGGTCAGGTGAGGCATCGGTCTCCATGGCGTCGTAATCGAGGCCGTCAGCATAGGGGGCCCTAGGCTCAGAGCGTGTCGACGAGCCAGATCCCCACACCCGAGGCAATGGAGTCTGCGCCTCGGGGCATGAAGCGCCTTCGCCGCCAGGTGGGTGTCCTGCGAGCGCTGACCGTCGTGAGCCTGGTGCTCGTGATTGTCCTTGGTGTCTGGTCCGTCGTGGGCATCGTCTCGCTGTCATCACAGGTGTCGTCGCTCGAAGCGAAAATCGATTCCCTATCGGCCCGAGCGAGCGAGGGGCGCACAGCCGCAGGCGGCTCAGCGGATGATGCGACGACGCCGGGCGCCCAGGCTGCTCCCGCCCCCGCGACCAGCCCACCCTCGACGACTATCGCGGGCGACATGGAGCTGCCGGCCGGGGCGGACAAGTCCGGGGCGATCATCGTCGGTGATCCTGAGGCGGCGAAGTTCGTCGATGTGTACGTCGACTACCAGTGCCCCTACTGCCAGCGCTGGGAGATCGAGATTGGGACGGCGCTCATGGAGCGGGCGCTGCAGCCCGGATCGGGCCTCGCGGTGCGGCAGTACAACATGGCGTTCCTCGGCGAGTCCAACAGGAGTCTCAGTCCGCCCGGTGCATCAGCGCGAGCGGCGAGCGCGGCCGCCTGCGTCCTCGACCTTGAGGGAGCCGAGGCCTTCGTCGCGTTCAACACCGCGATCTTCGCGGCTCCCGGCGGCACGGATCCGGCGACGCGCTTCGATGCCGCTTCTCTCGCCGCGCTCGCCAGTGGTGTGGGGTCAGGCGACGAGACATTGGCGTGCATCGAGGAAGGTCGCTTCATCCCCTTCGTCGCGGCGACGACCCAGGCGGCCTTCGCCCGGGGCGTGACAGGGACGCCCACCGTCCTCGTCAATGGCAAGCCCCTGAAGGATTCCTTCGGTGATCCGCAACTGCTGTCGCTGCTGACTATGTGACGTGCCCCGCGTCGGCTCCTAGCCGGGGATGTGTTCGACGCCTGGCGACGGCTTGTCGTAGAGCAACCAGCGCACACCGGCGCGCGCGAGCATGAGGCAGACGACCAGCCCCGTCACAGGGATGAATCCGCCTAGGCTCACCGCGTCACCAAACACAAGGGCGACGAGTTCCAGGACGAGGATTTTGCTGCCCGCCGCGAGGACCCACAGCGCCACCGCCCACAGGGCCTTCTGGCGAGCGACGGATGTGCCCTTGAATCGAGTGAGGATCAAGGTCTTGAAGGCGATCACGACCTCAAGCGCGAGCTTGAGCAGGATCGCGGTGAGGATCGACAGGGTGAAGCTCTCACTGATCACCGAGGGGACGTACTCGATCGCGAGGTTGAGCACCACGATGTAGACGAAGACGTCGACCACATCACTGGATCGATTCCGGATCCACGTCAGCAGGCGCACATGACCAAGGTGCCAGGCTCCCGCCCCTATCGGGTGCATTCAGGGGCTTACCTCTGGTCAGTTCGGCTAATTGGCTGGCGTGGCGGCGTCAAATGCCGTGAGGAAGTCCCGCACTGCTCTCACGCGCACGCTTTGGTCGAGGGTCGCGTCAATCTGCATGATCTCGAGTGACCGGATGATCACCTTCTGCACCGTGCGCGCGTTCGTCCCTCGGGTGCGGGCGATCTCTGAGGTGGTCATGCCGCGAGACACCATGATCATGACGTCGAGTTGAGTGCGCGAGAGCCCACTCAAGGGCCGCTGGGCGTGGCGGTCGTGGTGGAACTCCGTCGGCACGTCCCCGCGCAGGGCGGCATCGAGGGCATCAATGAGAAGTTGCTTGTCCGATAGCTGATCTTTGCGAAGGTAGGCGGCAGTCCGGGGAAGCGACTTGGGATTTCGGGACATGAAGCGCGAATCAGGTAGCTGCGTCAGGAACACGACCGCGATGGTTGGGTTGTGCTTGACGAATGCGTCGCACAAGTCGAATCCATTGAGGCCGTGACCAAGGTCGACGTCAAGGACTACTCCGTCGGGATCCTTGGCAGCGAAGAGACGCTGGGCTTCGGATCCTGTCGCGGCCGAGTAGGTGGTGAAACCTGCGGTGCTGATCGCTTCGGCCAAGAGCATCCGCGTCAGGGAGTCGTCTTCGACGATAAGGATCGACCGAGGTGTGAGGTCGCCCCTGACTGCCGAATCAGCTGACACCCTGTGAAGTGTAGGGGCGCGGTCCTCGGAGGCCCCTCTGTTTACCGAGTGACCACTTGGTGTGAGCGGGCTCCCCAAAAGGACGCATCGGCGTACTTTTCGCCGGTTAGCGACCACAGACATTCGTACGGTCATTTAGTGGTCAACCCTCAACGCCGAGGTCGCAGGCACCTCCCCTGGACGATGGTGAGCGTCGCTGCCATCACGAGTTTGCTCTTCACCGGTCTCGTCTGGGCCCAGCCCGCTGCCGCTGCCAACACGTGCGGGACCGAGTGGTTGGCCAAGTGGCCGGCCGGTGGAACTGGCTCGAGCGCGACCCCTTACCTGGTCGACTCGCAGGCATCCCTGGCGGCGATCAGCGACTGCTCGGGTCGCTATTTCGCACTCGAGAAGAACATCACCTTGACGGGCGCATGGACTCCGATCTTTGATGGGTCAAGCGGGCAGGCCTACCTTGACGGCCGGGGTTGGTCGATCTCTGGGCTCTCGATTACTGGCTCGATTGAGCGGGCAGGACTATTTGGAAATCTCACCGGTGGCTCAGTTAGCAATCTCACTCTGATGAATCCATCATTGACGTCTACGCACGCGAGTGGATTCTTGGGGGGTTTCGCCGGATATGGACCAGTTGACTACTCAAATGTTCACGTAGTCGGCGGAACGATCAGTGGAGCCGGGTACGTAGGTGGCATCGTTGGCGGGCTTGAGAACGGCTCAATTTCACGAAGTTCCTCCACTGCAGCCCTCATTTCGACAGCGTCGACGGCTTCGTACTCCGTGGGTGGCTTGACGACTTATCGAGGTTCGAACGGAACTATCACAGAGTCCTTTGCCGGTGGTTCCATCACGATCAGTGGTGTCGCGCTGACCGGTGGCGTTGGTGGCATCAATGGCAACACTGACGCAGTTACCAATAACTCTTACTCGACGACGGTTATAAATGCACCTACTTCGTCATCAGTAGGTGGAATCAGTGGCAAAGACAATTGCTTTCAGGCTGGAAAGCTCCAGTTTACCTACGCGACAGGAAGCATCTCGGGTGCTTCCTCCGTTGGAGGGGTGACCGGATCGGGTGGATCCGGATGCAGTGCCACGGCTGCGTCGTTTTTCGACACTCAGACGACTGGACAATCGTCGGGGACGATAGCTGGGGCGGTCGGCAAGACCACCGCACAGATGAAGACTGCCTCGACCTACGTCGGTTGGAGCACGTCAATCTGGAAACTCGTGGATGGCAGCTACCCGACCTTCAAGAATGGCGTCATCTCCGTCGCTAGCACGACAAACTTCGGAAACGTCACCGTCGGCGCCCCAAGCTCGCAGACGATCACCGTCACTAACTCCGGTGATGACACGCTCTCCGTGCTGGACACTGATGTTTCGGGAACTAACGCTGCAAGATTCACCGTCGGAAGCCTCGCAGGCTGCGCGAGTGTTGCGCCCAGCGCCACGTGCACGTTCACGGTCAGCCTGACGGCCACAGCAGCGGGCAGCCAGTCGGCCAGCCTTGCGATCGCCACGAGCGACGGCGTGGGCAATGTTGCGCTCAGCGGCACGGCCGCCGCTGCCGCTGCCGCGACCGTGACGTGGACGCCGATCTCCACGCCGACCGCAGGACCGTTTACCTACACGCTGACCTTCTCTACGTCGATCACTGGCCTTGAGGCCGGTGATTTCACCAACGGGGGCACCGCCACGGGCTGCGCCTTTTCCCCGAGTGCTTCTTCGGGCACAAGCTTCACCATCACCATCACCTCGTGTTCCTCGGGCACCCTCATCGCACGGATAGCAGCCGGATCCGTGACGACTAGCGTGGGCGGCATCGCGAGCCCCATTGGAGCTAACGCTGCCGTCAACACATTGGCTAGCAGTTGGTCGGTCGGAAACAGATCCACCGCCATGGCGATCTCCCGGGACGGCTCGAAGCTCTACACCTTCAGCGCCGTGAGTGGCGAGATCAAGGTCTACTCCACGGCGACCAACACGCTATCCACGACCATCTCGTTGACGTTGCCTGTCACGGCGACGACCGGGTATCTCGTCGCTTCGCCTGTCGCAAACCTGATCTACGTGGCGACGAACGAGAGATCAAACGGGATTTATGTGATTAACACCGACAACGATACTCAGGTCACTGCGTCACGAGTGATTCCCACGACGGGCAGCACTTCTCTGAACAACATGAGCATCTCACCCGATGGACGCCACCTCTACCTGCCTGGAGGACGAAATGGTGCGTTCCTAGAGATCAAGGTTGATACCTCCGCCACCCCGATGACCGTTCAGTCGTGGCCTTCCAACATCACCTCGTGTTCTACCAATGGCGTGCAGGGTGTCGTGGTGTCCAGCGACAGTTCACGGCTCTACCAACTCGGTGGTGCAACATGCTCCAGCTACGTATGGACTCAACTCACCAGCGCCTTCACCACAGCTTGGCCGAGCACCTATTCCAACACCAGTTACCCGTATCGAGTTCAGCTGTCGAGTCTGGGGCCCACCACCGGGGTGCTGTCTCCCGATGGAACCCTGCTCTACCTCTCCAGTAGCACGAAGCTGCAGAGCTTTGACGCAACCCAGCCCGTTTCTTCTAGCTCTCCCGCTGGAGCGTCGTCGGTCCTCAGCGTGAACGGTTCAGCCAAGAACCCCATGGCAATCTCGGCTGACGGGACTAGGGGCTACCTTCCGTCACTGTCCGGCGCGAACGTCGTCAATCTCAGCACCATGGCCCTGGCTTCGCCGAGCAGTCTCTCGAACCCCGGCAAGACCAACGCCAATACCGCGATCCTCTCCAAGGACGGTGCGTCGCTCTACGTGCTTGATGGCATTTCCAGCGCGGATCCTGCCTCGGTCTCACAATTCGCTCTGGCCTCCTTGCAGGCGGAGTCCGTCACGGTCGTCGTGAAACAGCCTCAGACAGTCACCTGGGCACCGACGACCTCCATCACGACGACGACCACGGCACCGTCAGCAACCGCGACAACCAATGGCAACGGGACGATCAGCTACGCGGTCACAAGTGCAGGCACGACTGGCTGCACGGTCAACTCCTCCACGGCGGCTCTCACCTTTACGGGTGCGGGCAGTTGCCAGATCACGGCATCTGCGACTGAGACAACGACGTATGCCGCAACTTCCACCGCGGTCACTTTCACCGTCGCACTGACACCACAGACGATCACTGTCTCCGCAGGTACAACGACACCCGAGGTGTTCTCGACCACGGGCCTTTCCACCTCCGGGGTCGTCGGCACGGGCCAGGTCACGTACGCGGTGGCCTCGGGCGGCTCGAATTGTTCGATCGCTAATTCCACCCTGACCGGGTCGGCAGTTGGCTCGTGCACAGTCACGTCCAGTGTCACGGCTGATGCGATGTACGCGGCCGCCACGAGTAGCCCCATCACTATCACGGTGCAAAAGGCGCCTCAGACTGTGACATGGGCACCCACCAACACATCACTCTCGTTCAACGATTCACCGGTGACGCCAAGTGTCGGTGCGACATCCGATGGGGATGGGGCCATCACCTACTCGGTCACGAGTGGGTCCTGCTCGGTGAATGCGAATAGTGGGACCCTCACGTACTCATCGACCGGGCCCTGCGTTGTTCGTGCAACAGCGGCGACCAGTAGCACGTACTCTGCAGGCACCAGGGACGTCACCTTTACCATCGCGGCCGATCTCCCGACCGCTCCCACGATTACCTCAGCTTCCGCCGGCAATGGCACAGCCACGGTTGCTTTCACCGTCCCCAGCTCCAATGGTGGCGCCACCATCACGGGCTACACGGCCACCGCCACGCCCGGTGGGGCCACGGGCACCTGCTCATCAAGCCCCTGCACTGTCAGTGGGCTCACCCTTGGACAGCCGTACACGATCCGGGTTACTGCGACGAACTCTGCGGGTACGGGCGCTGCTTCGCTCGCCTCGCCCTCGGTGACGCCGGTGACGTCAACGGGTGCGGTCGAGAACTTGAGCGTGGTCCCGGGCAATGCCAACCTGGCCGTGTCGTGGGTGGCACCTGCGTGCATAGCCGCGAATACGTGTGGCACTTTCGTCAACTACAGGGTGTTCACCAAGACTGCTTCAACAGCTTACGTTTTGGATGACACGATCACGACTGTCGGTTCGACATCAAGGACCGTTCCCGGCTTGGTGAACGGCACGCAGTACGACGTTAAGGTCACCGTGACAACGAGTACCAGTAGTGCCGACGCGGTTGCTCAGCAGGTGCCGGCGACAACACCTTCGGCTCCCACCGATGTGACGGTTGCTCGGTTGACCGAGACCACGGTGTCCGTGGGTTGGAGCCCTCCGTCGAGCAATGGTGGTCAGCCCATCACGGGCTACACCGTCACTGCGACATCCTCAAATGGTGGTGCGACGGTCGATGACACAGCTTTGGCGACCGATGACACCCTCACCCTGACGGTAGATAAGACCTACACAATCACGGTCCGAGCCACGAATCTCATGGGTCCGGGAGCAATCTCTGCCGCGAGCCCCGCTTTCAACACGGGCCTCGCGCCACAGACCATCACGGTGGTGCCTGAGGCCACGACAATGCCCGCCACGTCGAGCATGCTGCTGTCGACTTCAGGCAGCACGGGCACCGGCGCGAAGTCATTCGCGGTTTCGTCCGGTCCCTGCACCGTGTCCGGTGCGGCCCTCACCGCAACTGCGGCCGGCACCTGCGTCGTGACCGCCACGATCGCGGCTGACGCGCTGAATGCAGCAGCGACTAGTACTGGGGTGCCGGTGACGGTGACCCTTGCTCCGCAGACCGTGAGTTGGGCACCAACCACGGTCTTCACTGCGGTGGCATCGCCGACCACGCTGACCGCTGCAACAGCCAGTGCGGGTGGCACGCCCGCGTATTCGGTGACGTCGGCGGGCACGGCTGGCTGCTCGTTCTCGAGTGGATCGACCCTGGTCTTCACCGGCCAAGGCACGTGCACGGTGCAAGTCGTGGCAGGGGCCACCACCACGCACAGTGCGTCAGCACCGGTGTCGCTGACCATCACTGTTGTCGCGGCCACCCGATCCATCACCTGGTCGCCGTCGTCGACGACATTGGTCGCCGCCAATTCGGGTCAGGTGGCTTCACCGCTCGCCGTGATTTCGGCGGGCACAGGCACGCCTGCGTATTCGGTGCTTTCCGCGGGTGCCACCGGTTGCACCGTCACTGCCGCCACGGCGGTGATCACCTTCACCGCGCCGGGGACTTGCATCCTGACCGCGACTGCGCCGAGCGATGCCACGTACGCGGTGGCCACCACCTCGGTGACCTTCACCATCAACAGTGCTCCGCAAACTGTCACCTGGTCTCCCACCACGGAGCTGACCGTGGAGCAGTCGCCGGTGACCGTGACACCTGCGACGAGCACCGGTGCTGGCACGATCACCTATTCGGTGACGAGCCCGGGCGCTGCCGACTGCCAAATCACTCCGAATACAGGAGTTCTGTCGTATTCCGAAGCAGGCCAGTGCACTGTCCAGGCAATGGCGGCAGCGCGGACGGGATACGCCGCATCCGCCCCGGCAACCGTCACGTTTGACGTCACGGCGTCCCCGACTCCGACCCCGACGCCGCCCTCGCCGAGCGTGTTTGCGCCCGGCCAGCCCCTGGGGCTGACCGCGGTCGCCGGGGATGCCATGGCGTCTGTCTCGTGGACGGCACCGGCAGACCCTGGCTCCTACCCCGTGACGGACTACAGCGTGACGGCATCACCCGGTGGAGGCACCTGCTTGGTCGAGGCACCGGCCCTGACCTGTGACATCAGGGGGCTGGCGAACGGCACGTCGTACACCTTCAGAGCCAAGGCCCTGAACGGCGCTGGATGGGGACCGTATTCGGATCCCAGCAATGCCGTCACGCCGCGGGGCCCCGCGCAGGGATCAATCGTGATCACCGGCAGCCGTGATGTCGTCAAGGGCAGCCCGGGCGTCATCGTGACCGGCACGTCGACTGAGCTCGGTGTGGGTGCGATCCTGCGACCGTGGGTGAGGTTCCCCGGCCAGACCTCCTACGCGGAGGGCACCGCGCGGGTCCTTGTCGATGCTTCCGGTGCGTTCACCTGGCAGCGCAGGACGGGCAAGGTTGTCTACGTCTATATGGAGACCGAGGATGCCAGCCTGAGATCAAACAGAGTGATCATCCGCCAGGGTTGACGTGGCCCCCCAGGCCACCTCAGCTCGGACGGTCGTGCCGTGAGTGGATGTCTCACGGCTCCAGCGGAATGCAAGGGCATCGAAGAGGTCGCTGCCAAGTCCGGGCGATGCCCCCTCGACGACCCCCGTCCCATTGTCTGTCACGACGATGCTGAGGAGCCTCTCGTCGTCTGAGTCCAACGAGATCACGACGGTGGTGGCGCCTCCGTGCCGGATGGCATTGCCGACAGCCTCACGGACAATCTCGGTCGCCGCGGCGGCCGTCGGCAGGGACCCGTCTATCCGGGGAGTCACATCGTGGGGGTCACTCGTGGTGATGGTGCACAGGCCCTCCCAAAGCCGACAGAGGGAGGTCAGGAAGCTGCTGAAGTCGGGGCCTTCGTGATCACCAGAATCAAGGGTTGCGTAGGCAGAGTCGATGTGGCTCCGCAAGTCAATCATCTCTCTCGCACTCAATGGCTCCGGCGCCTGGAGTTTGAGAGCTGCTGAGATCAACGCGGATTGCAGGGGGCCATGAATGACCCAGATCAGATTGCGACGGTAGAGCCAGAGCTCTTGACGCATCTGAGAGATCGAAATCTGCAGCTGCTCGTTCGTGTCAAGCAGCTCTTGTTCGGCGAGGCGCCGACGACGTTCAATGATCTGGACTGCTGCGATGAACCAGGCGATGGTGATGGAAGACAACACCGAAAGCACTGACATATCTGGGCCGACTGATTGAAAGAAGTCAAGGTACGCGGGCAACAGGGCAAGCCCCAGTAAGACAGGGACACCAAAGGCAACTGCAAAGACTGCGGTGAGTACAGGCACAGCGCCCAGGGTCGGCAACTCCCTCGCATTGCTGGGCCAAGTTCTGCGAACCATGGCAAGAATGGGCCAGGTCAAGAGCAGGATGGCAGTGCTAAGGAAAGCATTGACAACACTTGTAAATCCAAGGAAGACAAACAGTGTGAAGATACGTAAGGGCAACACCATGAGTGCCGGTCGAATGCAATTGACGATATCGATGCGTTGAGGGACCCTCTCGCGCCCACGCGGCGCGATGGGCTCGAGCATGGGTGCCGGAGTGACGGTGACCTCTGACGCAGCCAGATCAGCCAATGCGGGCCTGATGCTGAGCCTCACGATGTCATGGAGCAATTGGGCCGGCTGGACCTCCTTTGCCGGATCCCTATCTTCGTCGAAGGCAAGATCGAGCAGAGAGCGCGAAGGTTCAAGCGTGCCGCGGATAGCCTGATCCAATTCGGACCGCGCCTGGGTGAGCCGCTCGCTGAATGTCGCCAGGGACATCCTCAGAGCCATCCGGCGATTTGTGAGTTCGGCCATGAGCACCTTGTGGGCTGCTCGGTGATCAACAAGGTCACCTGCGATCAGCATGATGAAGAGGACGAAGAAGATGCTTATGGCAACGCGGATGACTTCACTGTCACCGTCGGCCCCCGGCTGCCGATTAATCAGCAGGCCATAAACGGCAGACCTTATGAGCCACGCCGCGACAACCAGCCCGAGAGTGGCGGTCGAACGCAAGCCTGGCTGAGAGATCCTGCGTAGTGGGCCCCGTGCTGCAATCACAAGGAGGACGAATATCGCTGTGCTGACGAGCGCCGCGATAATGATGGATCCTATGGACACTCCCAAGCTTTGGCTGCTGATCAGCAGGGTTGCCAGGGTGGCCAGGACGAATAGCCAGAGAAGGGCGGTGTTGGAAGTTGCGGACGGTTGACCGAGGCGGAGATATATGGACTTCAACGCCTAAACCTTCAGGGGGGCGTGGCTAGCGGCTCGCAAAGAGCGACGACTACCACGTGACTGGTGGTATCGAGCCTGACTTGAGTTCATGCTCACTCTTTCAAGCGAACGGATGAGCATTTGACGGCTCGCAGCATACATCGCTAGGCGTCGCGAGCAGCAGTCTTGCTGTGCAAGGCCGCCTCGGACGCTGGAAGACGGAGCTGCCTCGAGGTGAAGTGCCTCGACGTTGACCCGTGATGGGATGAGAAGCCTGCCCGGTACGCACGAGGATGCAGGTTGCCTGCAGACCCGCCCGCATGAACGGCCAGCGACGCCACCTGATCCATCTGCTCGATATCGCTCCGCTCTACCAAAATGCGCGGAGTGTCGAACATCAGCCGAAACCACACAGAATCTCTGAGCCGCCTCGGGGATTTGAACCCCGGACCTACGCATTACGAGTGCGTTGCTCTACCCCTGAGCTAAGGCGGCGTGCTCACAAGGAGCGACAGTGATCATAGGGCGAGGCCCGGTCCGGCTGGCTCCCGGGTGGGAGCTCAGTCGCGGTAGGCGGTGAAGAGGGAAGCGAAGATCGCGGTGAGTGCCGGATCCCTGATCTCGGGCGGGAGCGCGTCGATCAGTGCGTGTACGCCGGCCATCTCGGCGGGGAGCGGCCCCCCCGACGTCAGGTCGGGAAGTTGGGCAAAGGCCGACTCGAGATCCCCGGAGACGTCAATCCAGGGTAGCGGGCGCACCTCGCCCGCTGCACCGGTGAGGTCGCTGGCGAAGGCGTCGACCGTGTCCAGGGACACCGGCTGCACGGTGAGGTGCAGCGTGCGTGGGAGGTCACCCAGGCTTGGCTGTGGCTGGAGGGTCCACCCGCGCGCACGCATGGCGTCGGCGAGTCGGAAGGGATCGATCGGCTCATCACCATCCCCGGCGAGGGCGATGAGCGTGGAGTCTGGCGCGGCGATCACTCGCAACCCCGGGATGTCCTTGACGGCTTCGGCGATGCGAAGCGTCGCCTCACGGGCACGGCGTACGGCGTCGACGAAGCCGTCGTGGCCCAGCGCATGTGCCACCGCCCAGGCGGCCGCCATCGGCCCGGCGGACTTGGTGCTCTGCAGCGTGGTGTTGACCACGGGATAGCCGGGCCATGCGGAGAAGGCGTAGTAGGTGCCCGACCGCAGCTCCGCATCGCGGAAGAGCAGGAGCGAGGCCCCCTTGGGCGAGAAGCCGTACTTGTGCAGGTCCAGGGCGATCGACGTCACACCATCAATGCTGAAGTCCATGGCCGGCACGCTCTCTCCGCCCATGCGCGCGTAGGCGAGCGTGAAGCCGCCGATGCAGGCATCCACGTGGCAGGGCACACCGCGCTCCGCGCACGCGGCCGCGATATCGGGGATGTCGTCCACCACCCCGTGGGCATACGAGGGCGCAGAGGCTACAGCGAGCGCGACTGCATCGCCGTGCGCCTCCAGGGTCAAGCGCACGTCTTCCGCGCGCAGGCGGAAGCTCTGGCGATCGACCGGGACCGTGACGACGGTGACGCCGAGTAGGTGAGCGGCCTTGTGGAAGGCCGGGTGCACGGTGTCGCCAACCACGATCACGGGGATGCCCTCGCCATCGCGTCGGCGCCAGCGCTCGCGCGCGGCAAGGACGGCCAGGATGCACGACTCCGTGCCGCCGCTGGTGAGCACTCCCGCAGCGTCCTCGGGCGCGCGCATGAGATCCAGTCCCCAGCCGACGAGGTCGTTCTCGATCCGGGCAACACTGGGGAAGGTGGTCGGGTCAAGAGCGTTCACCTCGGCGAAAGCGCCCAGTGCCTCGAGGCCCGCTGTAGACGACTCGGCGACGCCCGCGTCGTAGACGTAGGCGAGCACGCGCCCGCCGTGGATGGGCGGATCCTCCCGGCGGAGGTCCGCCAATGCTTCGGCTATGTCCGCGGGCGACTGGCCCTGCTGGGGGATTCCCATGCGCAACCTCCAGCACTGAGCCTAGTGCTCACCTGCGCCCACCACCGGGCTAGCACGGTGACGCGGTCATCTCGCTCCGCCGGTCTCGCTGGCCGGTCCATACTGCAGTAATGAGCACCGATCTGCGCATCGCCGTAGTCGAAGACGAGCCGCTCTACCGGGAGCTGCTCGTCACGGGACTCATCGCGCGGCTGCCCGATGTGGGTGTCGTGGGGTCCTTCGGGTCGGCCGAGGAGCTCACCTCTGCCCTGCGCGCGAATGACATCGACGTGCTGCTGGCCGATGTCGACCTCGGGTCGGGAGCAGATGGCACGCACCTGGGGGTGTACCTGCGTCGCCGCAACCGTCGGATGGGTGTAGTGCTGTTGAGCAATCTGGCCATGCCGGGACTGCTTGCGAGCCTGCCCGAGGATGTGCGGGGTGGGTGGTCCTACCTCCTCAAGACCTCGGTCGCCGACCTCGACCAGCTCGCTCTCGCGATCCGGGAGTCGGCTGCCGGCGGCATGGTCATCGACTCGGCCCTCACCCGCAAGCTCGTGCCTGATCAGACGGGTCCGCTCTCGGTGTTGACGCCCAGGCAGGTCGACGTGCTGTCACGCATGGCCAACGGATGGTCCAACAAGCGGATCGCAGATGACCTCGTGCTGTCGGTGCGCACGGTTGAGTCCGTCATCTCCGACATCATCGCGGCACTCGCGATCCCCAAGGATGTGGACGGCTACAACGCTCGCGTGGCATGCGTACTCGTCTACCTCAAGCACACGGTGAGTACGACGAGAGCGACAGATGGGTGGCCGTGACCGGATTGCGGATGGATCGGCTGACTCTGAGTCTGTGGCCTTTCATTATCATTGCCCCGGGCGAATTTTTCGGCTCGTTCCTCATCCGGCGTACTAATCCGCAAGAGCGCGGTGAACTGTCGGATTTCCTGGACGTGCCCCTGGCCGTGCTCGCAGGTCTGCTGCTTTCGGCTGTGTGCCTTGCGATCGCGCGGCGTTTTATCCGGCGCTCGCGATCGGCTCGATGGCGAAGTGTCCCCTTCGCCATCGCGATCTACGTCGTCGTTGCGGTGCTCAGTGGGATGCTGATGGCCCTGATGCTCGTGGACCGCGGTCCGACTGGTCAACCCGCCGTGATCACCGCCCTATACATCGTGTCCCGACCGGTCAACATCATCATCCTCGCGGTTGTCGTTCAGCAGGTGCGCGATGGACTAGCCACCACCCGCGCGGTCGATGCGATTACCCACGACCAACTGCTTCTGGTCCGACAGGTCAACGGGATGATCGAAGCAGCAGAGCGGGACTTGCGCGCCGAGTCCCTGCGCGTGTTCGCTTCTCAGGTTGCCCGCCCGCTCAGGCGCGTCGTGGGCGAGGGGCCGGGGCTGAGCAATGCGGACTTGGCCGACCGGCTCGATGACTTCATCGAGGTGCGCCTGCGGCCCATGGCGCAGGTGCTCCACCCGGTGAGCGTGCGCCTCGGGCTCATCCCGGCGATGCGCTCCCTCAACCCCGAAGTCACGGTGGACGCCGCGGCGACTGTGGAGCGGATGGATGCGGATGGCGTCCTGCTGGACGACGAGGTGCGACTCCAACTCTACCGCTGGATCCGTGCCGGCCTGCCGAGTCAGGGCGCCTCGAGAGTTGCCCTTGTCATCCGCGGACGCGACCTCCAGGTCTCGCTACACCCGGCGACGCCCACTCCCGTCGATGCGGTCCAGGCCGCAGCCGGTCTCCGACTGCTGGGGCCTGGTCTCGTGGCCGCTCCGCTGCGTGGTCAGACGGCGGTCACGGCCGTTGTCAGTGTGCGGCCGACGACGACCTCCATCGCGCGTCCGAGGTACCGGCTTCGTGACCTGCTCACTGTGCCGCTGCCGATCAGGCGTGCCCTTGTCATTGTCCTTGCCATTAGTTCGGGGCCTTTCCAGTTCGTGCTCTACGCGTGGTCTCCATCCGCGGGTACCCTGCTGGCCACTGTCGGATGCGTGCTCGCGCCGATCGCTGTGGCAGTGCTCCTTGATCGGCTTCCTCCACCGAAGCAATCCGTGT
>Ga0315903_10006890_pt1 | contig 14373 bp, 31 predicted proteins | sample LakEriMetagenome_7_FD_203524 | JGI IMG/M metagenome (GOLD analysis project Ga0315903, IMG submission 203524) | Freshwater fungal communities from buoy surface, Lake Erie, Ohio, United States - Buoy 2 MA119 | ecosystem: Environmental > Aquatic > Freshwater > Lake | place: USA: Lake Erie, Ohio...
TGAACACGGGGTCAACCGACCCCTATAAGGGAATGACAGACATGACCAACCGCCTTGACACCATCATCAACCTGGACACCGCCGCCGACATCCTCGAGAAGGTTCGAACCCAGCTCCAGGACATGGCGTGCCCTCGGTACATGGATGACCAGATTCTGAACCTGCTTTACCAGCTCGACGGGCTTCGGTACGAGGTTCTGAACGAGGACCTCGTCGAGGGCTAAGAGCCTATCGGGATTCTAGGATCCCTTGTTGACTTTAATCTCTATACCGGTTAAGATCTGACTTAACAACAGACACAGACAAGGATACTAAAATGCCCCGTGGTGTTCCCCGCGCTGGTTACCGCAAGCCTCGCCAGTCCAAGATGGACAATGCTAACTCTCTGGCTAAGATCATGAATGTCCACGTGCCGGCTGAGCCGGTCGTGGTCGAGACTGACGAGGAGATCGAACAGAAGCTGAACGACCGCTTCGAGGTCCTGGCTGAGATGACCGAGGCTGCCACTGACGGCTCGGTGCGTTCCATGATCGTCTCGGGTCCAGGTGGCCTGGGCAAGTCCTACACCGTGGAGCGGGTCCTGAACTCCTGGGACCCTAACGCTCTGAGCCACACCGTGATCCGTGGGTTTGTCAAGGCGACCGGTCTCTTCAAGCTCCTGTATCAAAACCGTGCTCCTGGCCAGGTCCTAGTGTTCGACGATGCTGACTCCGTGTTCCTGGATGACGTGTCAGTTAACCTGCTCAAGGCGGTGTGCGACTCCACTGAGAAGCGTATCGTGTCTTACATGTCCGAAAGCGTGTTGATCGACGACGAGACCGCCGAGCGACTGCCCAAGTCCTTTGAGTTCGAGGGTACTATCATCTTCATCACCAACATGGACTTCGATGGTATGATCGACCGTGGATCAAAGCTGGCTCCTCACCTCGAGGCCATGCTGACTCGGTCTCACTATATCGACCTGGCAATGAAGACTCGTCGTGACTACATCATTCGGATCAAGCAGGTGGTCGCCTCCGGCATGCTCCGTGGTCGTGGTCTGGATGCTGAGGCTGAGGCTGACGTGATGGAATTCATCGATGAGAACCATGACTGCCTCCGCGAACTCTCTCTTCGTATGGCTATTAAGCTGGCCGACATCCGTAAGAGGAACTCTAAGACTTGGAAGAAGACGGCTCGTGTCACCTGTTGTAAGTGATATGGACCAAGTCCAGGATCAAATCGAAAATCAAGTCTTGAATCAAGTCCAGGAATACTAAACTATGAAACAAGCCAGGAATCAAATCGAAAATCAAGTCAGGGATCAAGTCTTGAATCAAATCGAAAATCAAGTCAGGAGTCAAGTCTTGGATCAAGACAGGAATCAAGTCTGGCGTCAAGTCAGTAATCAAGTCTCGGATCAAGTCTGGAGTCAAGTCTATGATCAAGTCTTGAATCAAGTCCAGGAATGATAAGCTATGAAACAAGCCAGGAATCAAATCGAAAATCAAGTCTTGAATCAAGTCTGGGATCAAGTCAAGAATCAAGTCTGGAATCAAGTCAGGTATCAAGCCAGGGATCAAGCCTGGAATCAAGTCAGGGATCAAGTCGGGAATCAAGCTTATGATCAAGTCTATGATCAAGTCTATGATCAAGTCAGGAATCAAGTCTGCGATGATGAAGCACGCATATAGCCATGCATGAAGTACATAAACAAATCAGTTTTGATACGTGGAACGCTGCATACACGATCGTTCAAGTAGTAATGATGAACAATCGCGCATCTTACACGAAGATCTTCGAAAACATGTACCATCAAGTACATAACACGATCAATCAAGTCTCGGCGCAAGCCAATGAAGCAATACACAGCACCAATTAAAGTTTACCCAATAAAGAATTAGTTTGACATAAAACTATTATTTGCCATAATAGTTCGACATAAAACTATTATTTGCCATAATAGTTCGACATAGAACTATATAATAGGTTGTGATATCAATATTTCCGTGCGAAGACTTCTTCCTTGCTATTGACTATTCTTGTTTTTGTCATATAATATCCATATGTGGATAGAATATCCTGTGTGAATAGATAGTGGAGTATATTTTGATTAACGTTAGTAATAGTTTGTATAATGCTAGTAAGATCATGAGTTATGTAAACGTAGTAGAAGATTCAGTAGTGACTATTATTGAAGATATGATCGAATTTAGTATCGATAATATAGTCTATGATCAAGTCTATTATTTAATACTCATTGAAGTAAGAAATAGTTGAAGATGTCCATGACCTCTATGAAACCTGTTTATTATAAAGACTTGATTGATTCTAAGATACTAGATATGAAGATTAATTATGCAATATTAAATGGCTTAAAAGCTGATGATAGGTTGACTCAGGTCTGGTTAAATGTCTTTATTCGAGTCAGGGAGTCATATGATGACTGAGTTGAATACTCATCAAAAAAAGAACATGCAAATGTTTAAAGTCAGGAATCAAGTCTGGGATCAAATCAGTAATCAAGTCTGGAATCAAGTCAGTGATCAAGTCTGGGGTCAAGTCAGTAATCAAGTCGAGGATTGATAAGCTATGAGTCAAGTCTATGATCAAGTCTATGATCAAGTCTGGGGTCAAGTCAGGAATCAAGTCTATAGTCAAGTCGGGAATCAAGTCTGGAGTCAAGTCTGGATTCAAGTCATAGATCAAGCCAGGATTCAAGTCTATGATCAAGTCAGTAATCAAGTCAGTAATCAAGTCTATGATCAAGTCAGGGATCAAGTCAGGGATCAAGTCAGGATTGATAAGCTATGAATCAAGCTATGAGTCAAGTCTATAATCAAGTCATGAGTCAAGTCTGGGGTCAAGTCTGGAATGAAGTCAGTAGTCAAGTCGGGGATCAAGTCTCGGATCAAGTCTGGGATCAAGTCATGAGTCAAGCCAGGAATAATGCTGATATAATAAATCCACTAATCATATGTATAGATGATGAAATCCATATCACTCAAACAAGATCCAATTAGTTACTGTCTCAAGAAAACTACACTCTATATAAAACAAAATACAGTAAACGATATTGCTAAAAAAGTGTATAACCCAGTCTTGGTGATACGTGACATAAAAGATTTTATATATCTGGAGGCACATGGTAAAGCGTTATGAACGAATGTGATGGTTGTGATCGAATGGACTGTAGAGATAGAGGATGTATTGGTCCAGTGACAAATAAAAAAGATGGATTGATTGCTGATATTAAAGATAAGATTAATAAACTTGAAGAAGCCAGGGGACTAATTGCTCGTGCTGAAGCACTATTAGCAATGGATCAAGCAAAGCTAAAAGAAGTCTGTAATGGCTCCTGTGTTCATGTTAGACGAAAGACTGAAAATTATCCAGGTGGATATCTAGATAAATCCATGACTGAATATATTGATATTTGTTCTATATGTGGATATTATAAAGTAATTAAAACAGAATATGGTGGATATGGATAAAAATATAGCCCTGGTTTTGCCAGGGCTTTTTAGTATGTATTTTTATATTCTATGAATATTTTATGTTGTATATTGTTTATCATATTCAGGTATAACTCATTACGTATGAGCATATCTGTTCGTTCTTCTCTACTCAGTATCATATTCATGCAGTCATTTCTAATAGCTTTATAAACATAACTTTCTACTGACACGTGAATATATTCCTCACTCTTTCTACATAAAGTTCTCTCGATTTAACAAATACTAGTGGGTCGTCATGATCTACCGCCATGATGATGACAATGTTTGGCGTAATGATACCAGTCCTCTCTTCAAGCATCAATGAATAACATGTTGCTTGCAAGAAATAAGATAAGATATCATTCTCAGTTTTTACTCTCTTTGAAGTTTTGAAGTCAATGATTGATGGTACATCATCAAACGAAGCAATTAAGTCAACCCTACCAGCAGTATGTAATACTTTAGACCACAATGCACCCTCAATGCAAGTAACGTCAGTCACTCTCTGGTCGAGTACTAGTCGAATACTCTCAAACGTAGCCACGTTAACGGGCATGGCTCCAGCTGTATAATCATCCTTGTCTAACAAATACTTTTCAGCTAAATCATGTATAGCTGAGCCACGACGAGTCGCTATAGTCGAAACTCTGTTAGCTTCTTCCTCGCCAACTCTAGCTCTCCATGCTTCTAGACCAGATTTATCTAGCTTACGACCGAGTACAGTTGTAACTGACGGTAAGTCACCAATAGGTGTATGATAATATCTACCCTCATTAGTCGTGGTAGCATCAATAGAAGGTAGATCAAGCAACTGTGGTCGGAAATACCGACCACGTTTTGCCTTGTTACTCTTTAGATCAGAAAAGTTCATGCAGATATACCTAACCTATCTTTTTCAATGATGTAGTCACGAACTAAGTCACTCCTCAATATATCATTCTTGTTAAACTCAACAAACTTAAACGACCTTATATTTTTTATGATTTTGATAAATTGAGTTATACCCATTCGATCTTTATCGTTAGTAAAGTCAGACTGAGTAAAGTCACCAGAGAATATGATCTTGCAGTCACGCCCCACACGTGTTACTACAGAATCAAGTTCATGAAATGTAGCGTTCTGCATCTCGTCCATAATCACTATACAATCATTTAATGTAGTACCACGAATAAAAGATGTTGACATGAACTCAATCATATTCTTGCTTTTCAGATATTCATAAGCATCACCACGACCAAATAACTCTGAACAAATAGCGTAATAAGGTGCTTCATATACTTTAGCTTTTTCTTTATTAGTACCTGGTAAAAAACCCATGTCTCTTACCGGTACTATAGACCTAATAATGTATATTTTTTTATACACTGACTCAGTATTTAATATCTGATTGAGAGCCAGATATAAAGAAATATATGATTTACCCGTGCCTGCTATACCATGAAGCATCAAGTTCTTATTGTTTCTATATGCTTCAAAAGTAAGTTTTTGGTTCTCTGTCAGGGGTATGACATCACGAAGAGTAAAGTTTAGCTTCTCAGCAACCCCTTCTCCGTTCTGTCTCTGTAATCTTCTCTCTTTACGTGATAGTCTCTTCTTAGGCGGTGCTGACATGTATAACCTTTATCTTGTTATATGTCCAGGCACTTTAAAAAGTATTTACGCTACTCTTGGTCATTCCACGAGAGTGATGTTTCTTGATTTCTCTTAGTCTATCTCGGAAAGCATCATCGGGCTTCTTTAGACCCAGTCTGATAGAATCCCCCAGAGCAGGAGCACCATGGACAAGTTGAGTCATGTGTGGGTTATCTTCTAGGTACTTGCCCCTCTCTGTTATTGACATGAAGAGCTCTTGCTCCTCACCAGTATTTAGGTCTTTAAAGAGATAAGTCGGCATCATTCATCCTCATCCATGTTTAGAAGCTGGTCAACGTTCTTTGATCTGATAAGATTCTTTAATTTCTTTTCTTTTCGTCGCTCGCGATTAGCTCGATAGTCATTACCATAATCTTCGTTGTCTTCTTCATCGTACCATTTACGACCATAATTCTTAGCTTTTGACTTGCTCATTAGAATAGACCTGGAAATGCCTCTAATACTACGTCACGTGTGACACCGGGGTATGGAAGATGTTTATTTTTTACTGATAGTAGGAGCTTAGCATCCTGCGGATCTAGAGTCTCGAGTAACTCGATGAACAAAAACTCACGTCTAGTCTGCTTGAGGTTAGGATTACCACCCTCTATAAAAATATACATTTTTCTGTATTCTCTTAGTAAGACATGATGCTGATCTGGTAGGTCGTTTTCTCTGTAGGGTGGATCTGAGTCTGGAAGTAACCAGACAATTCTTGGATCAAAGGCTCCCTGTAACATGGCTCGTAAGGCTGGAGACTCGTTCTCCTTAAGCATCCTTACTCTGTCTTCATGTCTAGTCATCTTTGAAGTACGTTCTAGTACTTCAGACACACCGAGTCTCATTCAGAGACTCCGTCAAACAAATTCATTCATGTTCTCCATTAGGTTCTTTAGACGATTGGTGATAAAATAGTTCATTAATCCAGGACTGGCTTTCTTTTCCAGTTGAGACACGTAGCTCTCAATGACTCGAGCATAGACTTCGTCTGGAATCATATTTAGATCGATCAGTTGTTGGTTTCGCTTGTAGTTACGAAGCTGAGTCATCGAGTCACAGAACTCCTCTGGGTTCTTATTAACCCAAGAGTCCAGCTTCTTTTGTGTGATTGGCTTCTGTCGAACACCAGTCACTAGACTGGTGTCATCAGACAAGAAGTTAGGGATACCGTCACCGGAGTCACCCTTGATGATGTGTTCTTTGAGGAAACGATCCGGGTCATTGCATGTAATAAACTTCTTCATAACCGGATTGTACTGCTTGACATTCATAAAACGTTGTAGTTGTTGCATATCTTTGTCACCACTAATGATGAGGATCTTCTCATTGGTGTTACCATACTCCTTGCATAGAGTACCGATGATATCATCGGCCTCAGCAGTATCAATACGAATAGTTACGTATGGAAAATACTCTGTTAACTCATCACGAATTTTATTCAAACACTCAAAAATAGCTTTCCAATCCAGCTCAGAAGCAGCCTGAGACTTCTTACGATTAGCTTTATAGTAAGGGAATAGCTGGCGACGCCAGTAGTTAGTGGCGTCACAAGCGATAACTATCTTACCATACTCAGGACCAAACTTAGTCTTATACATACGGATTGAGTTCAAGACCATGTGTCTGCACATGTTCTCATCGACTTGAGCATTGGTATGGTTACCAAGCTGAACCATGATGTTAGACAGCATCACCTGTGAAAAATCAATGACGATCATTTTTTTTAACGAGCTACTCGCTCTTTCCTTCCTTAGGTGTGATTATGATCTTAACTTTATCAGAAACTGCTAACCCATCTTCAGTATGAATAAATAGGTTGTCAGCAATCATCTGTAGCGGGTGGTCGATACCCCTGATTAGACACAGCAATGATCTGATAGATTCTACGACCATGGCTGAGTGCTTCATGACTTCATCATCATCTTCATCGGGTGCGAATCCAGCTACAGTCAGTTGATCAAACAGAGTTGGTATGATAGTCTCAATAGTCTCTTGTATATGAAACTGCTTTACCAGGTCCATGGTCTCATCTATCTCTTCGATAGACGTCGGACCGTTGTACCTGTTATTCTTAGACGGAAAGATGATGACGTTGTTAGCAGTGGTCATAGTTTATTATACCAGGTCATATAAAATTTGTCAACCATTATGTGATAGTTTCATCACCATACACGACTCTTGAACCATCTTCTGTAAACTTAAAATCATAAGTTACAGCTCTAGTGTTCTTACCTAAGACGTGAGACAAGTTTTCTTTTTTATTAGAGTCACAGTAGAATATCATGAACCCTCCGCCACCAGCACCGAGTATTTTACCACCCAGAGCACCATTTTGCATAGCTAAGTCGTATATCTCATCGATACTATCATTAGTTATACCAGAAGTCACGTTCTTTTTATCGACCCAAGCTTGGTGTAAAAGGTCTCCAAATGTATCTAAGTCACCACGTTCTAGTAAGTCAGCGGCAAAGATAGCTTTATTCCTACCATTCATGACTAAGTTAAACTTATCGTCATCTGTCATGACTCTAGACTGTTCAGACAAGATCTTGTTAGCTGAGCGTGGTATATTGGTATACACCAGTAGTAAGTTATTTTGAAGTCTATTCATGGTCTCTTTACTAACATTTAATATGGACTTAGAGACCGTGTCTTTTGAGAACTTGAATAGGTTTAACCCACCAATAGCTGCTGCGTACTGATCTTGTTTTCCTACTGGATACTCACATCGATTCATCTCAATGTTACAGGCTTGTTCAGCTAGCACAGTAGAATCAGGATAGTTCTTTAAACTATTTATCAATCCGACAGTAAAAGATGATGAGCTACCGAGTCCTGAACCACGTCCCGGGATATCTGATATAGACGCAACATGTAGCTTATTCTTGATCTTGTACTCTTTCAGAGTCTCACGTGTGATGTCGTGTGTCATGGAGTCTAGAGTATCATAGTCATTGATACCATCAAATGCTGTTACATAGTTACCACGTGACTTACTATGAACCATGACGTAGATATACTTGTCGATAGTGACTGAGAGAGCGGCTCCCTCTGCTTTTCTATAGAAAGCTGGTAAGTCACTACCACCCGAAAAGAAACTAATCCTCAGTGGTGTCTTTGAGATGATCATGTGCGATATACGAACTGTTCACGAGGAAACTTACGACTCTCTTCGGTCGGATACCTAGACAGTAAGTCTTTAAGCATGGTCTCCCACTGACGCTTGATCCTATCGATACCAAAGCGACTATCGACGTAAGTCTTGTTAAACTTGATCATGTTTAAGTGATCGTCATTCTTTACAAAGTTGATGGCGGCTTCGATGTGAGCATAAAAAATGTTAGCATGTTCATTCTTATCCATCGAACCTTGATACATGACGTTCAGTGAACCAGAAGTATCGGGTAAAGCACCGAGGTTGGGATGTACACAGACTAGACCGGCAGTCATTGCTTCAAGCATAGCCCTACAGCTAGTCTCTACCCAAGTAGACGGGTAAGCAAAGATATGACATTCATTTAACGTGGATCGTAGAACATCGTTTGGTACGAACCCATGATAAGTCATCTGTGGATGATTACGAATCTCATCGTAAAGTGGCTCGAACTGCTTATCAGCATCTTCCCACCCGTAGATCTTGAAGCTAGAGAACACATCTAAATGAATATTAGGATACTTTTCTGCCAGATGTTTGAATACTGGAACAAGAATATCTAGACCACGTTGTGGCGTTGATGTATAGACTAGACGGATCTTGTCTTTACTCTTCGTCGTTTCTGGCGCTATGTCGATCCCAGACTCAAGAACGATACTCTTAGTGTCATACGGGATACCGTGTACTAGATGGTACTGGCTCATCTGCCAGTTAGAGATGAATACAAACTTATGAAACTTGTCTCTGAAAGAAGAGTCACGAAACTTAGTGGACTCAGAATCAGTAGCCAAATCATGTGCCCAGAACAAACGGATCTTAGATTCATCAAGCTCTCTAGGCCTGGAGCAAATGACTTGAAAGTCATCTAATAGACTAGGATCTAGAATAGCTGCTAGCTTTCTCTTAGCTAGCTCAGTGCCACCAAACGCGTTCTTTGATACTTCGTTTTCTTCAAACATACTCATTAAATGGTGTATCCTGACTTGATAGCGTCGTCTCTAAACATCTTGACAGTCTCAAGTGAATAGTCAGTCAAGTTCTTATCTAGAGTTGATAGCTTTTTGATGATGTCTGGTGTCATTGTAATAATATTACATCCAGAGAGTTGTGCCTCTACATAATTGTATACTTGTCGAGTTGATGCCCAGAGGAATTTTACATTTGGGTTACGAGACATACCAGAAGCAAGTAACTTATTAAGTTTAACACACTCTGAAACGACTACGCCAGCATTCTTACCAGCATCAGCAATTCGTCCGGCAAAGATCGAAATGATGCTTGGTACTTGACTAGAACCAATAGCATCTAGAACATGCATGGTCTGATTTGGTGTGAATACAGCCGTGACGTTTACACTCACACCCTTGGACAGCAGGGTCTTGATAACGTTACTAGTCAGTTCACCGTTAGTATAAGTGACTGGAATCTTTACATACACTTGATACCCATGGTTGTCACCAATGTCACTGAGCTTCAATGCTTGTTGAATCATTTCATCTTCGTCATCGGAGAATACTTCTAGACTGATGTTGGTATCTGGTCGATACTCTTTTAAGTAAGCTATAGCATTATCACAGAAACCCATGTAGTCAATGACGCCGGCTGCTCGCATCAGACTTGGGTTCGTCGTAAAACCCTTAATCTTATTATTCTTTGAAGCTTCAACGATGCCATCCATCGCGGCTCCATCGGCATAGATATCAATCATAATACATCCTCAATTAATTTAGTTGCTTGTGTTATATCACTTACGTAATAAGTCGGAGTCACGTGTATCCACTCGTTTGGGCTCTTGTACTCGTTGTATGAACAATATATCGTCTTTAAGCCACTCTTGTAGCCAGCGACTATGTCTTTCCAGGTATCACCCACTAATACACACTCGTCTCTATTTAATTCGTACTTTTTGATGAAGTGTTCTATCATACCGTTGTTTGGCTTATAAAATTCTGTGCCTCGTTGTTCTGCACAGTATACGTCATCTATATCTAGATAATATAATATATCTTTAAATATGTCAAACGTTTCTCGAGACATCTTTCCGTCCAAAACATCTGGCTGATTCGTAATGACTATCACTCTCTTACCAAAGTTTTTAAACTTACGAATAGATTGAATAGCACCAGACATAAACGCGAATTCTTCGATCTTCCAGGGAGCAGTCATCTTTCCGTCATGATTGACTAAGTGATTGATGACTCCGTCCCTGTCTAAGAATACAGTCTTTACCACGTCGTCTTTTTTATTTGAAGATCTGGGTGAGAAACAATACAATGCCAGACTACAGCCTGAAACGCTTCACTGATCGGCGTCAGTAGAGTTTGGTCTGACACTGGGATGACGCAACAAGCGTCAGAATGCATAGCAGCATAACCATCTGGCTTACCGACTATACTGATTACCGCAGCACCGACGTCATGTGCTAGATCGATAGCTTTGATGAGATTGACTGAAATGTTTCGTTCTTGGCTGCCACCACCGACGGATAGGACGAACACACAGTCAAACTCGTTCAACTTTGAAGTAGAAAGCCATCGTTCAAAGAAGTACTCCCACCCCTCGTCGTTGACTCGTGCTGTCAGTTCAGACACGTTATCTACTGGGCTATAAGCTTCGACGTCACAAAGCTTACGAAGGTCATTGACCATGTGTGAAGCATTAGCCGCAGAACCACCGACACCCAGGATGAAGACTCGACCATCGTTTTCTCTTACTTGCTTCAAGTATTGCGCAATAGTCTCGACGTCAGTCTTTGATACGTTGTTAGTGGTGAAGCTTACTTCATCAAAGTAGTGATCAACGAATGACATTAGGAAACCCTCACGTATGAAGCTTTTACGTTACCCTTTTCTAATACCTTGAACCCTTGTGCGTAGATCATATTTTCGAATCGTTCATGATCATACATCCAAATGTCATCAGCCACAAACACTGTTCCTAAAGTCGAACGATCTAAAAAGAACTTAGTCTCAAGATCTACTGCTTCGTTGTGGTGAGGTCCATCAAAGAACACGAAAGCGTATGTGTTCTCATACTTCTTGAAATCGTTATAGACTGGAACACCATCACTGAAACGATTAAAGAACTCGGAGTCTTCCATACAGAAGAATGAGAAGTTCAACCCCTTATTGTAAGCATAATAATAGAGTGACGGGATGACACGGTTGCGCATACCATTGTCGTAGTCAAACCTGAGTGGCTTCGTGATCTCTTTCGAGAGCGGATCACCCTCGATAGTCACACCCGGGACGTGATGAGTGATGTTCATATTAGTGCATTCGATCTCGATGTTACCATAAGGATCGATACAGAACATAGAACGACCGGTGTCCTGGTTCATCGCCAGTGTATCGATGATGATCTTGGCGGAGCCACCACGACGTGTGCCGATCTCGACTACGGCACCGGGGACACCCTTACATTGCAATACGGCTCGTTGCAGGATGTCGTACTCTTGACTATCAGTACTGAATACTTCTTCGTCACTAAACCTAATGATTCCCATTATGTAATGTCCTTTAGTCTGTTTCTTAGTTCTGTCGAACTGTAGTGGTGATAACGGGGGATGTATACTATCCCGATGTTTAGCGAGTCACATATTTGATGCCCGGTGAGTTCTTGACCCTCGTACTCAGATCCTACAAAACGTCGGTTGATAGCTAGAGTAGCCATCATGTTTTCTAAGTCTAGTTCAGTGTCATATGGGACTATGTAATCAGCATATACTTTCAATTGTGTGTAGCGTTCATACATGCTTTGAATAGGCTTATTCTTCCAGTCACGATCGAGTCGTGGATTTGATTGTAAACCAACGACTAGCTCGTCACATTGTTTACTACACTCTGTCAAGAAATGTATGTGTCCTGGGTGCAGTAAATCAAATGCGCCACAGGTGAAACCAATCACTTTATTCATAATATATTATCTTTAGATCGCTGGCGCTTGACGCTCGAAATAGTTTTCATTGATTGCTATAGCACCAAAGTATTGTTTAACAAGCTTAACAACGGCTTCAGTATCATACAGCTTACAAGAAAATACATCAAGATACATGGTGTCGTTTTCGTCGACGAAATGAGCACAGATGTTGCTTGTTTCAATTAACTGCACAAGTGTATACCCGGCTTTGTCACCTGAACCAAATTTAATGATCTGTGGTTCACCATAAGCGACCATGTCAATGTCTTTAACGAGATGCTTCGCGAAAGCATAAATTATTGTTGAATCGGTGATCTTGTCATGATCACATCCAGAACAATCAAGAGCTAAATGATAACCCCAGTAAGATGGCATATTTAATTATTTCCTTTTTTGAATAACGCGTTCAATATCATTGGTGAAGATTCCATTTTCTTGATTATCTTCACTGATCTTTTTTAGCTCTTCCATAGTCACTACGCGATTTGAAAAATCCATTTCACCCAGATGATGCTGAGATAGTTCTTCAAAATCAGTAGTCTCATGGTTTATAATCCAATGATCAAGAGCGTGAGAGATTGGTTCATCATCACCAATCTCTACAACGTACTGATGTTTGAATTGTGAGATAGTCTCAATAAGTACTAGCTTTGGCATTAGAGAGTCTCTACACCTTGACAATAAGTGACTGAATCAATACGAAAAGAACGCCAGCCACCAGCAGTCAAATCCCAACAAGCTATGACATTGGGATTTTGTTGATGAAAATCTTTTTCTTCAGCTTTTTCTGAACGGTATGACTCCGGAAGAAATTTTTCCATGAGGGTAGCTCGCATTACTCGAGCGTCACCATTCACTTTAGTGAAGTGAACTTCAATAACATTTGACCGAAGCTCACGAAGTAGAGTATCACGAGTATACATAATATATAGATCCTTTATTCTGTCAGAAGATTTTGTCGCAGGTCAGACTCAAGCAGCTTAGTAGCAAGTTCACTATAACCACCAATGAAAAATCCGTCAACCACTACTACTGGATAAGTACGTGCAGATGCGTACTTTTCAGTGAGTATTGTACTGGTGAAGTCTCTATCAAGATGATACTCATTGTAAGAGATCTTACGTGACTCTAGCAACCTTTTAGTCATAGAACAATACGTGCAACCGTCTTTAGTGTAAATTTCCACGAACATCTTCTTTTCCCTCAACTTCTGGTAACTTTGCTTCCCAATATTTACTTACGTCTTCTTTTTTCTTTGGATCAAGCCCCATGTCGACCATCTCATCGATGATCATTTGCTCGAGGTTACCGTAGATCATCACATAATTGCTTCTGAGGCTGAAGCACGAAGAACAACGTAGATCTCATGAGCATTACTGAGACTGGCAAAGTATTGATTATACTTTTGAATAGCGTGATCTACGTTCATGGCATAAACGATACGATTCTGTTCAGCTTGTACTGGTTGACGCCCAGGCTGCAGAGGACGAAGCTGAACCAAACCCTCTACTAGAAAAAGTTTAGAAGAAGTGTCATGAGTCGTATCGTCGTTATTTTCACTGAAGTACGTCGGTGTAACTGTCACACTCTGTTCACTTACTTCACGCCATGCAGGAGTCATGCCTTGATCTTGTAGTTCATTTTCATAGTTAAAGACTTTAGGTTCATTCATATCATTAGGTTCCATGTTTTTAGGTTTATTTTTAGCACCAGGTGGTCTACCCATTATATATCTCCTCAACTCACTAAACAAGTTCATGTCTTGAACTTAATTATCTCGACTTTCAATCTTTTTACACCCTTGTCTTTTATACCAAGACGAACAGCACATCCCAGACTCAAGTCAAAATCGCGACCTCTAATAAAAGGTCCGCGATCATTTACTCTAGCCACCACTCTCTTGTTGGTTTCTGGGTCAGTAAATCTTACCCAAGTACCAAATGGCAAACTCTTGTGTGCTACTGTGTATAGGTTAGGATTAAACTTCTCTCCGTTAGCTGTCTTTCGACCGTGTTTGTACCAAGATACTCGCGCTTCATATGTCTTTACGATCTTGATAGCGTCGGCCGTGCGTTCGTGAGACTTTGCCTCAAAACTAATAAGAGACAAGAGTAGCACGAGCGCACAATACAGGCGCTTCTTCACCGTTTTTACTCCTCTTTTGTTTTACTTTAAGCGGCTAAAAGATCTTTT
>Ga0315903_10006891_pt1 | contig 14372 bp, 2 predicted proteins | sample LakEriMetagenome_7_FD_203524 | JGI IMG/M metagenome (GOLD analysis project Ga0315903, IMG submission 203524) | Freshwater fungal communities from buoy surface, Lake Erie, Ohio, United States - Buoy 2 MA119 | ecosystem: Environmental > Aquatic > Freshwater > Lake | place: USA: Lake Erie, Ohio...
ACTACAACTACAATAGGAAAGAAAAAATACTCAGGTAATAGTAGACCGGTTTATAGTATGATGGAAATACTTGCTGAAGTACTTCCATATGCTACTTCTAATATGACAAAAAATGCAGAGGGTAAAAATCAATCCAATCTGCATTTGGCTTCTACCTATCTAGTTACTGCTGAGTTATTAAATCGTATTCCTAATGCAAAAGCAAACAACGACCAAAACCAATTAAGATATATTTTTAATTCTGTACCTCGATTAGGAAATCCAATTGTTAAACATAGTTGGATGTTTAAAAAACTTCTCTCTGGTAGGAAGATAAATGTTGTAAACATATCCGGTGTATTAGGTACTCAAACAGATACAGGAAGAGATATTGGTAAAAACACAATCAATCTTAACTTTACTGAATACCTAAGACAAGAGCTTCATCTTTTCTTTAAGAGAGGTTTGGTTGAGAATCTTCGTGCAGAAACAGCCTCTACTTCTTTTGGGGCCTATGTTCAATCTGTAACTGCAAATCCTGAAACACCAATTGCTTTTGGAAAATCTGTAGTCCAGCAAGTACAAGCAATTTACTTTGAGTATTTAAAGGGAGAAGTTGAACGCATATATAAAGAGTTTAAATACGAAAATACTAGGAATGAAAATGATCCTACGTATTTTGAAGGAAACCCATATAACAATTATAAGTTTGACTTCACTTATTTAGCAAATGTTTTAAACCCAATCCTTAAGCAAGATTTAATCTCAAGAATAGAAAAAGCTGCAAATAGTGGGACTAGTTTAGAAGACTTAATAAAAGAAATTTCAAACCCATCTACTATTGAGACTTTTAATCAAGATGTCGCAGCGTATAAAGATGAGCTTGTTTCTGAGTTTAAGGATACAGTTAGAAGATTTTCAGGGTTTGAAGTATCTTTAAGACACCCATCTTTTGCTATTTCAACAGTGGAGGATTCTGTAGAAAAGATACGACCAGAAGCAGGCCAAGCAGGCTTTGATGCTTTGGTAGACTTTTTTGTAATGAATAGGCAAATACTTTCTATAGAAAATTCAATCCTATTCAATGGAGAGATTGGTATATTTAACAATTTTTATAAGCGTGCTAAATCCCCAATATCAAATGGTACTCCTGTTGTTATAAGTGGCCGCACTGCTGAGTATATTAAAAACTCTGCACAAGGAGTAACATTTTCTGAAGCACTTGAAGGCAAAAGACCTGAATACTATAGTGACCCTTCTAAAGTAGATACCTTCATTATTGAAGATGATATTGTAGAAACAGATCCTGAAATTCTTTCTAAGCAAAAGGAAGCAATTATTGAAGCTGTTAAAAACACTTCTAAATTCTTTAATAAAACAATATCACAAGAAGAACTAGATGCTCTTGCTGAAGATGCAGTAAAAGGTCAATACAAGATTACAGCATCAGATGGTGATGGGTATGTACATCCTGATTTTTATAGGATGATTCTTATTGGTGTTAATTCTTGGTCAGATGCTCGTGAAGAAGGGTTTCAGTATTTAGCTGTAAAAGCCCGTAAATCTAAAGGCCAAATTCTTACTCAAGAAGATCAGGAACTCTACGATTATGTGGAGGAAAAGATTAAGAGAGAAGGAATGTACTTTGACTTTCCAAAGGTAAAGTTCCAATACGCAGGTCCTTCTAAAAGTGTAAGCTATGTTGTAGAAGAGAAAGATGGGCAAACTACTAAGACTCGTGTAGAAAATAAATTTGTAGTACAACCAGAGTCTCTTGACAAATTCTCTTTAATGCCTTTATTCCCTGAACTTGTAGAGGGAACAAGAGCACAGGTCTTATTGGATGTAATGACCAAAAATAATATTGGATATGTTAAGTTTAGAACCGGTACAAAAACATTCCAATACGAAGGAAACAGCATCCAAGAATTAACTTCTGATATGACTCCTAAAGGAGTACACTCTAATCAGACTATATTCTTAAAAGAACAGGTAAAGACTTCTGAAGGAGCTTATGATGAAAACTTATTAGGTACTCAAGTTAGGAAGCTTCTAATCTCAAACCTTTCCTTGAATGGAAAGTTTATGGAAGATATTAGTGAGAATTATGAGAAGTGGAAAAGCTCTCAACGTGAGTACGCTAATTTGGCTCGTAGAGAACTTTTAATTGAATTAGGTGCTGATCCTTCTGAGATTGATAATACTTCAACAGCAGCCAATATTGAGATAGATGTAAACAAACTAGTAGACCTTGTTAAAAAGGAATTTTTAAGAAGGGATCTTCCTGCATCTATTACTCAGTATTTTGATAGGGAGTTTGATCTTTCTGATGAAGGTCTTCGAGATTATTTAGAGAGTAGTATATCACCAAAAATTATTGAAAACCTTCTCTACTCTCTTCTTAAAAATCGTATTGTAAAACCAAAGATTAAAGGTGCAGCATTTGTTGTAACCTCTAACTCTCTCTTCACGACTTTAGATGGAGATGGTAATATTACACGTGATCTACAAACTTATGAGCCTGTAATTGAAGGTGGAAAGGTTACTCGAATTAGACGTGCTCAATGTAAGGTAACTCTTCAAGGAGATTACTTAAATCTTCTTAATCTTCCTGAAGTAAAAGACTTGGGTGGAGATCTTAATGCATTAAACACAATGCTTAAAGATCCAGCATTTAGAGAAAAGCATAAAAAGTCACTCACAATATTTACTTCTAGGATTCCTAACCAAGGATACAACTCTGATGATGCTTTAGAAGTGGTACAGTTCCTTCCTCCATACATCACAAACTCTCTCATTCCTTATCCTGCCATTGTGGATAAGACAGGTATGGACTTTGACTATGATAAACTTCCGGCTATCACTGCCTCTATTGATAAGTCAGGAAACTACATTACTTCTGAAAATACAGATGAAGCAATCTCTAAAATGTCAGAAGAAGAGTTTTCAGAATACTTAGATGGGATTAAGGCAGAAATAGCAGCAGTTAAAGAAGAAAGAAAAGGAATTAAGGAGAAGATTAAAAACGTTAATGAGTTTATTCAGGAAATCAAGACTAGTAAAGAAGCAGCAAAAGATGTAGTAACTGAAATCAAGAATGAGATTACATCTCTTGATATGGAAATCTACACTCTAAGTTTTGAAATTGAAGAAGAGACAAAAAAATTAACAGATCTTGAGAAGGAGCTTGGTGCTTTAAAAGCAAAAAGCTATAAGATTGTGAATGGTAAAAAAGTCCCCACTAAAAATGAGGCTGACTTAACTCCTACACTTGAAAAAATTAAGGAGATAAACTCAACTATTAAGAAGTTAAAATCTGAAAGGTCCTCTAAAAAATTAGAGATTAGTAACTTAGGAAATAATTTAAAATCAGCATTTGAAACAATCAATGCTACGTATGCTGGAATTTCTCAAGAAATAGAAACAAAGAAAGCATTTTATGATGAGATAAATGCTTCTCGCTCTATCACTAATGAGCTGTACGATAAGTTAAATTTGGCTCTTAGGTCAAGAAGAAGAGATGCTATTTACTCAAATGAGATGTTAGAATCTTCAAGCGAGATTATCTTAAATCCAATAAACTTCTATCGACTTATTAGACCTAACACTACAGAATTAATTAATAAGTCTGTAATTAGAGTTTTGAGAAAGATCTACAATCTTGGTAATGAGATGAGTGATAGGGAAGTAGTGAGGGCTGTAAATCCTTCTGCACTTAATACAGAAGTGTTTAACCCTTCTATGCACTATAAGAAATTTATTTCTGTTAAGTTAAAAGACAATCTTGGTATTAGTGCGGTAAACAATGTTTACTATTCTCTAATGCAAGAGATTGATTACAAGCTAAACAAGTATTATACTCTTTATGGTATTGATTTGAAATTTACTCTTCCTCTAATTCCGCCAAGTGATTTAGAAGATAGTTCAATTTCAAATCCATTCTTTGCAAATTCTACCATTGATAAGCTAGAGGTTATTAACCAGTTTATTAATATCTTTGTGGATGCTGCAAGTGATGATACTGCGGGTTATACAAATCTTAAAAAAGAAAATTTAGGCTTTGGTATTTTCCAAATCTTGAATGGAGCTACTCTTGATAACGTACTTTCTATCTTGCATCAACCAGCAATCTATAAGTATGATTACTTAAAAGACTACTATCTAAACATTGGGTATACTGCAAACAATGCTAAAAAAACGGCATTAAGTATTCTTATTGGTTTTGATCTAATGGCAGACTTACTAGATGAAGTTGGGAGACCGGTAGGAGAAACGTTTATAAGTAATACTAAACTTTGGGAAAAATTATCCTCTATTCCAATTCCTGATAGTTTTGATCCTGTAGAATTGTACGAAGGAATGGATAATCCACTTAACCACACAATAACAAGTGAAACTCTAGGTGAGTTATCTCTATCTGAGAAGCAAGCTCTTGTTTATTATGTGAAAGGATTAGAAGAGGCTGAAATCTTTAGAAAAGGTCAGTCTGTAACAAACTTTGACAAATCCCCCTACAACTCTTTAAATCTAAACGAAATCAGAAATGCATCTATCGTAGAGATTGAAGAGACAGGACTTATTGAAGTAGATTCTATAATGCGTATCTTTAATAAGAGTGTTATCTCTCACTTGGATATTATTGAAGATTTTAGAGGTCTTTCTAAGAGATTATTTGCTATTAAGAGTTATGCTCCTTTTAAAGATATTGTAGCAGAGATGGGTGTTTCAGTATCAAGCTCTCAAAGGGAAAAGTTTTCAAATGCTATTGATAATGATTTCCTAATGTACATTATCCAAAACTTTACTCCGGGATTTAATCAAGAAAAAATTAATTACCTAAAAGAGTTAGCAAAGCCTAATGGATTAATGATGCGTTGGAGTGAGTTAATCAAGAAGTATAATCTTCAAGATACTAAACTTGCTACAAAACTCTACCCCAACTCTACAAGAAATGGATCAGTTAATCCTGCCCTCTTTATGGGAATGGATAATGATGTGAAAGAGTTTGATTATATTAGGAATGAAATTGAAGTAATGCTTGCGCAAGAAGGAACTGATGAAAGGTCTACAGAGTTAAGACAATTTGCTCAAGACTTACTAGACTTAGGGTTTTTCCAAACAGGATATAACACGTCTCCAATCTATCTTCTTAAAGTGTTTCCTGCTTTTTATCTTCAACAATTTGAAGAAGCTTATAGAACATTTGACAAACTTAGTAAAGAAGAAAAGAGCAATCATATTTTTAAGTTTAGGCATAAGTTCCTTCGTAATCGAGTATTGCAGTTTGGTAAATTTTTCACAAACGAATATGGAGGTAAGTATGATAGCTTAAAAAATTCTGCTAGTATGGATGGATTAAGAATGTTAAACTATATCTATACAGAAAAAGATAAGGCAGAACAAGATCAGACAAAGACAAAAGTAGAAACTATCTCTAAAATAAAAACTGATAGAATCATACGTATGAATGCACGTATTGCTCTTAATAAAAGAATAGCATTAAGTGAGATAGGTGAAATTAAAAATATAGAAGAAGCAATGGGCCTAACTTCTGAATCTTTGTATAGTCAGTTAGGAACTAAGACTCAAAGTGAAAATGTAATTATAGATGATAAAGCAGGAAGAAAGCCTGCTGAAAAATCTTCTTCAAATTATTACGAAGGAGATATAAAACCTGAGCCTAATACTATCTTTGTGTTTGGTAGTAACCCAGAAGGAAGACACGGAGCAGGAGCGGCTAAAATAGCAGTAGAAAAATTTGGAGCTATATATGATCAAGGAGAAGGACTTCAAGGTAATGCGTATGCTTTACCTACTAAAGACCTACGAGTAAAGGAAAATAAAGGCTTACGGTCAATTCCTGAGTCAGAGATTGTTAAGAACATCCAAACTCTATACGATGTAGCAAAAAAGAATCCATCTAAGAAATTTAAAGTTTCTTATAGGAATACTACTAAAGCTTCTTTGAATGGATACACAGGGTTAGAGATGATTGATATGTTTGTTAAGGCTGGAGAAATTCCTTCTAATATTGTGTTTAGTAAAGAATGGGCTGACACCGGTAAACTTAAAAACTCTTTCAACTATATAATAGCTTATAGAACAAAAGGAAATTTTTTCTTAAAAGCACTTGAACAAGACAATGCTATAGGAAATCCTTGGAGCCATTCCGGTAAAGGTTTATATAAGACTAATACAGTACAAGAAGCTGTTCAAGAATTTATGTCTTGGATGACAGGAGAAAAACATACAGACATATTGCAAGAATATAGAAGTGCAATCATAAATCAGATACCAAATTTAAAGGACAAAAAGATTGTATACTATCAAGAATTAGGACAGCCTTCTCATGCTACTGCTTTAGACTATTTAATTAATAAGTACGACTGGAGTAAAACCGGTACAAAGCCTCTCACATTTGAAACTCTTGACCGTTTCTCTTTTAAAGAGAAGCAAACTATTCTTACAAACTTTTACTCTCAATATGGAGATAAATTTGGAAGTGTAGAAGAGATGATCAACTACATTAACGAGTCACTACAAAACCCTGAAAAAAAAGAGATAGTACTTGAAATATTAGAAAAGTGCAAAAAGAAACCTCAGTAAATTTTAAAACCTAAGTTACAAATTAAAAATACATACATATAATGGTTTGTGTAAATATAAATGATCCAGAGTTCAAAAAGATTTTAGAGAAATCTAAAAACCCATTACTTGCAGAAATCGAGTATATGGAAAAGTATGGGTTAATTAATGCAAAACCTTCTCAACCTACTCAAATTAAAGAAGGAGTAGAAGAGTTGTTTAATTCTAATCCAGAGCTAGCTAATCAAGTGTATGAGTCTTTAGGGTTTAATACGACTAAAGACATTAAAGAAACTTGGATCAATTATATATCTAAAAAAGATAACATTACTAGAAAAGAAGTATTGCAAAGATTAGATATATATAATCCAAAAATGATAACAGTTTATAGAGGAGAAGGTAGTACTGTTAATTTAGAAAATTCTAATTTGCCGGATTATATAAAAAGATCTAAAGGAAGATGGTTTACTAAAGATAAAACTGTAGCAGAGCAATATGCTGAAATGCAAAAAGGTAAACTATTTGCAGTGCAACTTCCTGAAGAGCTTTTTAATAACATTTCTAAAGCTTTAAATTTACAGGATACAAATGGAATGGAGGCTTTACTACCACAAGAATTAGTTGATGAAAAAATAGAAATTACTACTCCAACTGCTCAACAAAAGCAAGAAGCTTTAAAACTTTATTCAGAGTATCTTGATTCTATATTTCCAGAAAGTAAAGTAAAAGATATTGTCTATCATTTCTCTAATACAAAAATAGAAATTCCTGATAAAAATAAATTTTCTTTATCTGCAAATATAAATAGAAGAAAAGGGTTTTTTGGAATAAGTAAAAACATAAATCCTAGAAATAATTTTGCAAATGTAGAAGGTACAATACCTCACGCGATGTTATTTAATATGAAAAACCCTGATTTTGGAGATTTTTCTATAATTCCACCAGTTGTTGCTAAAGATGAAACAAAAGATTCTGCAATAATTAAACAAAGAGGTAATATAAACTATTATTCTGTATTTGAACCTGAACAAATCCATATTTTAGGAACTCAAGAAGATATAGAAGGATTTAAAAGTTTTGTAAAAGGAGAAATTGTTTCTACTTCTACACAAGAAATAACTTCAGTGCCTTTATCTTCTAAAGAACTTTTGAATGAGATAGAAACAGATGAAACAAAGAAAGAAGATCAATGCGAATTGAATTTGAATTATGATGATTTTGATTTACCTTTCTAACACACTAAACTAATTTAACTATAACATATTATGGCTTGTACAGTAAAACCTAAAAAGTCAATGCTCGTTGCAAAAGTAGAACTACTTGAGAAGGGCATTATAGACAATAACAATAATATCTTAAAAGGTAAAGAAGCGGATTTTCAAAATTTAGCAAATAAAAATTTGTTTAATGCCAACTTAAAATATGGTATTGAAAGACCGCTATATTTTAAGAATGGAAAAAAAGTAGCCTTTAATACTAAAGCATTTCAATACATAGATGCTAAGAATGGAGTTTTCTATCCTGAAAATTACTATGCTCAAGCTTTAGTTCAAGCAGGACAAGAGCCTGAAAGAAGTCAAACTAAATTGGCTGATGATGTTAAAGAAACTATGATGGGTTTCTTAAAAACAGTCAATCCAAATTTTAGAGTTGAAATTTTAGACGAGGTTAATGATGGGCAAGGCCAAACAGTTAATGGAGTTCTTAAGTTAAGTGAGTTTCTTATTCAGATTAGAAAGGGAGAAGAAATGTCTCTCCCTGAAGAGTCTGCTCACGTTCTTGTAGAAATGTTAAACAAAAACAGTGCACTCTACAGGGATCTTATGGACAATATTGTCTACACTAAAGCATACAAAAAAGTACTATACGAATATGGAGATCACCCGGAGTATAGAGGAAATTATGATAAGTTAAAGAGGGAAGCTGCTGCAAAATTAATCTCCTATTATTTTTATGATAAGGGAGTATTTGAAAATTATGCAGGAGGAGCTTCTGTACTTTCTAAAATGCGGCTTCTCATAAACCGTATTATTCGATTTTTTAAAACAGGAAAATTTAATCTACCCTATACTGAAGCTGCACTTAGAATTGTAAATAGAGATATGTCTGACATTCTCTACAATCAAGCATTGACTAGTGAGCATATGTATCAACTTGGGGAATTGTTTAACATTTCCAAACTGGTAACTCTTGAAGAGGATGCAGATGATTATGATTTTATCTACATTAATCTAAACGATACAGTTCTAAACCTGAAGGATTTTACTCCAAGTAAAGCAGCAATTCAAAAGGTTATTAATAATTTTAAATTAAAAGGACTTACTCCTCCCGTATATCTAAGCCCTGAAGATGTAAATGTTTTTCTTGAAGATCTAAAATACAGCGATGATGACATCAGTAAAATGACTGCTGAAGAAAAAGAGAATATCATCCAGAGGGAAAAGGAAAAGATTGCAAAAAAATCTCTCTCACGTGTGAAGGCAAAGATGTGGTTTAGTGAAGAGTTTTCTCCAATACTTGAAGAATACTATAGTAGTGTTCGTTTAACTCAACTTGGATTAGAATTAAAAGATAAGTGGGGAGAAGTTGGAGAGAAGATTATTTTTTATACTGAAGCCGGTATTAATGAGTCTATGTTAAACAGGCTTCAAAATGAATTTGGTGCTGACATTGGTAGAAAGGTAATAAATATAAACACTGGTGGAAACCTAACAGAAGAAGCTGTAGCTGAAGAAGAAGGAGTTGAAGAGGTATTTGGAGTTGCTGATTCTAGAAATGATAACTTGAGTGGAATGCTTAAAGGTATTGAGCAGCTACAAAACAAAAAGGTACTCTTAGTTGATAATAAGAAAAACTTTGTATTTAGCAGGCCCAAAGAATACTCAAGTGTAAAGCCTACTCTTTATAGTGAGAGAGCCTTTCGTTCTTTAAATTTAAAAAAGAATGGTGTTTCATTTTATCTCACGATCGCACAAGTAGAAGAAAGGATTCGTAAAAATGAAGAAGCTGCTGCATTCTCAAGAGAGACACTTGAAGAATTGGAAAGACAGTCTCCAGAAAGCCTTCTAAAAATCGTAGAACCTGCCCTTAAAGTTCTTAATAACTTGATAGCAAAGGTAGAGAACAATGAAGGAGATGAAGCGATCCTAGAGGCATTTAAGGACAAAAACGGAAATACTATTCTACCTATTGAAACTACTCGAAACATAATTAAACAGATACGAGAGCAAGGCCCTCAGATGAAAGAAGGTCTAATATCGTTTGTGAATACGGTTAGTAGTGTTACTTACTTTTGGAAAAATGCAAATACAAATGATGGCTATAAAAAATTACTTCCAACTGATCTTGACAATCCAGAGGAGGTAACAAAAGCTATTCACCAAATCGCAGATCTAAAACGTTTAGCATTGTATTGGGGAGAATACTTTGAGACTCTAAAACCATTGATGGCTTCAGAGCAATTTAATGATTTAAAAATTATTCCCAACATATTAAAAAATTTACAATATGAAGTTCAGTTAGCAAATACCAAACTGAATGAAGTAGCCACTACTGTATTGTCTCACCACTTTGCAGGAGCAGCAAAGAATTACAACTTAGAAAAGAAAAGACAGCTTGATGCAGGGATTATTAATCAGAAGCAATATAACGAATCTGTGATTACTCCTGAGCGTTTAGCAAAGGTTCTATTAGGGAGGGAAGGTGATGTAAGTGTAACTGCATATTTTGAAACATCTGCCTTTATTGACAATCCTATTATTCAGGCAATTAACTATTACGTTTCTAAAGCAGAAACTATTGCAGAAAAGGATGCCCTTGATCAAGCATTAAAAGCAGGAGAAGAGCTTGGAAAGTTAGAAAAAGAATTGGGAATGAACTCTTCTCAAGTAGGAGAAAAGATTACTTACATAGATAAGACATTTCAATATGTAGATGGTGTAAGGGTTCCTATGGAAACTCTCACATTTTTACACGCTACAAAAAATGAATATAGACTTGAGGAGGAACTTAACAAGGTAGAAGAGTTAAAAGAAAAATGGTATGAAGCCCTATCTACAGGACAACCTGCTGAGGAAATTGAGAGACTAAAAGCAGATTATCAAAACGCTTACAATGAATTTATTTCTTGGAGGTCTGCAAATTGGAATAATGAAATTGCTACTGAAAAAATTCAAATCTATCGTGACTTTGGATTAGAAGGTCCTGATCTTGATAGAGCAATGGAAGCTCAAGAACAAATAAGTGTAGAGATCAGACAGCTTGAGTCTAATCTTCGTACCGGTACATTTACTTTAATGGAGCAGGCTGAAGTACAAGAAAGGATACAGTCTTTGATTTCTCAATTAAGAAACTTAAGAAATCCTTGGTCTACTGAACTTAATCGTATGAAAGAGGAAGATGAAAATCCTGTCAACGATATAAGGGTAGCTATTGCTCTTCAAAAAAAGAATGAGATTGATAGACAGTTAAGCACAATCACAATCAATCAAAAGCAGTTTTTGAAGGACCTTTCTACACAATTGTTAAAGCTTGATCCTGATGATGCTGCAAAAATTCGTAATCTAATTAACGTGAAAAATCCTACTTGGCTAAAAGAGGTAGGAGAATTAGCAGGTGTGATTGGTAACTATGAACTTATTGAATGGATTGATAAAAATACACGTGTAGTTAATAGCGAAAGGTTTTATGAGAATAGGAGAGATATTCTTGACAGACTAAAAGTACAGGTTGATAAGATGAGGGAGGTTGCTCTACAAAGCTCTCCTGAAAATGCAGAGGAAGTACTTGCAAAAATTGAAGTAGTAGAACAACTTAGACAAGAGTCTTCAGAACAGTGGAAAGAGATTATGAATATGTCTTCTGCTCTTCGTGATGAAGATGGAGTCTTTGATGCTGCATCTGCAACTCTTGAACAACAGAAAAAGATTAAAGAAGTAGAGCAGCGCATTGACTCTATCAAATATACTATTAGGGAAATTCTAAAACCTAAGCAACCTATAAAAGGAGAATCTTTTGCTAAAACAGCAGAAGACATATCAAAAGAAAATCCAGAACTAGAGAGAATTAATTCAAACATAAAGGAGATTTTTGATGAGCTTTCCCAACTTCAAATGAATACGGTTACTACGTATTATAATGAGGTTATGTTTGATAAGCTTAGCCCTATATTTCCAAGAGAATTAGGAGGTGTATTTGCTCATGAAAATTTTGATGAGTTTGTAAACAGCTTAAACTTTAAAGAATATTATGTGGATCTTATTGAAAGAAATAAGATGGGGAGGAGTTATCTTTCAAAAGAAGAGTCTGATTTCTTAAATTGGTTTATATCCAATCATAAGATAAGGACTTATATGGATGAGTACTCAGGGGAAACAAATTTTGAGTTTACTCCAACCTACATTTGGAGAAAGATAGAACCTAAAGATGGTAATGATGTAATTATGATTCCCGGATATAAGTACTCGAGTAGAGAACTTAAAGATAAAGCAAGTGTAGAATTTGAAGGTCAAACAAAAGACTACCAATTAAAAACAGAAAAAATTGATTTTGTAACTTGGAATCCTATCACAAGAAAGTGGCTACCAAAAGCTGTAGGTGAATTTAGAAACGAAGAGTACTTTAAGTTAAAAGAAAGTACTAACTCTACAGATAGAAAACTATTTGAGTATCTTACAAAGGTTACAGAGCTATCTTTAAAAAATCAGATGGATGCTCCTAAATCTTCTCGCTTAGGTTATACTGTTCCGTTTCTAGCAAAGAGGCATACTGAAGGAAATTCCGTTGGTATTCTTATTAAAGATTTTAACAATAAGTTGAATAGGGTAGAACAGGGAGATGCTAATTCACAAATGGTTAAAGAAGAAAAGAAAACACTCTTTGATAGACTTGCTGCTTGGGTAAATCTTCCAAACTCTGATGGTACTCTTCCTGATGAAGGAGATTCTGTTATGACAATGGAAGGATCTACAGATGGCAACCCTGTAAAAAAAGTACAAACAGACTTACTAGGAAATAGGGTTCAGACAATCTACACGAACTATACAGGGTATGAAAAACCGGATGATGTAACAAGAGATACATTTTCTGCTGTAATTAGTTATGTAGGTGGAATTTCTCAAACAAAAGCAGTTGTTGGACAATTCAAAGAGCTTACTCTTACAGAGCAAATTCTTGAAGAGTACCCTCCTGTTGAGAAAGATGTTATTAGTAAGTCTGGAGTTCTTGTTCCTACAAAAACAAATACTACTCTTCAGATTGTACAAAACATTAAAAAGACAAAACTTTTTGGAGATGTTAAGGACTATGAGTTAGGAAGACAGATTGAAAACTTTACTCAAAAGACTAGAACACTTACTGTTATTGGATCTCAATCATTATTGAACCCTTCTAACTCAATGAAGAACTATATTCAAGGTCAGCTTACAAACTTGATTAGTGGAGGGTTTGGAACTTGGGCTACAGCAAAATCTCTCTTTAAAGCAATGAGAAGCCCACATACTTCTTATGTAACTTACTTAGCAGAGTTAAAGAAAGAAAATAAAAGCAAAGACTTTCTCATCCTTACAGAGTTTAATCTTCACGGAGAAAGGAACTTAGCAAGTGTTGCAGCAAAAACTGCATACCAAAGAGAAATGAGAGACATTACCAAGTTAGGTATGTTAGGTACTAGTGCTACAGAATTTTCAATTGCATCTACTCTTCTTTACGGACACCTCTTTGAAAAGGATATTGAGATTGATGGTAAACCTGCAAAACTTTACGATGTGTTTGAAGTGGTAAATGGAGTCCTAACAACTAAGCCAAATGCTTATGATGGAGGAAGACTAATAGATAATGAGTATATCATTGACCTTAAGATTAAAGCAAAGGTAATGATGGAGCAAGTTCAAGGTAAAAAATCAGGATCTTCATACGCAGATAGATGGACACTCTTTAAGAACATTGAATTTTACAAGCAATTCTTCATTCCTAAATTGAGGGAAAGTATTGGAGGTAAAAGAGTCAACCTTGCTCTTGGAGAAGACTTACAAGGACATTATCAATTGTTTGCCAAATACGCTCTTAGAGAACTTCTTTCCCTTATAAGAGATAAGAAACTTTCTTCAATGACTGGTACTCCTCAAGAAAAAAGAGCAGCAGTTTTTGTAGCAAGACAACTTCTATCAATGGTAGGAACCTATATGTTGATCTCGTTTGTGTTTGGATATGATGACGATGATGAAGAAAGATTTAAAAAGCTGAAAGAAAACTCTTGGCTTACAAACTTTATGCTTCTAACAATGCTAAATGCAAAGCGAGAAACAGATTCTCTTTCTTTTATTCCTCTCTTTAATATTCAGGAAAACTTGACTCCACCAATTATTTCTGAAACTTGGGACTATATAACAAATCCTTTCTTAGGACTTGGTGTAGTAGAAGAGGTAAAATCAGTTGTCAATGCTTTAGCCTCTGCTCCATTTGATTCAGGCTACTATAAGGTTAATAGACCTCAATCAAATATTGAGATTGGAGACTCTAAACTCTTACATGAGCTGTGGAAGATTAGTATGTTTGACTCATTTTTCTTTATGGCAAACCCAGAATACAAAATCTTTAACACTCAGCAACAATTAAATAGGTAGAGTTTTAAATAATAATTAATATAATTAAACTCTATATTAGTAAAAACAGATAAAAAACATTAAATTTATACAAAAGGCAAAATGCCTATAGCAATTAACCCACAGATTTTTTAATATTATCCAAACTATGAAACAAGGATTTAAAGTAATTATTAAGAGCGGTCTTTTTGAATGGAAACTACGTGG
>Ga0315903_10006893_pt1 | contig 14366 bp, 22 predicted proteins | sample LakEriMetagenome_7_FD_203524 | JGI IMG/M metagenome (GOLD analysis project Ga0315903, IMG submission 203524) | Freshwater fungal communities from buoy surface, Lake Erie, Ohio, United States - Buoy 2 MA119 | ecosystem: Environmental > Aquatic > Freshwater > Lake | place: USA: Lake Erie, Ohio...
TCGCGAACCCTCCTCCGGTTCGGTCCTGTTCGATAGCGGTCACCGGGAGCCGGTTCCGGTCGAAGGCGGGCGGGTCGGTTACGAGCTGCGACCACAATCCGACCGGGAACCAGGAGCGCTCCGATTGCACCCAACGGTTGAGGTTGGCGCGGTAGAACGCTGCGCGGTTCGGATTCTTCGATGCCTGCCGGAGGGCGTCGAGTTGGATGGTCCGACCCATGCCGGGGTTCGCCTGGGCCCAGGTGTTCGGGTCGTCGGGGTCGGCGTCATCGGGGGCCGACCATTCCAGGAGCAGATGCGAAGACGCGTTCGAGGGTTTGTGTATGTCTCCGAGTCCACGTTCTCGCCATGACCGCATAGCGGCGGAGTTCTCATCCCCGGCGGTAGAGAACATTGCTACGAGCGGTTGAGGGCGGGCCATCGTTGTCGGGAGGATGCCATCGTCCAACACGTTGGGTTTGATGTCCCAGACCTCGTCAACCAGGAAGAGGTCGACGGAGAGACCGTGGACCGCGTCGGTCGACGCGACCGGTTGATAGGAAGATCCGTCGACGAGGGTGAGGCGTTCACGGCCGGCGCCCCTGCTGACCTTTTCGATCGATCCGGGGAGGTGTTCCTCGAAGAGGCGAACTACCGCGGCCCATTGGTCGACGGCAAGAGAGCGAGTGTTCGCGGCGTGGACCACGGTTTGAGGTCCGGCCTCGACGGCGTGAGAGGTGAGCCACCACACGACCAGGGACCGGAGGAGAAAGGACTTGCCGTTTTGTCGGCCGACCGTGACGAGTGAGGTCCGGAACCGGCGCCGGCCGTCTTTACCTTCCTCGAGGAGCCGTTGGGCGGCGTAGGTTTGCCATGGCATGAGCTCGAGACCGATGCGCTTCGCGATTGCTTCGACCTGGAGGCCGTTTTCAATTCTGCCCAGAATGGGGGTTTCGAGTCTCGGCCGGTTCTCGCCCTTTCGCTTTGAACCCTGGGCCTTTCCGGTCGGTTTCGACCGTTTCGGACCCCCCTGGGGGATTTTAGACTCAGTGGGCGCCGGGACTAAAACGGCCCCGCTCAAAGGAACCCGGGTCGACGTTTCGCCTCGACGCGTCCGATTTGTTTCTCGAGGCGCCTTCGGAGTCGATGTCGTCCGGTTCTTTCGTGCCTTCAATGCGTTACCAAGGCGTGCCCCGTCTCGACTGTTACAGGAGATACAGGCGGGGCGAAGGTTGTCGAGTTCGTCGGTTCCACCTAATGCGACCGGGATGATGTGGTCGACGCTTTCGGCGGGCTTGCCGCAACGATGGCAGGGGGGTGGGTCCTCGAGGGTACCCCCGTAGACGCCATACACCCTCGTCTTGACTTTTGGGCCGTACCCCCTATTCGTTGCCATTGCTGACCAGGCTGGAGGTTGTGCGGCCTTGTGGCGCCCGCTCGAGCCTCGCATCCATGAGGAGGGCGAAGGCGAGAAGGATGAAACCGGCGACGAGTAGGGCGAGAGCGAAGATCCAACGGGAGGACCCGAAGGGTTCAGAAGTGCGGGTCATCATCATCCCTTTCGGCGGTGTTGATTTCTTCGAGGTGATGCCAGATAGCGGCGACGGTTCCGACGGTCTCGAGGTAGGTGGGCCAGACTGGGTTCGAGGCGGTTGGCCGTAGTTGCTCGAGGTCTGTTCGGAGTTCTTCGCAAAGGCGAGCGATAGCGAGAAGGTGTTGGGTGTCGGTCACTTGAGTTTCTCCCTGAGTTCTTGGATTTCCCCACGGATTTGGTTTCGTACCGTTTGAGGGACGGGGTTATCTAATGGTTCATTAATGGTTCGGGTAGCACTGTGCGACCCCGTGGCGTGCACTGTGCGACCCCGTAGGTGCACTGTGCGACCCCGTTCAGGTGACGGGGTAGCAGGGTGCGACCCCGTGGACGGTTCTTTGTGGGCGGTTCTGTGGATAACTGGAGCCATTCGGAGCCGGTAGCGTTTTGTCATTCGGTCCGATCTCATTCCGGCCCAACCTGAGGCCTCGAGGAGTTCGAGCTCGAGGAGGTCTGCGATTGCGCGGCGAACGGTTGACGGATGGAGTTCGGTTGCCCTGGCGATCCATCCAACCGACGGCCACGCGGCCGATTCGTTCTCGTTGTACCGATCGGCGAGGGCGAGGAGCACGGCCTTGCGGGTCGGTGATCCGGTTTCCACGGTGAGCGCCCAGGCGAGCGCGTGGATACTCACTCTTCCGCCTGTTCGGTTTCGTGGCGGAACGTGTCAGGGAACTTAGGGCCTCGAGCCTTGTAGTACGTCCAACACGCTTGGGAACATTGCCACGTTTTGCCGTCGCGTATGTGGTGGCCTTCGACGTAGGTGGCCGCACGACCACACCAGCAATAGGCGAGGAGATAATCGCCTTCGGGTTTGCGCTTTGGTCGGCTCACGATCGGGCCTCCCATTCTCGAACCCAATCCCGGTAATCGCGCAAGACTCCGGAGCATTCGGCCCCGTGAGCGCCGGAGTCGACCAGGGTGAGGAAGAGAGCGTCGGCTAGGCGTTGTGTCCAGAGGTCGAGACAGTCGGCGAGCTCCTGGGCTCGCGCGTATTTCTCGGCGTAGAACTGACGCTGACGCGCGAGTTCGGAAAGTTCGTGATCGTGGGCGGAGAGGTAGTCGTTACTCATCGGGGAAGGCCTTTCGATTTGAGGAGAACCGCTACGCTGGAGGCGGCGGTTATGAGGGCGAGGATTCGGACGACGGTCATTCGGTCGCCTCCTCGAGGACGGCGCGGGCCGCTTTGAGTCCGGCGGCGTGATCGGCCGGAGGGCTCTTGAGCGGGTTGCCTGGTCGTTTCCCTGTCGGTTCGGGGGTTGTGGCGGTGAGGTGTTCGGCGACGTTCTCGCATGCTTCGAGCCGGTGGGCGTCGACGTTGTCGGGATCGTCGGGCAGTACCAGGGACCACGCTTTACGCGCGGCGTTCTGGTCACCATGAGCGGCCGCGAGGACTCGCCCTTTCGCTTCAGGTTTCGGAACCCCTACGGTCGGGCGTCTCGCTTCGACCTCTTCGCTCGAGGCAATCGAACGATTCACGGCGATACCGGCGAGACCTAACGCGCGACCGACGGCCGAGGTTTCCGCATTCATTGCTTCGGAGTCACGGGTGTAGGGCGTTTTGCCCGGGTACGGTTCCCAGGCGCACGCGACACAAGGCCGAGGGTCGTCCTGGTCTCGCCATACAAACGCGCGTGACTCGAGGAACGTTCGTTCTCCGATCGTGATGACACGGGGCGGGTCTGTGTGGATACGTCCGCCGGGGTTGTCGGCGTAAAACCGGATGATGCGCTCGGCCACGGGGACGTACTTGTCGAGGGAGAAGTCAGAACCCAACGGGCACCCCCATAAGCCATTCGATCGTTCCGCCCAGGAGGAAACAGAGGACGAGGATCACGACTACTTCGACGGTGGTCATTGGTCGGCCTCCTCGAGGTTTGTGAGTTGCCGGTGTCCGGTGTCGGTGAGTCGCCAGGTGAGGGCGGGGGAGCCGGTGTCGGTTATTCCACGGCCAGCGCGTTCCACTAGGCCGGCGGTGACGAGTTCGCCGCGACGTTTCGCCGCTGACCCTCTCAGGAGTCCGGTGTAATGGGAGAGTTGGCAGTCGGTCGCCGAACCTAAGACGGCGAGGGTTTCGAGGATTGCGCGTCGGCCTGAGGAACGTCCGACCGGGTTAGCGGTAGCGGCCTCTTGTGAGGTTGACGGGTCTGAGGTTCGGGCGCCTGGAGTGTCGACGAACGTGAAGAGGTCGAGCTGGTCGGTCATGGCGTGACCTCTCTTCTCGAGGCTTCGAGCCATGCGGCCCAGACGGTGACGGCGTAGAGGGCTCCTGATACGTCTTCTCGTTCAATGGCGGCGCGAAGGTCGCGGGCTGAAGAGAGGGCGTGCGCGTATGCGGTCGCTGGAGCAATGCGCGACCTGAGGGCCGCGTCCACTACCGCTCGATGTAGTCGTCGATCGAAAGAAACGAACCCAACCGGTCCCCGTAAAGGTCGAGGATTTTCCGGAGGGTGGTGATGCGAGGGTCGGACTTGCCGTTCTCGATTCGCTGGAGGGTGTTTCGACCGATTCCAGCGAACGCGGCGGCGTGTTCCATTGAGAGTTCGGCGTCGATCCTGGTCTGCCTGAGGGCGCGGAGGTTTACCGAGCCTCGTAGGACTGCGTGACAGCCTGGGAAGTATTCGTCGAGCGGTGATACGCCTGACACGTTCTCCCCGGATCGTTCTAAGCGTTGCCGCGTCGACGATACGAGTTTCTCGTGTGGGCGGCCATTCTTGGCTTGTGTTGCCATTGGTTAGCCTTTCGGGAAGGGACCGGGCGACGGATGCCGACCGGGCCGGTTTCCTTTGGGCCCTTAGGGTTCTCTCGACTTTACATAACGAGGAGAGTAGGCCGCCCCCCATAATAGGGACGTGACTAAGGGCTTCGAGTGACCGGCGGAGTGTTGCTCCCGAATTACTACCACATCGCGACCGTCTTGCGGGGGATTGTTTGAAACCCCCGGAACTAGGGGAGCGTTACGGGGCTCTCCGTTGTCGGGGTTGAGACGCGCGAGGGCATGACGGCGCCTCCGATTGCTCCGGCGGCGGTGCCTGCGATCGCCCACAAGGCCGACGCGTCAGAACCTCCCGAGGTGACAATCGATCCGGAGACCAGGGCGGCGACGGCGATCAGTGCGAGGGCGATGGTTGCGGGGAGTGTCTTCACGGTTTCTCTTTGTGGTCGTCGAGGTGTGCCTCGAGGGTGTGGGTGATGGTGCGGAGCTGCTTTGTGTGTCGTTTCAGGATGGCGGCGTTTTGTTTGTGTTCGGCGGCGGTGAGGTGGCGGGTTTTTAGTGCTTGCCACACGACCGCGAACGTCGACGCGCAAGCCATTACGAGGAGGTCGGCGGCGACTCCTTCGACCATGAGGTTACTTCGTCCGAGGGATCGCGTCGACGAAGGCCTGGTCCGCCACCCATACGTTCAGGCCTTCGACGATGATCGTCTGCGCTCCTGGCGGGGTGATGATGTGGCCCCCACCTACGGCGACGGCGTAGGCGACGTTGGGGAGTTGACCGGCGGGAATGTGCCATTTCCAGCCGAGGCCGGCGTCGGCGAGGTAGACCTCTCCGGCTTTGTTTCCTCTGATTAGGTAGCGGTTCATTTCATCCTCGATAGTGGGTAGGGGTTGGGGGATGTTGGCGGCGATTGCTTTGACCAGGAGTAGGTCGAGGTCGGGCCGTTCGGGGTGGATGCTCCAGGCGTCGGTTCGGTCCCAGGGCTGTACGTCTCCGTGACAGAACAGGCCGGGACGTTTGAGGGCGTCGGTTCCGATCCATGCGAGGGCGTCGGGGATGTTGACTCCGACGAGAGTCCAGAGCTCGAAGATTGCGCGTCCGGCGCGGCCGATCATGGCGAGCGTGTTCGGATCGTTGGGGGACAGGTCCCTCGAGCGTCCGGTGAGGCAGATTGACCAGGTGCGCGAGTTGTATCCGGCGGCGGCGACGCTGTAGGTCGTGTAGAGCGGCGGGACCATGTCGATCGTTGTCTCGGAGTCGACTATTACGGCGTAGGAACCGGGGTCGGATCTACGCGCGATAAACTGAGCGAGACCGAGCGCGGTCCCTGGGCCGGTAGATCCTTCGGACGTGTGGACCGAAACCGCCCACGTCGGCGTGTTCGCCCTCGAGGGGTAGAACTGCGGCGACGCGGGCGGATGGTCGAGGAGGTAGAAGCTCACGACGTGGGGGCGGTCGAGGTTGTCGGGCCTATGTCCTCAACGGAGAACACGACGGGCGTGGTCGGGCTAGCGAGTGTTCGGAACTGTTTCGCTGCGACGTTGACATACCCTTGGATTTTGAAGGTGACTGGGAATGAGGTTGCGTAGTAGACGTAGGCGGTCAGGTTGACGGTTGCCTGGTCGACGGCGGTTGCGAGAGAGGTATTCGCCTGCCCCAATATGCTGAACCCGTCGAAGACGCGCACGGAACCGATGACCGGCGAGCCTGAAGGGCTGTCGAAGATTCCCGAGAAGTTGAGCCGGCAGCGGCGGTTTGCTGTGTAGTTGAAAGTCAGGGAGGAGGAGGTCATGTCGACCACGTTGGTCGACGAGAATGTCTGCGAAGTCGTGATCGAGGCCGGGGCGACCATCGATCCCCAAGGTTGATTCCATGGGCGGGCCCATCCGGTCGTCGCTCCGTAATAGACCTCCAGGGCTCCGGAGTCAGTCAGGAATGAGACCAGGCCGCGGGTTGGTGCGGTGATTGCTGCGGATCGGGCGCTCGAGTTTGTGAAGACCTGGACTGTCTGGTCTCGGACGTAACTATTCATATTTGCGGCCGTGACCTCTTCGAGGGCGGCCCACGTTTTCCATCCGGTCATTTTGTGCCTTTCGTTATTTGAGGGAGTTCGCGAAGTCGAGACGGTTTGCCGGAGACGAGTTGAGTTTCCAGTAAGTGGCCGAGAACGTGAACGGGTTCGGGATTGTTGAGAATGAAACGGACCATCCGTTTCGGGCGTCGACGTTGTGGGTTAGTCCGTAGACCTGGACGGTTGAGACAATGTCTGCCACGTTGAGGGACAGTTGTCGTCCGATCATTTCCGACGAGAGGAGAGCTTCAAAGATCGGTGAGGCGGCGCTACCGGCGTATTGAGGCTGGACGGTGAGAGCGGTGGGGACTCCCGGCGGGTTGTCTTTGGACCATAAGAGGCCGAGGGCGGCCCACCATGTGAGGTCCGCCTGGACTCCGAGGGTTGTGTTTTGTGTGATTCGGGAGAGACCGTTGGCGTCAATTGAGGCTTGACTTGAGGCGGTGACTGAGGTGAGGCCGTCGGCGGTTGCGGTGATTGAGTTGCGGACCTGGCCGAAACCGATCGAGGGACGGGTCGCCGATGTGATAGCGGCCGGGTTTCCGTTGAGGAGGGTGGAAACGGTCTCGAGGCGGGATTCGGCGAACCATTCGGGGCCGTAGGTGATGTTGCCGTCCGGGTTGACCAGGAGGAGACCAAACTCGGAGACTACTACTTCTTGTACCTGGCTCAGTGCGTTCCCGGCGAGGGTGGTGGCCCCCATAACGCGACCGCCGAGGCAGGTTTGAAAGATCGGAGCCTGAAGGTTCGCCGATTGGAAGATCCGTGCGAGTCGTTGGATTCCCGAGTCTCCGGCGCCCTGGGAGGTTGTCGCCTGGAGGTCGACGGATGCGAGTCGAGAGAGAATGTCGGTTCCGGTAATGGTGGCGAACTGATCTTCCCAGACAAGAGACCAGAGGAACCCGGTGAAGACGTTGTAACGGTTGCCCCCGTAGGTGGTGGCGGTGAGTTGTAAGGGCAGACCGGCCCGAAGTTTCGAGAAGTATGGTCCGGCCGAGTTTGAGGGGTCGAGGGTTCGTTCCGGGTCCCATAGGCGTAGAGACACGTAGCCGGGTTGGGGGAGATAGAAGTCGCTGGAGGAAAGAGCTCCTCGACGCCAGGAGGCGGTGACGACCTGACATTTCAGGTCTACGAATTGGTCGAAGTATCCCTCGAGGAGGTTTCCGGCGGTGAGGCGCGAGAGCGTCGGGGAGTTTAGGGTCCAGCCGTCGGAGTCTCCGACCGCGAGTTTCACGGCGAGGGTCGGGGCGTAGCTCATGACCAGAGGCCCGCCGGTTTCCCGTTACGTGAGACCCATTCCTGGAGTTCTCGGACGATCCACGAGGCAAGGTCGCCCCCGTCGGCGCCTGGAGGGCCATAGACGTTGATTGTCGCATTGAAGACAGTTCCCCCGAAGTTGTCGGGGTTCTTGGGAATGGCGTTCTCGTCGATTGCTGCCGAACGGCCCAGGAGTCCGCCGAGGAGTCCGCCGAACCCTCCGAACGCGTCGCCGATACCTCGCCTAGCGGCGTTCCAGATTGTGTTGTAGATCCATTGGGCAAGATCTTTGAGGCTTTCGAGAAGTCCGTCGAGGATTAGCTGCCCCATAAACGAGCCGACAAGATTAAAGGGGTTACCGCCTCGGAAGATAATTGTCTTCAGGTTTTCCCAGGTGAAGTAATTCCTCAGGGAGTCCGATATGTATGAGGTGAACGTGTTGAGGAGTCCCTGGACTAGATAGCCGCCGATCTGGGAACCGGCCGTCCGAAAACCGTCCTGGTTTTGGTCGGCGGCGGTGGTGAGACCTCGAGCAAGTTGGGCTAAACGAACTACTAGGCCGGGGTTCTCGTCGGTTCCGGTTCCCAAGATTGCGTCGGTGATCCATTTGGAGGCCTGGGTAGTCCACTTTGTGAAGTCGGGCAGGTTCCTGTTCAGGTATTCGGTGACTCGGCCAGGTAGCGCTTGGATGAAACGGTCGATTCCGGGAAGCGCCTCTTCCCATTTCTTGCCGAGTTCCTCAAAGAGACCCGAGAACCCTCCGACCCGGAACGCTTCGACGAAACCTTCGAGCGCGGGCAGGACTGAGGTTGAGAGAAGGTCGGTGATCGAAGTGAAGGCCGGGAGTAGAAACTCGCCGATCTTCGCTTTCATGTTCTCGAATTGAGCCGTAGCGTTTTTGGTTTTGTTTCCAAGTTGCTCTTGCTCGCGTGAGTAGGCGTCGCCGATCTCGATTCCCTTTTCCTGGAGTACCTGGAGGGTTCCAAGAATGTTTTGCTGCGTGGTCAGGGTTCCGGTTACCTGTTCGCCTGTCTTGCGGAAGAGGCCTGCCTTCACGCTGGCATCGTTGAGAAGGATTCCATATTTCTCGAGGGGGTCACGTTCACCGCGGAACGCGGACCCGATCGCGTTTATGGCGTCTTCTGTGGGGAGGTCGGCGAACGCGCCAAGGTTGCCGGCGAGTTTCGTGAGGTCGACTGAGAACCCGGCGGCCTGTGTGCCTGTGAGTTTGATTGCTTTGGCATAAACCGAGAACCGGTTGGCGGCGTCGACGGCGGCGAGTTTCGAGAGGCCGAAAGAGGTGGCCGCTGACTCGGCAAAGGTTTCGATTGTCTTCGCCGCTTCGCCGTAGTTGTAGGTCAGGGTGCCCAGGGCGGCGGAAAGGGAGGCGGCCTTTTGGACTCCGTCGACCAGCTGCTGACCGGCGGTCGTCGCGATCTCTGCGATTTTGTCAATGGCGAAACCGGTGACGGCCGAGGTAACTCCGGCGGTGAACCCGGCGACCTTGCCGGAAAACGAGTCAAGGTCGGAGCGTGCCTGTCGACTGTCGGAGACGATGTCGACTTTGAGTGTTGCGGGTTTTGCCATGATTCAGGGGCCTGTTCCGTTGGATGAGCGGCCGATCTTGTCGACAATGTCGTCCACGGCGTCTAGGTAGACGCGCGTCCAGGTGGACTCTGTTCTCTGTGCCGCGTCGATGACGAAAGGGTTCGGGGCGATAAACCATTCCCGGCCGGTGACCTGGCGGAGTTTCTTCGGGAGTTTCGCTGACCCCGTCGGCCAGCCCCAGTGGATGGGACCGGCGTAGGGGACTCCGTTCTTGCTTTTCCTGTTGTTGCCGATCGAAACCCGCGCGTACCGTTGGCCGGCGTTGGGTCGGACGGTGGCGGCAAGTTTCCCGGACCTCACGGGGGCAGAGGCTCGAGCCGCTTCGGCGACTATGGCCGCTACCCGGGCGTGAGTGTCCTTGAGGTCGTCGAGGTCGCCTTCGGCCTTCCGTAACGCTTTGCGGAGTTCTCGGCCTCCGCTGACGGTGATTCCGGAGGCCGACACAACCTCAAGCCTTCGTGATGGCGCCCTGGATTGGCAGGGTGATTGTGAAGTTGAGGGGGTCGCCTGCGGTTCCGCCCGCTGGGGGCTTACGTCCGGACGCTTCGCAAGTGAAGTCGACTTCGCCGATTGTCATCAGGACCGTGAGGGTTGCCTCGGCTTCTGCCGATGCCCACAGGAGGTCACAGAGGGAGTCGGCGGAGCCCCAGTCCTGGTAGCCCTCGAGGATGAGGGCGTAGGTCTCGTCGTTTGAGGTGTAGTTCCCGCAAAACGTCTTGACGGTGGTTTCGGAGTTGCTGGTCTCAATGCGTGCGTTTGAGAGTTGGCATTCGTAGTCGACGTTCTCGAGTGAGAGCGTCAGGGATGAGATGAGGGTCGGTGCTGGCATGGTTTCTCCTAAGACAGTGGGGGAATGGTGACGGGGACAAGGATTGAGAGGCCCACGGCGTAAACGGTGGCGTCGCCGAAACGCGCGGGGCCGATGTTGAGATCCACGGCGAGGGGCCCGGCCCACGCTGCGAGAGCCTCGAGGTCGTCTTCGAGGGCCGCAACGGAGCCGGGGTTCGCTGTTTGTGCGTTACTGATTGCCGAGACTTTGAGGTGGTAGTCCCAGCGGCCGTACCCGGACTGCTCGAGCGGTGTGGTGTCGTCGGGGGCGACGATCACACAAGGCAGAACCGGCGACGGTGGGACCCATTCGTAGACCTTGCGACCAGGGAACACGGCCTCGAGTTCGTCGACGATGCCCTGGCGGGCGATCGTGAGAGGCGAAGTCATCCGACTAGGCCGCCGATCGAAACCCACGGAGCCAGGAGAGCCCCGTACCGTTTCACAATGACGGAGTTGATGTTCGCTGGAACCTGTTGGGTCCAATCGACCTGGAGGGTTCCGTCGACTCCGGTTCCCGCTTTGTAGAGCTCGGCCGCAACGTAGAGGGTGACGGTGATGACGGCGTCCGGTACGGCCAGTAGCGGTTCACCTTCGGAGTCGACCAGGTCGACCACGTTCGCGACCATTGAGGTAGCGGTGTAGGTGAGCCGGTCGGCCTCGTCCGCGTCGATGGTCGCTCCGAGGTGCGTTTCGAGCTCTTCGGTTGTGATCCACGGCGGGACGAGTGACACGGGTTCTCCTGGAGGGTGAGGCCCCCCGGACTCCGGCGGGAGAGTCCGAGGGGCATTAGTGACGACCAAGCCTTCCCCGCGAGGTCGTCACGTACTGAGGGGCTCTAGCTCAAGTCGGCCCAGGCGAAGGCGCCCGGGTACTCGACTGAGATGGCTCCGTAACCGACGACACCAACGTCGACGCCGGCCACGGAAACGTCAACGGCGCGAATCTCGACGGGGGAACCGGGGCGCTCGTACCAGGTGGCGCCGAGGCTCGAGCCGAGGAGGGCGTGACCGGCGGGGAGGTCGCGGTCGATCATGACGGTGAGGCCGTCGGCGGACATGGTCGGAACCATTGAGCCGAACTGGACACGGCCGTCCCAGAATGCGGGGCGGTCCTGGTCGGCGAGGGAGATCCACGCTGGGAGGAGGTCCCATGCGAGGGACAGGAAGAGCGGTCCGGCCGGGGTGCCTTCGGGATCGAGTGCGGCGATGAGACCGGAGACGACGTCGATTGGGTTCTCGGAGGCGAGGGTCGTGGCGGCGCCTGCGGCGGTGATGATGCCGTCGATCACGGCGGTGTTTGTCTTGCGACCGTAGGAAACCGCGAGGGCCTCAATGACGGCTTGGATTGCCGAGGGGTCCGAACGGTCGACTGCCTGGAGGGAGAGTTCGTTCGCTCCGCCCCATGTGCGGACCGCGACCTCTTCGAGTGAGATTTCCGCACCGGTCGAGTCGAGTTCCGAAAGTTCCGTGAGCTGCTCGTCGACGGTTGGCTTCACTGCCCACTTCGGATACGTGACCTTCATGCCGGTCGGAGGGAGTGCACGCGAGCGGATCGCGTTCAACGTGGGACGGCCTGGGTTGATGAGGCCGACGAGTTCCGGAATGTACGCCGGGGGAACGATGCCCTCGAGGTCGGTTGTCGTCGAGCCGGACAGCGCGGCGCGGACCTCGGAGACGGTGAGGTCTCCACGGTTGGCCGATGCGATGAGCGACGCGGCGGCGGCCAGGTCGACCGGACGGGCGGCGGGCCGTGAGGTGTGGCGGACCGGAGCGGCGGCGGTCACGACCGGCGCCTCTTCGATGATTTCGGGGGTTGATTCTGCGGACACGGTGGTCTCACTTTCGGGGGTTTGTTCAGGTTCGGGGGTTGTTGCGGGTGTTGCGGTCTTGGCGGCGGCGACGCTCAATGCGCGAGCGTCGTCGAATGCTGGGAGGGCGACTTGGGAAACCTCGTTCAGATGCGAACCGGCGACCTCAAGGGCGTCGGCCGAGTGTGTGAAGTCTGAGAGGGTCACTCCGACGGAAAGGCCGTCGCGGAGTTTCGCCGAGGCCTCGAGGAGTGCTTCGTCTCCGGCGACGGTCTCCGGAATCTTGAAGGTTCCGAAGAGACCCCCGTCGGTGGAGTGCGCGTCGATTAGGTAACCGATCGGGGAGGAGGTGTTGTGGTCGCGGAGAAGTTTCACTCGGGAGAGGTCTTCGGGGAGGGTGACGGAACCGGCGGCGAAACGGGTGGGACCGGCGGAGGTGTGGCCGATGGTGTCCCAGGGGACGAGTTGGCCGGAGATCGTGCGACGCTCAAGGTTCGCGGTGATTCCGGTCGTGAGGGTTGCTGAGAGTTCTTGAGTCATCGGCTTGCTCCTGGGAGGGTTGGCAGGTTTTCGAGTCGGCGGACCTCGTCGAGTGTGAGGAACCCGGCGGCGAGGGCTTTGGTGTAGGCGTCGTAGCGGGCGGCGGTGTCGGAGCGGAGGAAGTCATCGAGGGCGAACCGGACACGGTGGCCGCGTGGGGTTACGTCGACGAGGGTGAGGCGCTGCTCGATCGCGACCAGGTAAGGGCGGAGGGTTGTGTCGACGAGGTCGCGGCGCTGTCCCTCTACCGTCGCGTAGGTGAGGGACGAGTTTGTGGGGGCGTTGAGGTACCTGGTCGGGACGTTCATCAGGCGGGCTAGTTCTGCTACCTGATGGTCACGGGACGGGACGAGGGCGAGTTCTTCGGAGTTCCACGATTCGCGTTCGTAACGGAACCGGCGGTTGAGGTAGCCGGTGGTGCGGCGGCGGCGTCCGGTTTCCCATGAGGTGAGGAGTTCGGAGACCTTGTCGGGGTCGAGGTCGGGGCCGTCGTCGTAGATGATGCCGGTGGGCAGGTCTGTGGAGGCGATGCGGGAGACGGCGGCCTCGAGGACGAGGGCGGTTCGTATCGCACGCCCGCCGGTTTCGATGAGTCCGGGCCAGTGGGCCGGAATCACGACCATGTCGCGGTCGGGGATTTCTTGGTCGCCTACTTGGTAAGGACCGCCGACGTAGTTCGGGGTCGTTACATCCTCATAGGGGACGTAGCGAAGGTTCGCGGGGTAGCCGTCGGCGTAGCGGGCGATTACGACCAGGTAGGCGGCGGGCCATAGGACGAGATCCTCGACGACCTTTGTGATCGTCGTCGAAGTGGACTCGAGCGGGTCGAGCTGCTCTGTGAGCCCGTAGGGGACCACTTCGTGGTTTGAGTTGTATCGGCGGAGCGGGAAGGTTCCGACGGTTCCGGCGATGACCTGGAGGCCTTGTGCGACTGCGGGGACTCTCCACGCGCCCTGGCGAGAAAGTGAGAGCTCCGGAATCTCGGGAATGGTGACCGGCGACAAGTAGCCGGAAGTGGTCGTCGAGAGAACCGGGGCCGAGGCGGTAACAGGAGCGCGGCGCGTGAAGAGTCCCACGGCATACAAGTTTTGTGTGCTATGCGTCTCCGCTGGTCGATCCCGTGGAAGGGGTGTCGTCTTCGGGGTCCGGTTTCAGGAAGGCGGGGATCTCTTCGGGTGGGCCTTGCGGGGTCGGGGCGGTTTGTTTCTCGAGGATCGCGAGGCGGACCGCTTGGGACGTTGCCCCGATGATTAGGCCGCCGACGAAACCGGCGGCGACCGATAGGGCTCTCATTGCTTTCACTTGTTGTTTCCTTTTGTTAGGCGAACCGGATTACCGGCGCGGGTTTTGGTTTCTCGAGACGGGTTGCTTCAGCGATAACCCAGACCAGGGCGCGGACGGCGTGAACCGATGCACCAGGTACGGCGGTACCGATGAAGAGACCTCCGTCGCGTGGTCGAGCTGTAGTTCGTCCGAGTTGCTCCCCAAGTAGGGCGTTGCCGTCGTGACCGACCATTCCGGTCGTTACCGCTTGCTCGACAAAGGTCGACCATCCACGGATTTCACGGTCTCCGACGACTCGGACGGTTTCGGGAAGATCCCACGGGGCACGCTGCGGGAAGAGCGGCGGGAGGAGGACGGTTTCGCGGTTACGTATCCGAGGCTCGAGGGTTTCCCATAGTTCCGTTTCCGTTTCGGTGGTGGTGGTCGTGATGTAGACCCGGCCGGTGTCGGTTGGTTGGCCGGTGACGATCGCGAACCCTCCTCCGGTTCGGTCCTGTTCGATAGCGGTCACCGGGAGCCGGTTCCGGTCGAAGGCGGGCGGGTCGGTTACGAGCTGCGACCACAATCCGACCGGGAACCAGGAGCGCTCCGATTGAACCCAACGGTTGAGGTTGGCGCGGTAGAACGCGGCGCGGTTCGGATTCTTCGATGCCTGCCGGAGGGCGTCGAGTTGGATGGT
>Ga0315903_10006895_pt1 | contig 14364 bp, 13 predicted proteins | sample LakEriMetagenome_7_FD_203524 | JGI IMG/M metagenome (GOLD analysis project Ga0315903, IMG submission 203524) | Freshwater fungal communities from buoy surface, Lake Erie, Ohio, United States - Buoy 2 MA119 | ecosystem: Environmental > Aquatic > Freshwater > Lake | place: USA: Lake Erie, Ohio...
AGAGATGCAATCTCCAAGCCCAAATACTGAGTGCCATCACCCTCTCCACCGCCACTGCAGTCGCGCATCATAAAAATAAGAATCAGCGCAAAAATACCATGAAATACTATTGTACCAATGGTCGAAAAACTTCTCTCAGTAGTGGTCGTATTTTCCATTATTCCTCTTTTTTAGTTCTGGTTGCAATCACCGGATTACAGTTCAGTACCTTCAAGGTTGAAAAAAGTTCAATGGTTTCCCCGGTTGGAACATCTCTGTCGACATTAAGGATGACCGTTCTCTTATCGTCAGGCTTACCAGCCATAAGTGCTGTTAGCTTGTCTTTAATTTCTTCTTTAGTAACAACCTCGCTATTTACGCTAAAAACCAAATCTTTTGTGATTGTAACAGATGCTGCACCCGCGATTGATTCACCTGTTGTTGTCTTTGGCAGATTCACCATTTCTCCATTCACGGCCATTGTAGACATGACGATGAAGAATATTAGAAGCAAGAACACCAAGTCGGAAATCGACGACATGTTTGCTTCTGCAGAAACTTTATTTCTTCTTCCAAAATCCATGGTATACCTCCTTAGTTAGTAGGTTGCTCAAGGATGTCGATGAATTCAACGGCGCGAGCTTCCATTTTGTGAATCACTTTACCGATGCGACCTACAAGCGTATTGTAAGAAACGAAAGCAATGATACCCACGATCAAACCGACAACTGTCGTTATCATTGCAAGCATCATATCACCACCCATCGCACCCAAGTCTGGACCGTTTACTTTGATGGAGTTAAATACCCCGACCATACCGATTACTGTACCCAAGAATCCAAGCATCGGTGCAGCACCTGCGCTTGTTGCAAGGAAAGAAACGTTGCGCTCCAAGTTGTAAATCTCAAGTTTACCTACGTTCTCAATAGCCGCTTTAATATCACTCATGTCTTTACCAATACGCATAATACCTTTTTCAATCATGCGTGCAACCGGAGTATGGGTGGTAGCGCATAGGTTTCGAGCGCTATCTAATTTTCCTTGGTTTATGTATTCTTTAATTTTCTCCATAAAGTTCCCTTCTTCTTTCAAAGCTTTATTTATCGCCATAGTGCGTTCGAAGAAAATGTAAACAGAAATAATGCTCAGAATTATTTGAGGAATGTAGATGTAAGATCCTTTTATAAATTCGTCCAAGAAGTTGATTTCTGACGATGCTGCCGCCGCAATTGGTGTATTCACCGCGTCACTTACCGCGCCGCCGCCAACTGTAAGTCCGTCTTGTAGAAAAAATAGAATATCCATGGTTTGATTCAATTTTGCTGGTTTAAACTGTTTTCTTGCGACAAACAAAGGGTTCGTCGAGTGAACGTTCAAAAAGAATCGAAATTGTCATTGGTTTGAAAGGGGTTTCAGAATTTAATCCATAGTGGAAAGTGGAAAACCCTAACCTCTTAAAAATAATTCCGTTAAACCGAGAACAACGACGCGAGGAGTGCATATACATTTGTACCCTCGGAATTATTCGATACCACTTATGAGTTCACATATGAAAAAGCTGAGTGCGGCCGGTATAATGGTCTCCCTCGGTATAGTGTTTGGCGACATTGGAACATCCCCTCTTTATGTTCTTAAAGCCATAGTAGGCACGCGCGAAATCAGCGAACAGCTGGTATTAGGAGGTATCTCTTGCGTTTTCTGGACTCTAACTATCCAAACCACCATGAAGTATATCCTGCTCACTTTGCAGGCTGACAACAACGGTGAGGGTGGAATTTTTTCTCTTTATGCCCTAGTTAGGCGCCGAGGAAAATGGCTATACATACCAGCTATCATTGGTGCGGGAACACTTTTAGGCGACGGTATCATCACTCCGCCCATCTCTGTGGCATCCGCTATAGAAGGTCTCGAGAAGATACATCACGGCCTACCTGTTGAAGCCATCGTAATTACGATCATCACCATTTTATTCATATTCCAAAGATTCGGAACCAAAGTAGTTGGCGCCACTTTCGGACCAATTATGTTCATCTGGTTTGCGATGCTCGCTATTCTTGGGATTTCTCAAATCTCGCATTATCCCGACATTCTAAAAGCATTAAGCCCTCATTACGCTTATGACTTATTGGTAAAATATCCTAGTGGATTCTGGCTTCTCGGAGCTGTATTTCTTTGCACTACGGGTGCAGAAGCGCTCTACTCGGACCTCGGACACTGCGGTAGAAAAAACATTCAAGCAAGTTGGATATTTGTGAAACTTGCTTTGATATTGAATTACTGCGGACAAGGAGCTTGGTTGCTGCACAGCGGTCATACAAGTCTTGGTGAAATGAACCCATTCTTCGAAATCATGCCTCGCTGGTTCCTGGTTTCCGGAATTGCTATCGCCACTGGTGCTGCTATCATCGCTTCGCAAGCATTAATCTCTGGTTCGTTTACGCTTATATCAGAAGCAGTCAGTCTTAACTTCTGGCCTCGAATTACGATTAAATATCCAACAGATATTCGTGGTCAAATCTACATCCCTAGTATCAACTGGATTCTATGGGCTGGTTGCGTGGCTGTAATGCTATACTTCAAAGAATCATCGAAAATGGAGGCTGCATACGGTCTATTCATTACTGTTACCATGTTGATGACCACTATACTGATTTCTCGCTATTTGATTTGGATCAAAAAATGGAATTCAATAGCTGTCTATACCCTTATTGGTATTTTCTTGGCAGTAGAACTTTCCTTTTTAATTGCCAACCTTTCTAAGCTTTCTCAGATGTGGTTGTTCTTGGCGATTGGATTCGCCGCAATCTTCGTAATGTACGTTTGGTATAAGTCTAGAAAGATCAACAACAAAATGCTAAACTTTGTAAAGCTCTCTGATCATATTGACGTTCTCAAAGACTTAAGCGCGGATACTTCTGTTCCTAAGTTCGCGACGCATGCGATCTATTTGACTAAAGCAGATCTTCAAACTGAAGTAGAGCAAAAAATCATTTACTCGATTTTCAGTCACACACCCAAACGTGCAGATATCTACTGGTTTGTTCACATCGAACGAATGGACGATCCATACCACATGGAATACAGTGTGCGTGAACTTGAAAACGATAAGGTCATTCGTGTCGAATTCAAACTTGGATTCCGTGTGCAACCGCGTATCAGCATGCTTTTCAGAAAAGTAGTTGATGAGATGGTGGCTAACAATGAACTTGATATTGAAAGCCGTTATCCTTCATTGAAAAAATACAATCTCGCTGCAGATTTCAAATTCATTATCCTAGAGAAATTCTTGAGTTATGAAAATGAATTCTCATTTAGAGAAGGTTGGATCCTAAATATATACTTCGCTATCAAACAGATCGCACAGGCTAATGAAAAAGCTTTTGGATTGGACCCTAGCGAAACGCATGTGGAAATGATTCCAATGATTATCCATCCTGTTTCAGAAATAAAACTTTGTCGTGTTGAGAATAAACACTCTGAAAAAAAGGAAGAATAATTAATTGAGTTAATGCATCAACATCATTTCGATGATGTAAACTATGGCGCCTCCGAAATAGCCGAGAAGCGCCCATGGTGCAATGTTTTTCAGATACCACATAAAGCTAATCTTCTCAAGTCCCATTACTGCAACGCCAGCGGCTGAGCCTATTATTAGTATGCTACCACCTGTACCAGCAGTGTATGCCAAGAAATGCCAGAAAGGACCATCTTGAACAAACATATCAAGCCATGGATCTCCAGTTAGAGCAGGTGTGACATCATACATATTCATACTTGCCGCAACTAAAGGAACGTTGTCAATGACTGCTGACAACAATCCGATTGCGATATTGATAGCATACATATTTCCCAAAGAATCTTTCAGTCCAACTGCCAATGTGCGCAGATGTCCAACCTCTTGGAGTGCAGATACTGCGAGAAGAATTCCCAAGAAGAACAATACGGAAGGCATATCGATTTTACGAAGTGCGTGCAAAGCGCTGTACTTCTTTTTTTCCTCATCCAATTTTTTTCCGTGCATAAGCTCTGTTGCAAGCCACACAACACCCAAGCTAAACATGATTCCCATGAATGGAGGCAGGTGCGTGATGCTTTTAAAAACAGGGACAAACAACAAACCTCCGACACCCAAAATAAAAGCAAGCGAACGCTGGCGTTGATTTACGCCGTCACCACTTTTTTCTGATTCTTTTGGTCGTTCAATATTGCCTTTCAAAACGAAAGAAAGAACAGTTAATGGCAAAACAAGATTGATCAAACTACACAAGAATATTTCCTTAATAATACTACCACTAGTAATTTGTTTTCCAATCCAAAGCATAGTAGTTGTTACGTCGCCGATTGGAGACCAAGCACCACCCGAATTTGCCGCAATTATTATTATACCTCCAAAAAACCAACGCGTCTTTTGATCAGCAATTAATTTTCGAGTCAAGCTAATCATTACAATAGCAGTAGTTAAATTATCCAATGCTGCTGACATAAAGAAAGTAAGTATCGCCAATATCCACATCAACTTGACCTTATTTCTTGAGCTAATTCTATCCGTAATTACTTTGAAGCCTTCATGCGCATCTACAATTTCTACAATCGTCATCGCGCCCATTAAAAACAATAGAATTCCTGCTATTTCTTGTAAGTGATGAAGTAAACGATGATCAAAAAACTCTGCCATCGTTAAATCAGTCCCTTCAGTAACTTTCAAAAAACTCTTTAATTGATCGAAATAACCGAGCAAATGATCGGGAACAGCGTGGGCACCAACAACAAGGATAGACCAGCATAAAACACCCGTTAATAGGGCTGAAGCAGCTTTGTCAATCTTAATTGAATGTTCTGTTGCAATAGCAATGTAGCCGATTATGAATACGGCGAGAATAGCAATTTCCATGATGAAGGGTTTAGGACGGCTTGCCCGTCTTGAGGTACATTTTTATATCGTGTCGAGAACCGATTTGCATCACATCAACCAAATCCTGAACAGATAATGTTCTATCAATATTGATTGCACAAGTCGCCTCTGGATCTGTCTTGTGTATAGCCTCAAGTCGAATCTCAAGTTGCTCTAACGTGATGGTCTCCCCATCGAGATAATACGCTTTATTCGCATCAACCGTCAACTGCACATTCTTCTTGGCTTCCTTTTCTTGATTGTCCGCTGCTTCTGGAAGCAAAACTTTAATCACATTGGGATTGGCCATTGTCGAAATAATCAAGAAAAAAAGCAAAAGAAAAAACATAATATCGTTGAGTGAGTGTGTACTCACTTCAGCGCCTGATTTTCTTCTTCTGTTAATTTTCATTATCGATTATTTTTTCTTGGTCAATGCCATTCTCAATGCCAAAGCTTGTTCTTGCAATTTACCGACGTATCCGTCGATTGAATTTTGAAGCAAATGATATGCTGAAAAAGCGATAATACCGACAACAAGACCTGCTGCAGAAGAAACCATCTTTTGATAAAGTCCTTCTGAAATAACACCAATGCTGATGTCCTTAGAAACAGAAATGCTAAAGAAAATATTGATTACCCCGATGATTGTTCCGATAAACCCGAGCAATGGTGCAAGACCGGCAATCATTGATAAATAAGTCAACCCTTTTTCCAGTCTTCCTACTTCAATGTTGGCGGCATCTTCCATTAACTTATCAATCTCAGCTGGATTAGAAGAATCGCCCATCGCAGCGTACGTAAACACACGACCCCAACTGTTTTTTTCAGAAGCGCAAAGATCTTGAGCCTCTGCAGATTTGCCTGAAGAAATCAATGTTGCCAATTTTTGCAATTTCGCATCGCTTGACTTCATGTTTTTTCCAAAAAACAAAAGACGCTCCATAATAACGATGAGCGCTAACATTGATAGCACAAGCAAAACCGCCATAACGATTCCGCCTTTCATCAATAATGCAATCACGTCTATGGATGGAGCAATTGGATCGGTTTGTAATAGTATCATAATAGTTATCTATCTGCTCAATTGATTAAACAAGCTTTTTCAAAGCAATTTCAAAAGCCGTTTTCGCAATTTCGTTTGTTTCTTTTCTATTGGCATGTACATTCTGCAACGCTTTCAATATGGTTTCAGACGTGTCTTCAAATATTCCTTTATCACTCAAATCTACATCACCATTGCTCATCAAATACGCAAATACGCGAGCCATTCCACAGTTCGCTATAAAGTCTGGAATTAAGCTAATCTGCGCATCTACTTTCTCCGCGATTGGTCCGTAGAATATTTGTGCATCTGCAAAAGGAACATTCGCACCGCAAGCTACCACTTTAACTCCCGCATTAATCATTCTTTCTACTTGATCCAGCGTCACGAGTCGTGAAGCTGCGCAAGGCAAGAATACATCTGCCTCGAGATCCCAAACTTTAGAATTTATCTCGTCGAATGAAATCAACTTATCCGACACCAAAGTATTGCCCTCACGATTTATAAAGAGCGATTTCACCTCCTCAAAGGGAATTCCTTCAGGCTGAATGATTCCGCCCACTCTATCAATGATCCCCACAATCTTCGCACCCTCTTGGCTCATGTAATACGCTGCAGCAGCGCCCACATTGCCCCATCCTTGCACAATAACCTTTTTATCTTTCATCCCACCACCCCACAAATTGTAGTAGTGACGAACACTTTCTGCCACACCAAAACCAGTAATCATATCGGCTACTTTGTATTTCATAGCCACACTTGGAGAGTATTTTTGATCTTCCAAAACTTTCACTACACCCAAACGTAAGTTGCCAATGCGCTTTACTTTTTGGGCTTCTGTTGGATGAAAGTGTCCTGTAAATACACCCTCCTGTGGGTGCCAAACACCACACTCTTCAGTGATTGGAATAACCTCATGGATTTCATCCACGTTCAGATCACCGCCAGTGCCATAATAGTTCTTCAACAATGGAGCTACAGCAGCATACCATCTTTCAAGAACTTCACGCTTACGCGGGTCACGTGGATCGAAGTTGATTCCACTTTTTGCACCACCTATTTGAGGTCCACTAACAGTGAACTTAATTTCCATTGTTTTTGCTAATGACTCTACCTCTCTTTTATCTAGACCAACACGCATGCGAGTTCCACCACCTGCAGCACCTCCGCGTAATGAGTTAATTACAACCCAACCCTCAGCATCTGTCTGTGGGTCTTTCCATTCAAAAACGACTTCTGGTCGCTTGTTTTCATACTTTGATAAAAGATCTTTCATTATGCAGGAATTTGACGGCGAATATAATGCGCAAGGGCACAACTGCGAAGTAGAATCGACTAGATCTGAGATATGAATCCACCAACAGAATCTATTCGCGCGCCCGTGACAGAGGATAAGGCATTGATTTCACCACGTATACGAAGAGTCCCTAGGAAAGCAAAGACTATGGCTTCCTTAAAATTTATACTCTTGACATCTGGAATAACTATTTCGGAGTTCGTTTCCTGACGCAATTTTTGAATTAGAAAATTATTATGCGCACCACCGCCTGTTACCAATACATTTTTTAGCAAATGCACTTCGATAATTTTCGCAATTTGATGCACTGCATGCTCCACCGCAGTGGCCATGATATCTGACAACAATGCTCCTTTGCCAATTTCTCGAATATAATGTTCTTCAAAATATTCTCGACCCAGTGACTTAGGCGCTTCTTTCGAATAAAAATCAAGTGAATTCCATCGATCGTAAAGTTCTTGAATGCAACGACCGGTTCGAGCAATATCTCCTCCCTCATCGTAGGCAAGACCTTTCAAACGTGCAATTTCATTGAATACCATGTTGCATGGCACAATATCAAAAGCGATTCGTTTTCCAGATTCTTCAAAAGAAATATTGGCAATGCCTCCTAAATTAAGACAGGCATCATATTGAGAAAAAAGAAGTCTGTCACCTATAGGAACAAGCGGAGCGCCTTGTCCACCAAGGGCTACATCGATTGTTCTAAAATTAGAAATGGTTTGAATTCCTGTTTGGGCTGTAATGTGAGCAGCACTTCCAATTTGAAGTGTCAATCCCAATTCTGGTCGATGAAAAACAGTGTGACCATGCGAAGCAATCAAATCGGGTTTTAAATCAAAGCGCTTAATAAACGACGCGACCCATTCACCATGCATTCTGCCTAAATCAACATCCAACAACGAGAGCTCAAAACCAGAACAGTCATTTGCCTGTCGAAGACGCTTGATTAACTCATTTGAATATGAAATTGTCTCTGAAGCCAATAATTCATAGCTCCATTTGCCCTGAACAAAATTGAATTTACAAGCCGCTATATCCAGCCCATCGAGCGAGGTACCGCTCATCAATCCTATGACCAAGTATTCACTTTGCATCAAGCTAAGTTACACATACATGCTTGCACGTTGTTCTTTTATAGCTTTATCAGAAATATATTCATCATAAGACATGCGCTTATCGATGATTCCTTTTGGGGTGATTTCAATAATTCTGTTTGCTACTGTTTGAACAAACTCATGGTCATGAGAAGTAAACAAAGCCACGTGCTTCCAGTCTTTCAACGCATTGTTGAAGGCAGTGATTGACTCCAAATCCAAGTGGTTAGTTGGTTCATCGAGTACCAGACAGTTTGCATTTGCAAGCATCATTCGCGATGTCATACAACGCACTTTTTCGCCTCCACTGAGTACATTACATTTTTTCAAAACCTCTTCACCACTGAACAACATTTTACCCAAGAATCCACGTACATAGGTTTCATCTTTATCAGTCGAATATTGTCTCAACCAATCGACAAGATTGTCGTCTGAATTGAAATACTTAGCGTTATTATTTGGAAGATATGCCTTGGTAATTGTACTACCCCATTCAACCACGCCCGCATCTGTTGGCAATTCATTCATGATAATATCAAAGAACGTGCTGATCGCTAAATGCTCTTTTGAAATGATTGCTACCTTATCTCCTTTGATCAAACGAAAAGAAACATCTTTGAAAAGAAGAACTCCTTCATCAGAAGTTTTTGCAAGATTTTCTACCGCCAATATTTGGTCACCACAATCACGCTCAGCTCGGAAAATAATACCCGGATATTTACGCGTTGATGGTTGTATATTATCAATCACCAATTTATCGAGCAATTTCTTTCTACTCGTTGCCTGACGGGATTTAGAAGCGTTCGCACTAAAGCGCTCAACGAACTCTTGAAGTTCCTTTCGCTTGTCCTCCATCTTCTTATTCTGATCCGAACGTTGACGAAGTGCCAACTGACTTGATTCGTACCAGAATGTATAGTTACCCGTGTAGAGCTGGATTTTGCTAAAGTCGATGTCGACGATGTGCGTACACACCGCATCCAAAAAGTGACGGTCATGGGATACAACAATCACGATGTTTTCGAAGTCGGCAAGGAAGTTCTCCAACCATGCGATAGTATCTACGTCAAGGTCATTGGTAGGCTCATCGAGAAGTAAGATTTCAGGATTTCCGAAAAGCGCTTGTGCTAAAAGAACACGAACTTTTTCTTTACCACTCAAATCGACCATCAAACGGTGATGCTCGGTTTCCTTAATTCCAAGACCAGAAAGCATATTTGCAGCGTCGCTTTCGGCATTCCAGCCGTCCATTTCAGCAAAAATCACTTCTAATTCTGCCGCTTTTTCCCCATCCGCATCAGAAAAGTCAGCTTTAGCGTAGATATCCTCTTTCGCCTTCATAACTTCCCACAACTTCTTATTACCCATTAACACTGTTTCTAGAACAGGATATTGGTCGAATGCAAAGTGATTTTGTGATAAAACGCTCATACGTTCGCCAGGAGTGATGATTACTTCACCACCTGTTGGGTCGATTTCGCCAGATAATATCTTAAGGAAAGTGGACTTTCCGGCGCCATTGGCACCGATTACACCATAGCAGTTGCCTGATGTGAATTTAAGATGTACTTCATCAAATAAGGTACGCTTACCGTAGCGAAGTGATAGATTAGAAACTGCTAGCATGCTTTGAAATTTGCGGCCGCGAAGATAGTGCATAGAAAAACACTATTTGTTTAAGGGTCGGAATATCCTATTTTTGCCGACCAAACAAATCGAACAATGCATTTCGAACTAAGTGAAGAACACAAAGCGGTTCAAGCCGCAGCACGCGATTTTGCTCAAAACGTGTTGAAACCAGGCGTAATCGAACGCGACGAAAATCAAACTTTCCCAAAAGAACAAATACAGCAACTTGCTGAACTTGGGTTCATGGGCATGATGGTAGATACTAAATACGGCGGAAGCGGCATGGATGCTCTAAGCTATGCCATCGCTATGGAGGAAATCTCTAAAGTGGATGCTTCTACCTCAGTATGCATGTCAGTAAACAACTCCTTGGTTTGCTACGGACTAGAGGAATTCGGAACAGAAGAACAAAAACAAAAATATCTTGTGCCGCTTGCTAGTGGTCAGAAAATCGGCGCTTTCTGCCTTTCAGAACCAGAAGCTGGTAGCGACGCAACTTCTCAACGTACTACCGCAATCGATATGGGCGACCACTATCTTTTGAATGGTACAAAAAACTGGATTACCAATGGTAGCAGCGCAAGCACTTACCTCGTAATCGCTCAAACCGACGCAGCTAAAGGTCACCGCGGTATCAACTGCTTGATCGTAGAGCGTGGAATGGAGGGTTTCATCGTTGGAGCGAAAGAAAACAAATTGGGTATCCGTGGAAGCGACACGCACACGTTGATGTTCCAAGACGTTAAAGTTCCAAAGGAAAACCGCATCGGTGAAGATGGATTTGGTTTCAAATTCGCCATGAAAACCCTAAGTGGTGGACGCATCGGTATAGCTGCACAAGCGCTTGGTATTGCTGCAGGAGCTTATGAACTTGCACTTGCATATTCTAAAGAAAGAAAAGCTTTTGGTAAAGAGATTTCTCAGCACCAAGCTATTGCTTTCAAACTAGCAGATATGGCCACTGACATCGAAGCAGCGCGCCTTTTGGTGTACAAATCAGCTTGGATGAAAGACCAAAATATGAATTACGATCAGGCTAGCGCTATGGCTAAATTGTTCGCTTCTTCTGTAGCGATGAAACATACTGTAGAAGCCGTTCAAATCCATGGTGGATATGGTTTCGTAAAAGAATACCACGTTGAACGCTTGATGCGCGATGCGAAAATCACTCAGATCTACGAAGGAACTAGTGAGGTTCAAAAAATCGTTATCTCAAGAAACGTACTTGCAGATTAAAACACACAGTTAACTGTGCAGAAACTATATCAACGTCCCGGCAATTGTCGGGACGTTTTGTTTTAATTAGCATGGCATTATTAGCTTCAATTCATGAAACGATTTATCGCCATTGCCATCCTTATTGCCTGCGTCGGATTTGTTGGATATGTATTCTACACCTTCAGCAAGAGCACGCCAGAAAGTGGAAACCCTTGGTCCGCTGTTCCCAGCAACAGCGAAATGATTATTAAAATCAATCAAGTTTCTGTTTCACAAGAATTACTCGAAAGCATTCTGCCAAGTTCCAAAGATGCCCTGTTGGCCCAATGGTCAGATGAATTAAAAGGATTTCTTGAATCTATTGCTAGTAAGAATTACCAAGCACCAGATAACATTCTCTACGTCACCAATGCAAGTAGTGAAGGACTCCTCATAATTCCCTATTCTGACAAATTACCCGAGAATGAAGTTGGTGATTTGATTAAAGCAATAGTTGGTGAATCTCAATTTCAAGAAAACAGCTTCGAGTCAACGGCTATTTTCAATTCAGAGAATATTTCTTACGCGACAATCGAAAACAATATTTTGATAAGTCGAGCTTCTTCTCTTGTTGAAGCAGCAATTATCGAAAGCATGAAAGACCATCCAGAAACAAGCAGTTTGATGGTGGCGAATAACACCGCAGCGAAAGATGTAGCAATCACTATTTTCGGAAAGTGGGATACCGGCGAATGGATGTCGGTAGAACCTCATCGTATCGATGAATCGAATATGTTGTTTACAGGGTATGCCGTAATTGCCGACACGGCAAAACACCGTTTCAATCTCGCTGCAAATGGAAGTAGCTCTCGATTGGGCGATTACCTTCCATCAAATACTGTAGCCTCTGAAATATGGACTTATAGCGATATTCAAACAACGCGTGAACGCATTGATGCAATGCGCTCGAATACAAACGAAGAACTTTTCTGGAGCCAAGCGTGGGGCGCCATTGGCGATAGTTGCCAATGTGATCTAAACGCGGCTGTGCTTGATTGGAGAACAGGTGTGCAAGGCACTTTTGCTATTGCTTACTCAGATAGCGCAACAAAGATTGTTTCTTTCGCTCAAATGAGTGATAGTGTTAACGTGGCTCAATTACTTGGAAATATTGCTTTTCCTACTGCCAATGGAAACATTTTTATCAAATATCCAGAAATCTTCCGCCGCTACGCAAGTAGTCCTTTCCTAGCCGAACATTCATTCGGTTGTCAAGTAGGAGATTGCTTCTATACCTCTGATACCGAAGAAGCATTAATTCAGGTAAAAAACAATATTAACCAAGGAAATTCCTTACAGCGATCTGTGAACATCAATGCAGCAATTAGTTCTGATAATTGTGCCATTGCATGCACGGGAGGGGATTATTTAACAGGCGTTTTCCCAAAATCGCTTTCTTGGATTTTCTCCGCGAATGAAAAAAGTGGCGGCACTATTACCCGCGGCGACGATGGCAAATTCATGATTCAATGGAAAGGTTCAAACAACGGGTCATTTACAGAAACAGAAGAACCGAATGAACCTTCGGTTACTCCTGTTTTAGCCGACACGGTGCAACCGGCCGTTGTAGAACCAGAGCCAATTGTTGAGGAGCCAAGTGGCAAAAAGTGGGACGTGATTAATCACAATACCAAAGAAAAAGAAACACTACGTCAGAATAAAGACAACAGTATTTCATTATTAGATAAATCAGGAAAAGAACTTTGGAAAGCCGCGCTGCCCGCAGCCATTGTAGGCGAAGTAACCCAAGTAGATGCATTGAATAATGGCAAATTACAAATGGCTTTTGCTTGCAAAAATTCCATCTATGTTATTGATAGAAATGGAAAAAGTCTTGCAGGATTCCCTGTAGCCATTTCTTCTGAAATAACAACTGGCCTAGCGGTATTGGATTACGACAAATCCAAAAACTATCGATTACTTGTAGGTACTACAAATGGAAATATTTACAACTACACCATTCAAGGAACTGCTGCTAAAGGTTGGTCTTACGGAGGTGGCGCACGTCCTATAAAAATCGAACATCAGAAAGTATCAGGCGAAGATCGAATTATAGTGACATACAAATCCGGTGAGAAAAAGAAATTCAAGAAAACAGGATTACCTGCATAAAAAATCATGGCACAAGCTCAAGCTGCTTTTCTAGTAAAATATGGTGCTGCAGAGAGTGCCTTCGAATGGCGCGACATTGAAATGCCTGTAGCCAAAGAAGGTCAAGTGCTCGTGCAGATTGAAGCCTTCGGACTCAATTTCGCTGATGTATTGGCACGCAATGGACTTTACAAAGAAGCGCCACCCTTGCCTTGCGTGCTTGGATACGACATGGTAGGACGTGTGATTGCTTGCGGTCCAAACACAGATAATTCTCTTTTAGATAAAAGAGTGGTGGCTCTCACGCGATTTGGAGCCTACTCGACGCACATTAGTACGCCAGCGGTCGGCTGCCTAGTTGTGCCCGAAGAAATGCCCGCAGGAGAAGCCTGTGCGCTCGGAACACAATTCTCCACCGCCTACTACAGCACGAACGTTATTCAAAACATTCAACCCGGTTCACATGTGCTCGTACACGCCGCATCAGGAGGAGTTGGCACAGCCTTGATCCAATTATTACATCTTAAAAATTGCATCATTTACGGCACCGCAGGTTCTGACAAGAAAGTAGAAGTGCTAAGAAGTCAAGGAGTCATTGCATACAATTACAATACACAGGACTACAAAGTAGAAATTGAAAAACATCTCGAGGGAAAAAAACTCCATGTGACTTTCAATTCCATAGCGGGCACTACATTCAAGAAAGACATGAGTCTTTTGGGAGCCGATGGTCGTCTAGTTCTATATGGTTTCGCAGAACGCTCAGGCAAGCGCGGCGGCAAATTCGCCACCATCAAACTCCTTTGGAACATGGGACTGATTATGCCCATCATGCTTCTAGCCCATAGCAAAAGCATTCTCGGTGTAAATATGCTCAAGATTGGCGATGCAAAACCAGAGATTATCCAGCACTGTATTACAGAATTAGTAGCACTTTGGAAAGAAGGCAAAATCAAACCCATCTCCACAGAAGTATTCAAAAAAGATCAACTCGCCGAAGCACATCAAAAACTCGAATCAAGGCAGATTATTGGCAAAGCAATCGTGGAGATAGTGTGACAGTCAATTAAGTGAACAC
>Ga0315903_10006898_pt1 | contig 14359 bp, 13 predicted proteins | sample LakEriMetagenome_7_FD_203524 | JGI IMG/M metagenome (GOLD analysis project Ga0315903, IMG submission 203524) | Freshwater fungal communities from buoy surface, Lake Erie, Ohio, United States - Buoy 2 MA119 | ecosystem: Environmental > Aquatic > Freshwater > Lake | place: USA: Lake Erie, Ohio...
CGAGCCCGCGGACCGGATTCGTCACGGCAACGTGTACGTGTTCTCCAGTTCGTCTTGAACCACCGTGGCCACGTGCGCCGTGGTGTCGACGATCAGATCGGTATCCAAGGTGCGCACCCGGAACGACCAGCCCTCGGGAAGTTTCAATCGATCACCCAACGAGTCGAGCGACTCGACCGTCAACGTCGGGTCCACTCCGACGCAATACGCCTGCATCACGAAGTTGCGCCCCGTCGGGTCCACCAACTCGTGGACTTTGCGACCCGCATCGAAGAAGAACACCGCGCCACGATTCACGTGACGCTCGGTGTACGGCGCCGCGGCCGGATTGTTTCCCAATTCGACCTCGGCGATGCGACGCATGGGCATGCCCCGGATCTCACGAATCACCGGCTCCACCACCGCCACCTTGGTGCCGAAACCATCGAGCGTCCAGTACCGCGGGCCGTTCAGTTTCACCATGAGTGCACCCAATTCCTTGGTCAACTCGTCGGCCTTCAGCGAGTGCCACCACTCCGAGGGGCAGTCGTGCAACAACTGGGTGCCCCACACTTCGGCGAACAACTTGTCACCGCGGGCGTGCACCGCCAGCACTTCTCCGTATCGAACACCTCGCATGCCGGACTGGAGTCGTTGGGGCCGGTGATCGCTCATGGACCTACCATAACGACGTGAGTCACGTGAGCACCGGTCGCGAACGCCTGCGCGGGCTGGACGGTCTGCGCGCCCTGGCCGTGATCGGGGTCCTGGCTTTTCACGATGGACGACTGAGCGGAGGGTTTCTCGGCGTCGATCTGTTCTTCGCCCTGTCCGGATTTCTCATCACCACGTTGATCATCGCCGAACTCGATCGAACCGATCGGCTGGATCTGATCGGCTTCTGGGGGCGCCGCCTCCGCCGATTGCTGCCGGCGGTCATGGTTCTGTTGGTCGTGGTCGTGGTGGCGCTGAGGTTGATCGCCGAGCCCGGCGAATGGATCGTGGCCCGCCGAGACGCTCCATGGGCCCAGTTCTACGCCGCCAACTGGCATCAGATCGCGGCGGGCAACGGTTACTGGGACGCCTTCACCGCGCCGTCGGCATTCGAACACCTGTGGAGTCTGGCGATCGAGGAGCAGTTCTATTTGGTCTGGCCCGTCGTCGTGTGGGCGGCTTGGCGATGGAAGCGCGGCGCGGCCGTGGCCACGGTCACGATCGCATTGTTCGTCGCGTCGGCCACCGCGATGATCGCCCTCTTCGACGGTGGCGACCCCACGCGCGTGTACATGGGCACCGACACCCGGGTCTTCTCGTTGCTGGCCGGGGCCGTCGTGGCACTTCCCGCCATTCGACACCGGGTCTCCCGACTCGTGACGCGCGCACCACGATCCGCCGAATCGATGACCCTTCTGTTGTTGCTCGCGCTGCTGGCATCGTGGTTCGTCATCGATGGTTCGGACGATTGGTTGTTCCGAGGCGGCTTGGTCGGTCATTCGATCATCGCTGCTCTCGTGGCCGTGAGCGTGCCCGCGAGCAATGGTCTCCTCACCACGCTCCTGTCGGTGAGACCGCTCGAGTACGTCGGCCGACTCTCGTACGCCCTGTACCTGTGGCACTGGCCCATCTTCGTTTTTTGCTCACCGGAACGTATGGACACCGACGGTTGGCGACTCACGCTCGTTCGTTCGTCGTTGACGCTGCTGTTCTCGATGGCGTCGTATCACTTGGTCGAGCAGACGATTCGCCATCGGGCCCGCTGGGCCCATGGCGGCGCGGGCCGACGCGCGTTCGCGGCCTCGATGGTGGGAGCCGTCATCGTGTGGTTGGTGGTGACCGTGCCGACCACCACCAACGCGGTGGATGAAGACGCGATCACCGGCGCCATCGCCACCACCACCAGCGCCCCCACGACGAGCGCGCCGGACTCCGCGAACGAATCGACGACGACCACCACGACACTGGCCCCCGACCTCGGGCCCCCCGTTCGCAGCATCTACTACCTCGGCGACTCGGTGGCGTACGACATGTGGCCGGGCGTGGAAGCCGCCATGCGCGCGTCCGGTTTGGAAGCTCGTTCCGGGGCCTTCGGAGGTGTCGGGCTGATCCCGGAGGGCCCCGGTCCGACGCCCATCGAGATGCTGGGACTCACGTTGGACGAAGTGCGTCCCGACCTCTTGATCCTTCAGCTCTCGGTGTGGGACGCCAAGCAATCGGAGGAATCTCAACGTGCGGCCCTCGAGGAATTGCGTTTGCTCGCCGTCGAACGCGATCAACGGGTTCTGTTGCTCTCCTTCCCCACCTTCTCCCCCGAGCGAACCGAGTCGGGCCAGAAAGCACTCGAAAGAATCGCCATGAGCATGGCCGCCGCGACTCCCGAACTTCTCCGCTACGCCGACCAAACGTCGGCCCTCGGCGAGTTCTTCGACGTCGACATCGACGACGACGGCAACCCCGAGCGCAAGCGCGACGGAATCCACGTGTGCCCCACCGGCGCCATTCGGAGTGCGCAATGGCTGGTGAGTTTCCTCGCCGCGAACTATTCGGGTGTCTCTGCGATCGTCTCGAACGATTGGATCCTCGGGACGTGGTGGACCGACGCACGATACGACAGTCCGCCGGGCGCCTGCGCCCGACTGTGAGAAGATGACGCGGACATGTTGACCGACAAGAGGATCCTCGTCACCGGGCCCGCGGGTCAGATCGCGTTCCCGTTGGTCGAATTCCTGGCCCCCCACAACGAGGTGTGGGGTGTGGCCCGTTTCTCCGATCACGAATCCCGGGCACGAGTCGAGGAATTGGGAGTCGTCACTCGATCGCTCGACCTTTCCCGACCCGACTTCTCCGACATACCCGACGACTTCGAGTACGTGATCCATCTGGCCGCGTTCAAGACCGAGGGCCTCGATTACGACCACGCCATCTCGGTGAACGCCGAGGGAACCGGACTGTTGTTGCGCCATTGCCGACGCGCCAAGGCCGCGCTCGTCATGTCGACTCAATCCGTCTACAAGCCGGTCGTCGATCCGTTGCACGCGTTCCGTGAGACCGATGCGCTGGGTGACGTCAACTACGTCATGTCTCCCACGTATTCCATCTCGAAGATCACCGAGGAAGCCGTCGCCCGCTTCTGTGCGCGCGCCTTCGACCTACCGGTGACCATCGCCCGTATGAACGCGTCGTACGGACCAAACGGGGGTTTGCCCACCTATCACTTGGACTGGGTTCTGGCCGGCCAACCCGTCGTCACCCGCTGGGACCCCTGCCGGTACAGCCTGATTCACCAGGACGACATCAACGGCCAAGTAGAGGCCCTGCTCGACGCGGCCAGCGTTCCGGCCACCATCGTCAACTGGGCCGGCGACGAGACACCGTCGGTGCAGGAATGGTGCGCGTTCATGGGCGAGATCACCGGTCGTGACGCCGACGTGCGGTCGATTCCGGTCGAGGGCACCACGCGTGGCTCCATAGCCGACGTGTCGAAACGACGTTCGATCACCGGGCCGTGCACGGTGCCGTGGCGTGACGGCATCCGCCGGGTCTTCGCCGAACGACACGGTGGTCGAGCCGACGTCACGCCGCAGGGTCAATCGGCGAAGCTTCTCGGTGAGGTCTCGAAACTGACAACCGAGCCGTCGGACTCCAGAAAACCCGGTTGAACAGAACCGTCTTCCTATCATCGAGCCATGACTTCCGGCGGCGAACGATCCACCCATTTCCCCGCCATCGAAAAGAAGCACGGCAAGCCGATGAGCCACTGGTTCGGTCAGTTGGCGAAACTCGGCGATGCCAAGTACGTCGACCAGCTGGAGTTGCTCCAGCGACAGGGCTTCAGTCGCGCCCACGCCAACGCCGTGGTCATGCATCACCGGGGCAGCACCACGACGCGACGCCATGATTCGGTCGACGAATTGCTGGAATCGTTACCCGCCGAACACGCCGACCTCATCCGACGGATCTTCGCGGCGATCACGAAGAAGCACCCCGGACTGGAGTCGGTGGTGGCATGGAACCAACCGATGTTGCGGGCGGGCAAGGACTACGTCATCGGGGTGTCGGCGTCCAAGAAGCACCTCACGATCGGCCCGTGGGGCGACGACCCGATGACGGCTTTCGCCGCCGATCTCGCCGACTACGAGACCAACAAGAAGACCTTCAAGGTGCCCCTCGACTGGAAGGTCGACGCGACCCTGCTGAACCGACTCGTTCGCTATCGCTTGAACGAGATCACCTGAGTCGACGCGTGCACGAACCCACGCGCTTCTCCGACGGGGTCGCCCTGCGGAATCGCATCTAGCGTTGGATCTCGATGAAGACCCTCCTCGCATTCAACGGTTCGACCCGCTCGGACTCCTTTCACGGCCGCATCATTCGTGCGCTGCCCGCATTGACCCCCGATGCCGTGCGCATCGCCGAGTTCGATCTGAACGACGTCCCCTTCTACAACCAGGACCTGGAGGGTGACCGGCAACCGGCCGCGGTGGTGGCCATGCGCGCCGCGGTGGCCGAGGCCGACGGGATCATCTTTGCCGCCCCCGAGTACAACTACTCGTATTCCGCGCTCACCAAGAACACCATCGACTGGATCACGCGTCCCATGGGTGCCGGCGCACTGCGGGGCAAGAAGGTCATGGTGATCAGCGTGACACCGGGCCCGGGCGCCGGACGCAAGGTCACGTCGACCATCGCCGAGATCCTTCCCTTCCTCGGCAACGAGGTGATCAGCGTGGTCAATGCGGCCGCCATCCACGAGAAGATGGACGCGAACGGTCGCATCACCGACGACGACCTGACTTCCGCGCTACGCGCTGGATTGGCGGCGTTCTCGTGAGGCGCGTCCCCGAGTCGTGGATTCGTCCCCTCGTGATCGCGCACGTGGCGGCGACTCTGTTCATGGTCGGGCTCATCTGGACCATCCACGTGGTGCACTATCCGCTCTTCGCCGACGTCGGCGCGTCGAACTACGTCGAGTATCAAGCGGCGCACGTCGATCGCATCGGCCTCCTCCTGGCGTTCCCGTGGCTGTTGGAGGGACTGACGTTGCTCGGTGTCCTGGCGTTGGCGGTCGAACGTCGGGGTCTTCGCGTTCCGGCGCTCGTCGGCGCGATCGCGATGGCATTGGTGTTGGTGATCAGTGGATTCTGGTCGGCACCCGCCCACGGGGATCTGGCCGACGGGTTCGACGCCGCGGTGCACGATCGACTGATGACCGCGAACCTCGTGCGCACATTGGCATGGTCGGTTTGCGGTGCGAGCGCCCTGTGGGTGATGGCCCGCGTGTGGCGCGAATCGAGCGACGGCTGATGCGGCACGACTGCGACCCCACGGCCGAGGAGGAACGTGGCCCCGTCGTGGGCGACCATCTCGTCACGCATCCCGACGTCGTGGCCACGCGCTGCATCACCATCGGGGCCTCACCCGATGACGTGTTCCCGTGGATTCGCCAGATGGGATTCGGTCGCGCGGGTTGGTACAGCCACGACTGGATCGACAACCTCGGACGACGCAGTGCCGACCGCATCCACGACGAGTGGCAGAACGTCGACACCGGATCGGCGGTGCCGGGTGGTCCGATCGACTTCACCGCCGCCATCGTCGAGCCACCCCGGGCCTTCGTGTTGCAGGTGGGAGACGCGACCCGGCGCCTGAACTTCACCCTCGCCTACGAATTGCGCGAGATGCACGACGGTTCCCACACGCGGCTCGTCACCCGCATGCGGGCCACGACCCCCGGCGGCCGCTTGGTGAGCCGAGGCCTGTTGGGCCCGGGCGACGGCGTGATGGTTCGCAAGCAACTTCGCACTCTGGCCGAGCGCGCTCGCTCTCGCTGAGAGTCCGCGGTATCAAGCCTTCGTGAAACGCAGGTTCAGCCTCAACGTCCCCAACATGATGCCGGGCTGGTGACGCCAGTCGTTGCCCTCGCCGTATTCGAGGGAGTCGAGGCGATCCAGCAACACGCTCCACGCCACTTGTTGTTCGATGCGCGACAGGTTCGCCCCCGGACACACGCGCGGTCCGGCGGAGAACGCCAGATGTCGTGTGAGCCCGGCACGGTCGAGATCGAGTTCGTCGGGACGGTCGAACTCGTCGGCATCCACGTTGGCGGCCCCGAATCGCAGGTGCAACAACGAACCGGCGGGCACGGGCACTCCGTGGAACACCTCGTCCCGCGAGGTCATGCGCGTCGAGAGACCGTGCGTCGGCGATCGCAGTCGCATGCTCTCCTCGGTGAAGGCCTTGATCCTCGAACGATCCGCGCGCAACACCTCGAACAAACCGGGGATCTCGCACAACAACTGGGCTTGTTCCTCCAACGCGTACTGCGTGGTCTCGAGGGCCCCGATGATCATGGCGTGCACGATGCCGGCGATCTCGAGATCGGTCAGCTTGCGGTCGAGCGCCTCGTAATGCACGCCACACAGGAAGCTCACCATGTCGTCCTGCGGATTCTGACGCTTGGCTCGCACGTGTTCCTGGATGTAGTCCTGGAATCCCTCGAGTCGAGCGAACATCTGCTTGGCCTGTTCGGCGTTCAGTTCGTGCTTCAGACCGGTTCCGTGAACGAAGGGAGTGACGATGGCGTCGCCCCATTCGGCGAGCAGCGCGATGTCATCCAACGGAAAGCCGAGGATGGTGGCGAACACGCGTTGCGGCAACGGGCGGGCGAAGCGCCCGATGAACTCGACATCGCCGTCGTCGACCCACTCGTCGACGAGGTCGTTGGCGAGTCGAGCGATCATCTCGCGGTGCCTCGGAGCGCCGGTGCCCACCCACGGGTCGGTGAGTTCCTTGCGGTGCTTGATGTACAGCTCCTGGGTGGGGCGCAAGGACACCATCGAGGCGGTCATGAGGTTGCGCGAGGCGGTGTAGGCCTCGTCGGCCGAGAGTCCGTCGTTCGCCCAATCGTTGACGCGCTTCTGGGTGAGAGATGTGAACCGTTCGGGGTCCTTCACGACCATCGCGATGTCGGAGTGCTTCGTGAGCACGAAGGCGTCGGTTCCGGGTCGCAGACCGCCACCGGGTATGCGCAACACCGGTGCTTCACGATGGAGGATCTCGTACATCTCGTACCAATGCTCCTGGGCACCGTCGGCGAAGAGATCGACATCGTCCAGATGCACCGGGCACTTCATGGGACCGAGATCATGGTTGACGTGCCTCGGTTGCGCCCCCATGTCTCCCCTCCCCCGGTACCTCGCGTCCGTCGTTCAGAGTAGACGACACGAAACCCGAGGTCGTTTGTGAGTGCAGAGTCCATCCACTACAACGGGAAGATGAACCGCACCGACTCCGGCATCGCCTTCCTGCGCACCGCGGAGGCCAACTTCGACGAGCTTGTCGACTTTCCGTTCGAACCCCACTATCTGGATCTCGACGGCCTTCGCATGCATTACGTCGACGAAGGACCTCGCGACGCACCGGTGGCGTTGTTGGTTCACGGCATGCCCACGTGGAGCTTTCTCTACCGTCACATGATCCCCCCGTTGCTGAGGGCCGGCTACCGCTGCGTGGCCGCCGACCACATCGGCTTCGGTCGTAGCGACAAGGTGACCGATCCCCAGTGGTACGACATCGCCCGTCACACGGCCAACCTCGGGCGACTGGTGTCGGTGCTCGACCTCACCGACATCACGCTGTTCGTTCAGGACTGGGGCGGACCCACCGGACTGGCCCAATACGCGAACACGCCCGAACGATTCTCCCGCCTCGTCATCATGAACACCTGGCTGCACCACGATGGCTACGAATACTCGCCGGGCATCCAGCAGTGGATCGTCCAGAACAGTCCCGGTGGACTCTTCCGCGACAACGTGCCCGGCAAGTTCAACTGGGGGACGCTCATGGCCGTGTCGACGCAGCGCGTCAGCCCGCAGGACAGCCTGTTCAAGGAACTTGCGGGTGAACCAGGCACGTATTCCGACGAAGCGCTCGCCGTGAGGAACTCTTACGACGCTCCGTTCGCGGGTTTGGGTGACGCCGGAGTCACCGGTCCGCGTCGATTCCCCATGAGCATCCCCTTTCACGACCCGACAGCGGGCAACGCGGCCGAGCAAGCACGACACTTCGGCATCGTCAACAGCACCACGTTGCCGGTGCACTTCGTCTGGGGCACCAACGACAACGTGTTCACCACCGAGTGGGGCCGTACGTGGCACACCATGATTCCGCACGCCACGTGGAACGAGGTGCCCGCCGGACATTTCCTGCAGGACACCCACGGGGCCGAGATCGTCTCGTTCGTGCTCGCCCACCGCGGCTGATCAGGTCACTCGCGACGACCGCTCTCAATGAACCCGGCGACTTCCCACCACATTCCTCGCGCAACCCGAGTCTGGACTAATTTCCCTTGAACAACTTTTTACAGGGAGTGCCCCATGTTCGCAGTCGACGTTTGCCAGTTGCCCACCACCGGTGGAACGACCGAGCTCGTGGTGGTGGCGCTCTTCGCGCTGGTCGCCGGAATCGTTGCGATTCGTTGGGTGCGCGCGTCGACCCATCGACTGACGGTCTTGGCCGTGTTGCCCGTCGCATTGGTCAGCTTGGCGAGTGTGAACTCATCGACCGAGGAATGCGTGACCAACCCCTCGACGGCGACCCCAACCTCGACCACGCCTGAAAGCACGGCCCCCACCACCACGTTGCCACTCAGCCAGCGTCAGATTCAGTGCGCGACCGACATCGCCGCATGGTTGCCGACGGTGACCGACTATCAGACCGTGTCGCAGTCGAACACCGCGTTGCAAGCGGTCGACATCTTCGAACAGCGCGCACAAACACAACTCACCCGTTGCGCCGGACTCACACTGGTGCAGAACGGAACAGCGGACAACCCCGATGCCGGACCGATCTTCGGTGTCGGCTTCACGTACACATCGATGACCGGTGCGTGCACCACCGCACCGTGTGATGGCGGCAACGGCGGAACCCTTCTCGGCGACGGCGGCGACGGCTACCTCGGTGGCGACGGTGGCGACGCCGGACTCATGGGCAATGGTGGCAACGGCGGAACCGGTGTCACCGGTGCCGCCGGCGTCATGGGCACGATCGGCGCCGCAGGCCTGTCCGGAGGAACCGGTGGTGCTGGCGCCACGGGCGGAACCGGCGGCGATGGCGGTAACGGCGGAACAATCGCCGGCAACGGAGGCAGCGGCGGTACCGGTGGCACCGGCGGTGTCGGTGGCAAGGGCGGAACCGGTGGCACGGCCTCCACCCCGTCGTCGGCCAGTGGAAACGGTGGCCTCGGGGGCGATGGCGGCAACGGCGGAACCGGTGGCGACGCCGGCGTCGCCCTGGGCATCGGAACACCCGGCCTGAACGGCAACGGCGGTGTGGGCGGCGACAGTGGCGACGGCGGCAACGGCGGTGTCGGCGCCACGGGAACGAGCCAGGTCACCACCGGTGGCACCGGAGGAAACGGCAGCGTGGCGGGCCTGCCCGGCCTCGGCGGCGCACCCGGCACTGGCGGAACGGGCGGAACGTTCGGTTCCACGGGTGTCTCCGGCGACGGTGGCGACGGAGGAAGCGGTGGCCCCGGACTCTCGGGATCGACGGGAACGGCGGGAACCCTGATGGCCGTGGCAACGAGTGGAACCAATGGAGGCGCCGGAGGAAACGGTGGCCTTGGTGCAGCCGGGTTCGGCGGCAACGGCGGTCGTGGTGGCGCGGGCGGACCCGGAGGGGACGGCGGCAACGGTGGCGTGGGATTCAACGGTGTCGGAGCCGCCGGAGGAACCGGAGGCAATGCGGGCGCCGGAGGAGACGGTGGCCCCGGTGGAGGTTCGACCACGGCACTCGCGGGGAACGGCGGCACGGGCGGGTCGGCCGGGCTGGCGGGCGTGGGCGGAGCCGGCGGGATCGGCGGAGCCGGCGGGATCGGCGGCAACGGCGCCAAGGGTGGCGACGGTGGAGCGGGCGGCAACGCCGGCATGAGCGGCACCAACGGCAACGGCGGTGCCGCCGGTCCGGCATCGAACGGTGGCGCCGGAGGTAACGGTGGCAACGGCAACCCCTTGACCGGCCCCACCCCCAACGGTGGCAACGGCGGCAACGGAGGAACCGCCGGGGCTCGTGGAGTCGGTGGAGCCGCCGGTAGCGGTGCCGGTAGCCCGGGCACCACTGGTGTGTCGGCGCCAGCCGCCAACGGTGGCGCCGGAGGCCACGCGGGGGACGGTTGGTCCTCTCAAACGATCGGTGTCAACGGTGGTACCGGAGGCAACGGTGGCAACGGAGGAACCGCGACCAATGGCATTGGTGGACACGGTGGAACCGGAGGAAACGGTGGTGCCGGATACAGCGGAGCGCGCGCCTCGACCGGAGTCGCGGCTCAGGCCGGCACGAACGGAGGCGCCGGCGGAAACGGAGGCTTCGGAGGAGTTTCGACCCAGAGCGGCGGCGACGGTGGAAACGGTGGCGCTGGCGGAAACGGCGGCAACGGCGGAACCGGCGGCAACGGTTTCGCGGCCGGCGATCAACCGTCTGGTGCCCAAGGCGGCGACGCCGGTGCGGGAGGAATCGGTGGACCCGGTGGAACGGTCGGAGCATTCGCCGGTTCGCAGGCCGGCAACGGTGGTAACGGTGGCAACGCCGGAATCGCCGGTAACGGTGGTCTGGCCGCGGGTGGTGGAGCCGGTGGAGCCGGTGGAGACGGCGCCGATGGCGGCGCCGGAGGTGCCGGAGGTGCGGGCAACGGTCCCAGCACGACGGGCGGCAACGGTGGAGCCGGCGGCAATGCGAGCGACGGTGGAAACGGTGGCGCTGGCGGAAACGGCGGCAACGGCGGAACCGGCGGAAACGGTGGCGCGCGAGGCGCCGCTGGGCCCGCCGGTCCCGCGGGCGGTGGAACCGTGGGAACCGCGGGAACCGCGGGATTCCCCGGCAACGGTGGCAACGGTGGCAACGGCGGAGATGCCACAGACGCCGTACCCGGCAACGGCGGAGCCGGCGGATCTGCCGTCACAGGTAACGGCGGTAACGGTGGTCGCGGAGGCGCCGTCACGTCGACCATCGCCAGTGCCACCGCGACCGGTGGAGCCGGCGGCGCCGGCGGCGCATCGACCAGTGGCAACGGAGGCTTCGGTGGTGCCGGTGGCGCAGTGACGTCGTCCGGGGTCAGCGCCACCGCCAACGGAGGTCTCGGCGGTGCCGGTGGCACGGCAGGCAGCAACGGCAACGGCGGTATCGGCGGCGCTGGTGGTGCCGCGAGCACCACCGGACTCACCGCCACGGCCAACGGTGGTGCGGGTGGTGCCGGCGGCGCGGCGACCGCCGGAATCGGAGGTCCGGGTGGTGCCGGCGGTGCCGCGAGCGCGAGCGGTAACGGCAGCACGACGAACGGTGGTGCCGGCGGCGCCGGAGGTTCGGCCACCACGGGTACGGCAGGTATTGGCGGTGCTGGTGGTGCTGCCAACACCGTGGGCGGCACATCGACCGCCGCACAGGCCGTCGGCGGCAACGGCGGGACTGGCGGCAACGCCACGTCGGGCACCGGAGGCCACGGAGGTGCGGGGGGTACCGCGTCGATGACGCACCCCGGCCCCTCGACCGCCGTGGGTGGCGACGGCGGAGACGGAGGCAACGGAACAACTGGCGGCGGCAACGGCGGCGCCGGCGGACATGCGGTCGTCAATGGAGACGGAGCAGGTTCGGCGACCGGCGGCAACGGCGGCAACGGCGGACTCAGTGGTGCAACCGGCGGTGCAGCCGGTGTTGCCACGACCATCGGTGGCGGTAGCGACACAAATGGTTCGCCGGGGGCCAACTCGTAAGTGATCGGTACGTCGATCCCTGTCGCTTTCCCCGACAGGGATCGATGTCAACCGTGGTGTTTGAACGCGTCGGCACCCACCGCTGTGCCCGCGCGCACGCTGGCCATGTTGTGAAGAACGGATCCCGTGCCTTCGGCCAGTCGCGTCATCATCTCGAAGTTCGCCACCACCGCGGCGGCGTCCACCATGACCGACTCACCCAATGCTTCGACCAACGCGGTTCGAACGCGGACGAGTTCGTCGTCGTCACCCGCCGGTGAGGTGGCTACCCGAGCGAACTCGAGAAGAACTTCGGCGTGATCGACGCCAACGGTCAAGGTGGGGAGATCCACCGTGACCCCGTGTGCTTTGCCGCTCCAACTGAGCATGCCGGCGTGCGACGACGTTCAATAATGACATTCTCGGCTGAACGACACCCGCGTCGCGATCAGCTCCATGTCCACCCGGGTGAGCGTGCCGCGCGTCCATTTGGGGTCGACCATCTCGGCGTCCGGGATGTACTGGGCGTCGGCGAGCGACCACAGTTCGTCGAACGTCGCGGGGACGGCCGTGAGTGCCTGCACCACGGCAGCGGTCTTGTCGGCCGGCGCCGCCACGGGGACCCAGTTCCACTTGGCTTCGGCCAGTTCCGGTGGATCGATGCGCGAGGGTCCATCGTCGTTGGCTCCCGAGGATTCGACATCGGACAGTTCGATTTCGGGCAGTCCCAACGTGCGACCGAACGATGCGGCCGCCGATGCCACCGCCACCAGACCCACCAGTTCGACGAACGCGAGCGGTCCGATCGCATCGCGCACCGACTCGTACCACTCACGCGTGACGTGCGGTGATCCGCTGGCCAACCGCGCCGCGGCCCGGGCCGCCTCGTCGGAGACCTCGGCACTCGTGTCGACGGGCTCTGCACTCCCCGACCACATGGCGGCGATCGCCACCCGCGTGAGAGCGCGACGTTCTTTCGCCGAGAACCACGTGCCCGCCGACGTGAGCGACGTCCACGTTCGTTCGTGCGCGGCCGCCAGGTCGGGGCGAACGGTCGGAGCCATGCCGACACGGTAACCGAATCGGAAAACTTCAGGTGCGGACGGCAGGGGGTCTGGAGGTGAAAACTCAGCGGCCGACGTAGGCCAGCCACTCGTCCTCGGTCCAGTGCGAACGCAGTTCACCGGTGATGAAGTCACTGGTCCACTGAACCATCTGGAAAAACGTGAAGTCCACCGACATCACCTCGGTGAAGGCCATTCCGTCCAGCAGGAGGGCCGCGTCATCGATGCCCATCTCCACGGGCTCACCGTCGCCCACCCCTGCGAGACGCATCTGCAGTTCGAACACCGCCTCGGTGTCCCAGCGCGAATGCATGTTCCCTTCCATCAATTGGTCGGTCATGATCTCGAGAATCTCGAACAACGCCGAGACCGCCTCGGGTTCGAACACGATGGTGCGTGGATGGATCATGGTGCGCCCCCGGCAGGGATCGAACCTGCGGCCTACGGTTTAGGAAACCGTTGCTCTATCCACTGAGCTACGGAGGCGGGGATGGTGCGAAATGTGGTGCGAAATTCGCCGCCACACCTTGCATCACTGTTGATAAGGCTAGTGCAGCGCCACTTCAGAATGAATACTGCCCGAAGCAATACCCCGGCTGATCAACGCGAAAAAGATTTGGAGGCAGGATTAGTAGCCATTGGGCGCCCTCCGACGGCGTGCGCCGAACAAACCAACACTGGCCACCAACAACATGAACGCCCACACCGCGACCAACCCGCTCGAATCACCGGTCGCTGGCAACGTCGACTGCACAGACGTCGCCGGTGCAGTCGTCACCGGGACAGCAGCAGTCGTCACCGGGACAGCAGCAGTCGGCGCAGTTGTTGTAGTGACAGGAGCAGATGGTGGAATCACATTTGTAATCGTGAACGATCGTACGACATCGGTTGCACTTGTATAGTTCGAGTCGCTCGCTCGGCTGGCCGTTAGCGTGCACAGCCCGACAGTCAGCATTGTCACTTGGAAACCAGACAACGTGCACACATCCGGTGTGGACGACATCAATGTCACAAGTAAATTCGAATCTGATGTTGCCGTTATCGTGAAAGGCGTTGCAGAAAAAGCTCGATCAATCGGTGCACTAAACGTGATTATTTGCGCGGCACGTGTTTCCAGAAACTGATAGGAAATGGGCAAATTGGCACCCATCTCATTAGCTCCGTCGCCACGATCATTTGTGTCACCAAACCCGAGCTGACCTTGATTGTTGCGGCCCCAACACTTCACTGCACCCGACGACAACAACGCACACATGTGAATCGAACCAGCAGTGATTGCTGTGACGGTCACACCCACCTCAAGACCAAGATCGACCTCTGCCAAATTGGCACCCATCTCATTAGCTCCGTCGCCACGATCATTTGTGTCACCCAAGTCGACGTCCCAGGCAAGTCGAGTCATGGCTAGGGACTGGCTGTTGATCTCGCTTTGTTCAAAAAAGGTACGAAAAATCCGATCACTTCGCAAGTCGTCAAGCTGCTGTGCGGCAACGCAGCCGAATTTGGTTTCTGCTGGGAGATAGATAGCAAACCTTGGCATCTCGTTTACTTTGCCGGCGACGAAATACCCCCCCC
>Ga0315903_10006899_pt1 | contig 14358 bp, 36 predicted proteins | sample LakEriMetagenome_7_FD_203524 | JGI IMG/M metagenome (GOLD analysis project Ga0315903, IMG submission 203524) | Freshwater fungal communities from buoy surface, Lake Erie, Ohio, United States - Buoy 2 MA119 | ecosystem: Environmental > Aquatic > Freshwater > Lake | place: USA: Lake Erie, Ohio...
AACACCTACACCTACACCTACAGTAACAGAATCTGAAACACCTACACCTACACCTACAGTAACAGAATCTGAAACACCTACACCTACACCAACGGAGACCCCAACTCCAACACCAAATTAGTTAAATATAATATATGCCACTTTTAACTCCAATTTTATCTACAACTCCAGGTCAACCGTTGTCTTATAGCCCTTCAATGGCAGAGACCTTTTCATGGATACCTGTGTCAGGGAGTGGGAGAGGTTTATTTGCACAAGCAGTGTATCCTATTAATGTACAAGAACAATTAACAACTATTACTAATGTTCTTTGTGCTATTTTAGCTAAACCTTAACAAGTTGTCTCCGGTTGAAATAAAATCTTTAACCTCATTATCTATAATAGGTTGTCCATTGTGAACTATATTAACAACCTCTTTGTATATTTTAAAGGCATGTTTTTCAAAAATATTATTAGCCTGTTCATAACCTAAAGCTTCATACCAACATTGAACTTGTGGGAATTGTGGTGAAGCATGAAAGATACATCCATTATGAAAATTTCCCAACCAACACAAAAGAAAAAGACCTCCTTTAATGTCTTTTTCTTTAACCATAAATTCCCAAAAAACAGCTCTTTCTTCTGGTGCTTTACCAGCGTAACGATTTAATTTAGTCAAATACTGGCCATCCAAAAAAACAATAGAACGACCTTTAGAGGTCACATAATTTTTTAAATTTTCTACATTATTATCATCCATATAAGCTTTACGGATAGTAGGCCATTTAACATTATTTTTTCTCATAGCAAAGAAAGGTGAATTACTAAGAGGTTGTCGGTTCATAGATACTTTTTTGTCTTTGCGGTTATCAATCATAAAACAAAGAATAAAAGAAATTTAAAATTTAGTCAAGATTTAATTTTTGTTTTCTATCAGGCATCCATATACCATCTTCTAAAGAACACTTTTTCCAATCAGATACGTGAGTTTTAAGATCCATTCCTATAATTTGAGAAGCAAAATTGAGAATACGAATGTTAGGCCACGCTATATTTCTAACCTTCAATATTTCTTTTAAAGCTTGTTCCACGGATCTACCAGACATTACCAAAGCTATAATACCAACAGCAGTAGATCTTGAAATACCCGCAAAACAATTTACCCCAAGATTGTGTGGTTGTTCATCTTTTACAAAGGGTTTTAGGAATGTTATTATATTTTGAACATGATGGAGTTGTGGTGCTTCATGTTCTAGGTGCTTCCACCCAATACCGTCTTCGTCTGACCAATCTGCAAAAAATTGATGAAAATGTTTTACGTTCTTTTCATTAAAATTTTTGCGCATTCTGTTAATTTGTTTTCTGTCTTCTTCTCCAACAACAGAAACCCAAACATCATATTCAGTATTGTTTTTGTTGAAACTATAACTCTCTGCGTCACTTAAATTTGTAATTTTAATTTTGTTGATCATTTAATTCTTTTTGTTTTTTTAAAAGAAGTCTACCATATTTTTCAATTGCTTTTAGTGCATAAGAATCTAATTTTTCTAAACAACCATGAGCAGATAACCCACTTTCATAAAAAACAATTTCTTCAATTATTGCAAGTTGTTCATCGGTCATTTTTTTCTTTTTTATCTTTCTCTTTCCAATAATTTTCGGTACCTTCATCGCAAGCTACATAACCATCTTTTCTTGCTTGTTCGTAACACAATGTTCTATACCAACCACCACGCTTGCAAGGTTCTCCGTGTTTTCCTGTTACTTCACAAGTATACACAGACTTCCTTTCCGCTTCTGAAATAATATCATCAATAATATCACTTTGAATATTATTTGCACCATAAACTGTTGTATAGAAACTAAGTGTTCCATACTTTTCTTTAATCTGTGTCGCAACAACCTGAACTTCATCCCCTTCCTTGGAACAGAGATCACAAAAATATTGAAGTTTTTCCATACATTTATCAAGAAGATTATACCAACCGTCATCATGTTCTATACCCCAAGCCATGCAAGTCTGCATCATATCTCCTTTATAATCTCTAAGAATTTTGGGATATTTTTTTACAAGTTCAAGTTCAAGTTTTTGATCCATATTATTCAATAATAATATTTTTTATAGAAATGTCAATAGAAGAAATTTCGAATTAAAATTTACACTATCTTGGTAAATAAATTGATTTAATCTTAAAAAGTTCTTCTTCTGGAGACAGTTTGTAATTTCCATAATACCAAGGAGCTTCTTGAACTTCAAACACTTCTATCGTTTTTATTGTTTTAGGTGTTGTGTAATCTCCTTCATATCCATCAACTAACACTAATGTTTCTGGATCTTGTTTTTGTAGTATTTCAATTAATTCTTTAATTTTCATAATTTTTTTAATTTATAAATTTTGTTTGATTAAATCAAAGTATTGTTTTGGTGTTATTAATTTCTCATCTAAAATAGAAAAAGCTAGAGCAGAACTTTCTTTATGATTGTTTTTAATAGCTTCTGCAATTTCTCTTCGTGATGGGAAATTACGGATTCCATGAACAAATTCTTTTATTTTTTCGATATAATTTTTAGTTTTTTCATTAGCTTCCACTATTTTTTCCATTAAAGAAGAAAGTTGAGTAGCAATTTCAAAATCAAATTCTCTTTCTATACTTTTAAAAAATTCTTCATAAGAAGGCATTTCTTTTTCTATATAATATTCAATTAAATTATTTTCGGAATTTAATTGAGACTTGATTCGATGAATCCAAAGATACCAATCTGATTTAATTTTGATTTTATTTTGACCTTTATTATAGGTAAGAACAATTCCTTCTTCACCTTTCCAATTTTTAACCCAATTAACAATTTGAGAAAGATCTTTTAAATTATCAATTTGATATCTTTTAGGGGTGGGCGGACACCCCAAACCTTTCCAAATTTCTATTAATTCTGCACCATGAACTAATTTTAAATTTCTTTTATCGACAGCACCCAAGAAATAAAATTTTACTTCTTGAGGTCTAATAACAATAACATTATTGGGCGTTAGAATTTCAAAGAGTAACGAATAATGAGAATTGTTTAAAAAATATTCTTTAATCTTGGGATACTTTTCTGTCAGTATTTCAAAGTCTTTGGAGTTTTCTTGAATCTTATAAGAAGTAGTCCCCCGAGTTCTCATATTAAATTGATTATTGACAAAGTCAGCAATCAACAGAGAGCCGTCTAATTTAGATTCTACACACCAATCATTAAAATTTTGAGGATCAGGATAACACTCTGGTTTTTCATTACAATTAAAAAATTTAGGAAACCCACATGACAATACTTCTCCCTTTTTATCTACAATAAGAGAACGAAAATGAAGATTATTAGAATTCCATTTAGCATCTATTTGAGGGATAATTAAATAACAATCCAATCCACAAAAAGTTTGAGGATTAATATGAAAGTATCCTTCTTCTATCGGTAAATTGATTTTCACTTCAAATGTTAATTTTACTATATTGACTTTAAAAGTCAATTAATTATTGCTGTGATAGGAATGTCAAGATAACCCAAACCACAACGATAATGATAACAGCCATATAAGAACTTTTCATATTTTGAACTCATAAAGTTCATTAATATTTAATAATTTATGAAGGCAATTATTGATTTTTTCATATGTCGAACTGTGGAAATGACCATAGAAATGCCAAGATGGATCACATATTTTAAAAATTTTATCCATATCTTTTCTTTCTTGTGTGAGTTCTTTCAAGAGAAATTCGTCTTCTCCGGCCCAACCATAAACAATCTCATTAAACGATTGAGGAAAGCAAAAAGAAGGAGCGGTATGTGTTATAAGGACGTCGACTTTTTTACATTTATTTTTTTGAAAATTTAATCCTTCATTTTGCCAATAAGAAACATTTAACCTTCTACCCGTTCGATCAATAGAAATAGCACCACCAATAAATTGAATAAGTTTAGAATTATACTCATAAACAGAGTAATCTTCTATTAACTCAAAATATTCTAACCCATAGTTAACGTCTTTAAAGTAATCTGGGTCATCATGATTACCTCGAATACCCTTAAAGTATATATTGTTTTCTTTAAAAAGATGATTAAGCTTAGTCATTGTTTGAAGCTGTCTTTCTTTAGATTCAAACCCTATACCTAAATCCCCCACACTAATCAAATAACAATTTTCTAATTTATTTTTGTCAATTAAATAAAATAATTCCGACCAATTTCCGTGATGGTCACCTAAAAGAATTAAAGGTTTATCATTATCTAATTTTTTCATGAATGTATTTTAATAAAATAAAAATAAAAAACAACAAAAAATAAGGGTTGCAGAATTTAAAAATTTACCATAACATGATCGAGTAATGAAAAAAATATTAACACTTATTGGTTGTTTATTTTGCGGGGGATGTGCTGTTTACAGTGATCCTTCTTATGTTGTTTCAAGACCATATAATACCCCGATTTACAGGGCTCAAACCGGAGTATGGGAACCCCAACGTTATTATGGCAGGTTTCATAGAGACGAAATTCAAATTGCCATGGCTGATGAATTTATTAAAAATGCTCAAGCGAATGAAATAGCTTGTAGTATGTATGGTCCTGGTAATCCGTATTCTGAATCTTTGTGGAGACGTCAAAATCAATTGAGGGAAGCAGGTGCAAGAATTCAAAACCCTTGGAATGGATATTTTCAAAATAGACATTAATATAAAATCATGATCAACAAAACACCATCCAAACGAATCCTTCTTACTAATTCTTTTTTGAATTATTATAAGGTTTATTATAATGATAGTTTGAATTATCTATTGGAAAAATATTCTTTTCAATTACTAGAAGGTACTGGAATAGAATTTCATAATGTTTCACGGGATGATGAAAATTATATTGAAGAAGCAGAAAAAGAATTTTTAAAATATGAGTCTGGAAATTAAAGTTCATCGAGAAACAATTCAAGATTGTTGGTATGAGGTTATGCTCTCACCATTTAAAACCGAAGAAGAAGCTTGGGATTACATAAAAAAATACCACAAATATTATCCAATAGATCATCAAAATTATCGTATCACCACTCCAACCAAAGTTCATTACTTTCGCGGGTGTTTTTGAGTTGACGTTTTAAAAGAAATCTTTTATTTTTATTTTTAATGAATATCAAATATTGTAAGTGTTGTGCTTCTCTTATTGAAGAAGAACGTTTGGAAGTTCTCCCAAATACTTCTTTCTGTGCTCCTTGTGCTCAAAAAATAAATCCAGTAAAACCTAGAAAAGGATTCATGGCATTTGATCATAAAACAGGCGGAGTTCTTCAAGTAATGTCTGCTGAGGATTATGATAAGAATAAAAAGTATTTTATTCCCAATGGAAGTAGGAGTTGTGTTAAAAATTTTAGTAGGAGTGTATGTTCATGAATAAAGAAAAAATAAAAGATGTAGATCTTAAAAAAATAGATGATAAAAATTATATTTTAGAATTTTTCAATAAAGGATATAATATTAAAATAGAAGCTAATGAAGCGGTTTGTTATAGCTTGTTTAGACAAATTAAAAAACATTTAAAACTCCAATGAAAGAAAATACCCTACAAGAGAAGTATCTCAAAACTCTCAAAAATTGTAAAAGCACTATCGGAGATTTACAAATTCTAGTAGAAAAAGAATATTGTAAATTCTCAGCAAACCCTTCTAAGGATAAACAAAAAGAACTTAAAAAAATTTCTAGGATCATGGAAAAAGCTTTAATGGAAATTGTTAAACGTAAAGAATTGAACATCACATGAAAAAAGAAATTGACGATAAAATATACGTTCACCGAATCGCTTTAAGAGATCTTTCTCAAAAACAAGAAGAGATTTTTGAAACATTAGCAAAAGAACTTTGTCTTAATCGTGAAGGGGAACAGTGGATGTTCGATTACATTTATAATTCAGAAGAAGAAGAAAAGCATATTCCTTTTGATGAATATCTTTCTTTTTATAAAGTAAATTATTCAGATTTAATAGAAAAGTGACACCATCTTTCTGTAAAATCGGGTCCATACCTTTTCACTTTTATGCATTTATAGATTCTTCTTTTACCCATAAAGACAATCAAGGCTACCAAGAAGTTATGGTAATAGGATTAACTAGTATTCCAGGTAGATGTTGGGGTCTTTCTGTTATTTTTTCACAAGGAGGAGCTTTGTATCGCCAAATACCCCCTCACGCTTTAACTTTTTCAGAAAATGCTTCTTCTTGGACTTTAGATCAGGCTCAACTTTGGAATTGTTATTCCTATTCCTTTACCACTCTCTATAACCCTATATTAAAGGGTATGAGAATGTCGACTAAAATTCATAATAAAATTTACTATGGAGAATATCTTTTTAGTGCAACTCACATTGAAGATGGTTGGTCAAATACTCCAGAACAAGATAAAGAATTCTTTTTTATTAAATTAGATAATGGTAGATTAACCATTCAACCTACTAACAAAATTACCTTTATTGATAAGAGTTTTATAGATAATACATCTATTGCTTCTTTAAAATTAAATGAAACGGTTTATTCTTGTTCAGAATAATTCGTTGATATTTTAAAAATACCCTTTATATTGATTATATGATTAATAAAATTTATAATGCAGGTCTCATTCTTATTGCTACTCCATTTCTTGTGGTCGGAGGATCTTCTCTTTATACTATGTTTCAAATTGAACCAGTTGGAACTTGTTTAAATCTTTCTTTTGTTTTAGGAGCAGCATTAATTGTTATTTCTTGGTATCTTTCTGATAAAAAAGATAATGAATGAAATAACAAAATTGATACAGCCTTAATTTGTCTTTTGAATCCCTAATTCCCAAGATTCTACAGAAGAGGATTCTTCTTTTTGTAAGAAAACAGTTAAAAGAATTTCTTCATCTTTCTGTCTCATGGAGAAATAATAATTAAAAATTTCTCCAGATTCTTTTAAAGGATAGAGAACTTCATTAGCGACTTGTAAAAGATCCTGGGGTTCTTTCCAATTTAAAGTCGTGAGGCTTTCGATTAAAAGGGTTAAAATGTCTTCCAGATTCATGAAGTATAATTAAAGATAAATATTATTTAAATCCCTTAAAAAAATATGAATAAATTTGATAAAGTTTATAAAAATTACGATCCTTCAACTAAAAAATTAGCTTCTTTAAACTCTAAACAAATTGAACAAATTGATCTGTTAGTAGATTATATCAGCAGTCATCTTCCTTCCTACGAAACCAAACAAGAACAAAAAGCTATCTTTGAAACCCTTATTGAAGAAATTGAAGATGTGATGAGTATCTATCAAGATGGTTGGTAATCTTTAAAATTAAATGATTTAAAGAGGAGTCACAGTAGAAGGTGATTGCCACTGTGAGAAAGGTGGAGCTTTATCAATAAAGTAAGGACCGGGAAAGTTCTTTTTGGTGTAAGAAAAGAGTTGTTTTAAAGCCGGAGAATCTTCAGGATAATCATTGTAATGCCAAAAAGAAATATAAGTTCCATCCATATTGGATTGTTTCGGCATGATGATTCCAGAGTGTTTAGTAGAAATAGTTTGAGGATTACCTAAAATTTCTCGTTCTTTTCCATTCCAAAGACCTAAAACTTCTGGATCTTCAGATAATTTATAAACGTCACTAGGTCTTTCTTTAGGTAATATAATACCTAAATCTTTTAAAGATTTTAACACAAAAGAATGAGTTTCTTCTCTTTCGTTTTTATCTCTTTTCTTTAAGAAAGATCCATTCTCATCTCCTATAAAGAAAATAAAATTATTGTATCGAGAGTCGAGACGATCATAAACATTCGCCACAATATCAGGATTTTCTTTTAAAATAGAAGAGACTAAAGAATCAAATAAGTTCATATAAGGATTAAGAATTAGTTAAACGATTAAAGATTTCTTTAAGCTTTTCAAATTGTTCTAAAGATTCGGGAGACCAATGTTTATTAGGTAAAAGATCTCCCGCAGTAATTCTTTGAGAGTCTAATTCTCTCATCTTCTGATTTTCTTCGTCTCTATATCGGTTATAGGCTTTTCCTTCCTTATCCAGAAAGTCTTTTAATTCCTTTTCTGCCGAAGCCAAAGCTTGAGACTTCTCTTCTTCGGGGAGATCTTTACTATATTTGATTCTCATAACCGACATATTCAATTCTTGACGACGCTTCTCTACCTCACTCAAATTGTATTTTCTATCTAATTCTTTTCGAAAGGACTCCATAGTATCCAAAAACATATTTTGATTGACTATATGACCTAAAGTAAAGATCAAATCGGTTAAAAGGCCTTCTGGAGTATCTGCATCGGCATATCCATTATGTTTATTCAATTGATACAAAGAATAATAAGACTCTTTATCTTTGAATTCTTTAAGAGTCATTCCTTCAAAGTTCTTTAAAAAATCTTCTAAAGATCCGGATTGTTTAACACTTAGAGCTAAATCGGATTCCGATATACGAATCCTTTGATAAGCTTGTTCTAGAAGTAATTGATCTTGAGTTTTCATGAATTAATGTATTATTTAATCTCTTTAAGCTGGACTAAAAAGTAAATATACTAAATAATAAAATGAAATCCTTTAAAAACTTTTACTTAGAATCTGCTCCTTATGTGGGGAATTGCACTAATCTCTTTGACGGAGATACGGGAGAATGTGTTCTAAGAACCTTTAGAGACGTCAATGACTTCGCCGAATAAGAAGAATCCTTTAGAGAACAAGCGCAAGAAAACCCTAATCTCTTTCTTGATAGAGAAGAATTCTTGTCTTTAATTAATAAACCTTCTGACTTAGATCTTAAAGAAAATTGGGAATATTACTTCTATCCGGGAGAACCTAATGTCTACGTAGCTTATGATCCCGAGGAAGACATTCACTACTTCTTTAGTAAAAATTAAAATGAAATTCGATTCCTTAATAGAAAAGATATTAAAAGAAGACTTAGATGTAAGCCTTCCTCATAACTTTAATCCTTATTCGGTAGATTCGTGTATGTATGCTGCAGAACTCTTAACTAAGAAATTATTAGATCAAGGAAAGAAAGACTTTCAGGTCATAGAAGGATTTATTAAGATTAAAGGGATCGAAGGAAAGTTTATGCATACTTGGATTGAAACTCCAGAAGGAAAGATAGATCCCACTATTAAACAATTCTTTACTAAAGACGATAGTGATGAATATATTAAGAGTAAAGTTCAATATATTGTTAAAAAGAGATATAAACCGGAAGAGTATCAAAGCCTCTGTTCTCAATATCCCGTAGACCCTTCTAGGCATTTTATTAAAGAAAAAGAATAAAAAATAGGGATTTTAAAATGAAATCCAGGTTTTTTATTATTCTAAAATAATAAAATAAGTAAAAGATAAGAGGGTTTTCCTCCAGAGAACTATATAACCTCTTATTAGATAGTGTTAGTCATGAATTACAAGTTATATAGAGCTTTTCTCCACTTTAAATGTATTATCAAGAACCCTAAGCACTGGAGATTCTACGTCAAAGGAATATTAAGAGAATTAAAAATAACAAAATAATAAAGGAAAAAGATTAATTAAATAAAGAATATGAACAAATTCGAAACTTTATATAAAGAATTAATGAACGAAGAAAAAGATTACATAACAATAGACGTAAAACTAAAACTTCAAAATGGAGATTCTTACACAACAGGTTTTAATATCTCTAATAAGTTCTTAGAAGACCAAACTCCTTTAGAGGTAGCTAAAAAATACTTCTTAGGAAAACCTTATACCTATTCAGACGAATCTTCTTCTAAGATTGTAGACGTAGAGCTTTTAGATTCCGAAACCGATGAATATGGATTCTCTAATAAGATGGATAGAGACCAACAATTAAGAACTCGTCTAGGTTAAATAAAGTATATGAATAAATTCGATCATCTCTATAAACAAATTGTAAATGAAAAAAACAGTTTTACTCCTTATGTAGATAAAAATTTAGCTGTTTCTAAAATCATTAAAATTTTACCACAACTCGAAAAAGATGAACTTTTAGATCTTTTTTATAATCTTTTTGAAGAGGATGAACCCCTAGGTAAAAGAAAAGATGTAATTAATAAAATTACTGGGGTCTTACAGAAACTTGTAAAAAAGAATGCTGAAGAAGATATTCAATACATTTACGATATGTATTTTGAAGATTAAAAATTAAACTCTAATAACCTTTTAAATTAAAGACTCTCTAATAACGGGAGTCTTTTTTTTTCTTTTGAGGTGGCGTATTTTTTATTAATACTCTAGTCTATTAAAAGATTCGGTTCGGTACCGTGACTGGGTTGATCGCCAGATGAGAAAGGTACCGAGGCAAGCTAAGGACGTTATGATGATCGGCCGAATCTACATGTTGCTTGTGGTGTAATGATAGCACTTCTCCTTGTGGAGGAGACAGAGCGAGTTTGATCCTCGTCAAGCAACCCTATAAAATTCTTTAAAATTAAGCGGGACATTTTAAAATAAAATCTCTAATCTCTTATCTGTTATGAAAACAAAACTCCATCACTTCACTAGCAAAATGTATCTGGTGACTTATGAAAGCAGTCATGGGCTTGGCAATATAAAATATGGCATCGCCCAGGTTTTTAATAAACCTCAAGAGGCTCAACAGTATTTGAAAAACCTCCTTAAAGAGCAGGATAAGCAACCTTCTTATGAAAGGAACAAAGTTGAATACAACCTAAAAACGGTAGATCTAGACAACCCTCTTACCACAGAATTATTTGAATTTATTTATTGAACTGTCCAACAACTAAGAACTCGTCTAGGATAAATAAAGTATATGAACAAATTCAATCATCTCTATAAACAAATTATTAACGAAAAATGGCAAGCTCCTGAAGATTTTGAAAACTCTCCTCTTCCTCAATTAAAGAAAGTTCTTCAACTTCTTAATACTGTAAAAGGACCTCAAGATTTACGTAAGATAAAACTAAATGTTCTTTGGACGGGATCCGATGATACAGGTGGGAGAGAAGACGAATATGGAAATGAAATTGAAAATTGTGCTAACGTAACCATTAACGGGGTTCAATTCGCATTTTGGTGGATGGATGATTTATCCTTTTTATTCCATTGGAAAGAGGATGAACAAGCCTTTGCTGATTTAATTACTGCCGTAGAAAATGTCATTGAAGTAGAATCTAATATTAATTAAACCTTAATCTAATAACCTTTTAAATTAAAGACTCTCTTATCTAGGGAGTCTTTTTTTTTCTTTTTAGGTGGCGTATTTTTAAAAAATACTCTAGTCTATTAAAAGATTAGTCAAATCTACATGTTGCTTGTGGTGTAGAGGTTAGCACTATAGATTGTGAATCTGTCAGGGCGAGTTCGAGTCTCGTCAAGCAACCCAATAAAATTCTTTAAAATTAGGCGGGACTCTTTTTAAAAAATCCTCTACTATCTTAAACATGAACAACACCACCATTATTAACGATTACATCGAAGCTCTTGCCAACCGTGCAGAACAATCCGGAGACGGAAAACTGGATTATGCCATGGGGTTTCTTTATTCGACCCTCAAGAGCCTTCAGTTTTCCGGGTATGACCTAGAACAACTTCAAAGAGACACTCAGAATCTTCGGACGCTAACTAAGAACATTTAATATGAACGAATACATCCAACAAATCGCTCCTCAGTATCAGGAGAATCTCGATAAGGTGACTAATGGAGAGTGGACTCTTCAGCAGTGGTATGATTATTGTTCGGTAATCTTAGGAGAGATTATGCTTCTGAACCAAGACGTTTTTATTCGTCTTAAAAATCGTTAATCTTCTAATACATGAAAACCTTTTTACCTAAAGACTCTTATGGTTACTTCTCTCAAAGCGACATAGAGTATACTATGGACACTCTTCTTGATCTTTGGAAGGAACGAGAGACTATTACTAAAGAACAAATCTTGGAACATCTCGAAGAACTTTTAATAGATTTGGATTTGATGGACTGATTTTTCGGGACATTTTAAAATAAATTCTCTATTCTTTTATCTGTTATGAAAAAAACATTAATTCTCTCTGTTATGGGTATCTCTTCTCTCTTCCTAACCGGATGTGGAGCCTTTAAGAATAATATGGGAAAACTGGCGGAAGGGTTCTCTACCGGCAATTACGTAGTTACCGTTTGGTCTGGGGATAAAGCCGTCAAGACCTATCAAGTGGTCAATAGCTTTGTTAACACCGAAAAAGAGACTGATGGTTGGTTCTTTTTCGTGAATGGGAAACTGGTAAGGGTTTCTGGAACCGTGACCATTGAACAACAATAAAAAAAATATTTCTTTTTTTCGGGACATTTTCTTAAAAATCCGCCAATATATAAACCATGACAAACAACACCACACTCAGCCAAGTCGTAAAAGACCTCTACACTGCTAACACTAACATCTCCGTTAAGGACCTCTTGAAGGGAATTACCGAGAACGAATCCTATAGTCATCTGAAAGATAAAGCTCATTATCGGGTTGTCTACAATACCCTGAAGAGGGTTTCGAAGGATTCTATTAAGACTCGAGTCGTTAAGGCTATTAAAGCCGGCACTTCTACGGGTTCTATCATCCTCGATCTGACCCAGGCTCCTTTGGAGACCGTTTCTGGTAAGGTCTACTTCGCCGGCAAAGCCTAAGACATTAATCTCTTATCTATTATGACTAAACTATCTCAAGAACAAATAGAAAAGCTAGATGATTTGATCTCCTATACGATCATTCCGGCTCTTCAAGAAGACGTTTGTATTCCTAATATGGAAGGGGTTAGTGAAGAAGGTTATACCTATGTCTTTGAGGATCGAGCTCAGGCTTTGTTTGTAGAGGCTAAAAATTATCTAAAAAATAACCTTTAGACGGGACTCTTTTTAAAGAATCCTCTAATCTCTTATCTGTTATGAATAAAAGTACATACATTGAAACCGTCAATAACATTCAAGCTATCTTGAAAGAAGTTCAAAACGCTAAAGACTGGGAAGATTTTACTTCGGGTGCCACTCAAGAAGAGATTCAAGCCATGCAAGATCTTCCTAGGTGGTGTTCTCTACTTCAAAGCTGGTATCAAGAGATGCCACTACCTCAACATAATCGTTTTGTAGCTTAAAAAAAATTCAAAAAAGCGGGACCTTTTTTAAGAAATCCTCTATTCTCTTATCTGTTATGAATATTATTAATAAAGTTCGTTCTTGGAATTACCAACGTTTAGCAGATCGTTCTTTGAATAAGGCTATTCAGATTCGAGAAAAAGCCGGCGAATACGAATATGATGATCCTTCTCGTTATCCTTATGAAGAGGGGTTTATGAAACAAATGAGGAATTTCCGAGAGAGGGAGAGAAAAGCCCAGGAACTTTCTGGTATTATTTTCGGGACTCTTTCTTAAAAATCCTCTAATCTCTTATTTGTTATGAAAGTTATTACCTCTTATCAATACGAACAAGGCCGACTCAAGTCTCTCTTTGATCAGATCTGTGACGAGAAGAATTGGAAGAATCCTATTCATTGTGTGATTCCTAAGCATTCCTTTAATGACTATAATGAAGCCTGTGTCCATTTTACTGGAGCCGGCTTGACTCCTAAAGGTCATGGAGAGATGATCGAATGCACCTCTCCGGGGTATTATAATACTATTGGAGCCTAATCTTATGAAAAAAATTCTATTAACTCTTCTAATGATAGGAATGTCGGTTAAAGTCAGCCAAGCTAAGCCTGGAGGCTGGATCAAAGACTTTTTTCAAAACAATTCCGTAACTGTAGCTCCGGGTTATTTTAGTTCTTCGCCGGCTTACTATAATTCCAGACCGACTTACTACACCGAGAGGCCTATTTACTATTGTCCTACTCCCGTGATTTATGAGCGTCCTGTTTATTATTACCCGGCTCCTCGAGTAGTTCCCATGCAACCTTATCAGAACTATTATCGAAGAGGATATTAAGAGAGTTATAAAAAGCTTTCAAAGTCTCTTATAAACCTACAAATTCTACCTTAATCTAACCAACCGATGAATAACATTAAAGACCATTCCTTTCTGATACTAGAAGAAATTCCTTTGGCTGAACTTCCCGAAGGAGTTTCACAGATTGTTCGAGATTTTCGATATGAAGGAAATCTGAATATGGATGAAGCTATGAATCTTATTGAAGAGGTATATCAAGACATCATGCTTCAATGGATTCAAACTAACCAAGAACTTTCTGAGATCTTTTCTTTTGAAGAAGATGAAGAAGATTCTTTTTAAGGGATAAAAACTCTTAAATAGGTTAAATTATATTGGATCTTTTAAATAAAAACTAAGACTGCGGGTTAGAGTTCTGGGAACTCAAGTGTCTCATAAGCACTTTTAGGAGGGTTCGATTCCCTCACCCGCTACCAATTTTAGATAAGTCGG
>Ga0315903_10006900_pt1 | contig 14357 bp, 13 predicted proteins | sample LakEriMetagenome_7_FD_203524 | JGI IMG/M metagenome (GOLD analysis project Ga0315903, IMG submission 203524) | Freshwater fungal communities from buoy surface, Lake Erie, Ohio, United States - Buoy 2 MA119 | ecosystem: Environmental > Aquatic > Freshwater > Lake | place: USA: Lake Erie, Ohio...
TTCTTGGCTGCGCTGTCGGTCAGAGTGATCATGGTGGTGTCCTCCCGTGGTCGGATGTGCCGTTGTTCTACCAGCATCGGACGCCGAATTCCACGGGTCGTCGGGCGCGCCCCGACGGGTCCGCCGTTACCCTTGCCCACGTGACCGACCCCGCTGCCGCCCCCGTCCTGGGGGAGATCGTCGAGCGGCTGCGCGCCGTGATCGACCCCGAACTCGGCGACAACATCGTCGACCTCGGCATGGTCGGCGAGGTGCGGCTGGAGGGCCGCAAGGTGGTCGTTCCCGTCAAGCTCACCATCCGAGGATGCCCCCTGCGCGCCCAGATCCAGCGCGACATCAACGCCTCGGTCACCGGGCACCCCGACGTCGACTCCGTGCGCATCGAGTGGGGGGAGATGACGCCCGAGGAGCGCAGCGCCGTGATGTCGCGCGCGCGCTGGAAGGCCGCCGAGAACGCCGCCGACACCGCCGTGCCCCTGCGCACCCGGGTCATCGCCGTCGCCAGCGGAAAGGGCGGCGTGGGCAAGTCGAGTGTCACCGTCAATCTCGCCACCGCACTCGCCCGCATGGGCAGGACGGTCGGCGTGCTCGACGCCGACATCTGGGGATTCTCCGTACCGCGGATGCTCGGCATGCCGGACCGCCTCCAGGCCGAGAAGGTCGAGGGCCGCGAGAAGCCGATGATCGTGCCGAACGTGCGCCGTGTCGGCGACGGCATCCTCGAGGTCGTGTCCACGGGCATGCTCGTCGAGGACGAGGGCACCGCGCTCATGTGGAGAGGTCTCATGCTCACGAAGGCCGTGGAGCAGTTCCTCCACGACGTGCGCTGGGGAGACCTCGATTACCTCATCATCGACATGCCACCTGGGACGGGCGACGTGCAGATGGGGCTCGCGCGCATGCTCCCGCGCACCGACCTCGTCATCGTCACCACTCCGGCCGTGTCCGCCCAGAAGGTGGCGATTCGCGCGGCCGACATGGCGCGACGCAGTTTCCTGCGCGTGGCCGGCGTCATCGAGAACATGAGCGAGTTCACCTGCGAGCACGGCACGTCGCACGCTCTCTTCGGATCGGGAGGCGGAGCGGCACTCGCGTCAGAAATCGGCGCGCCGCTCCTCGGCGCCATCCCCATCGAACCGGCGGTGGCCGCCGGCTGCGACGCCGGTGAACCCGTGGTGCTCGATCCCTCGACCCGTTCCTCGGTGGTCTTTACCGCCATCGCCGAACGCATCGACGAGGAGACGCGTGCACGGACCGACATGACGGGATGCTCGGCGCGCGACCCCGATGTCGTGCAGATTTCCGTGCGCGCGGGCTCACCGCGCTGACGCGACGCTTCAGTCGAGCGCGTCGTAGTCGGGGTCGTCGGGCATGGCCACACCCGTCACCCGGCCGTCACCGTCGATACGCAGTTTGGGCAGGATCGGACGGGGCGTGCCCACGCGGGCGGCGGCGGCGAGTGCGTCGTCCGCGGTGTCGTGGGGCAGGAGGAACTCGATGTTGGCCGCTGTCGGCGGCATGAGCACCAGGTCACCGGCTCGCCAGCGAGAGATGGCATCGGTGGGCCGGATCCACATCGAATCGATCGTCTCGGTGTTGTCGTGCAGGGGGCGCTGGGCGTGCGGGGCACGGGCCACGAAGAACCGGGTGTCGAAGCGTCGCCTCTCCCCCACCGGCGTGATCCAGTGCGACACGTAGTGGATGGCATCGGTCGCGAGCCGCAGCCCCTCGCGCGCGCACAGATCGAGGAGCGCCGCCGAGCCGTCGTGGATGGCGTGGCGTTCGCGACCGAAACGAGCCTCGGTCTCGTCGTCATCGAAACCCAACACCTCCCCCGTGACGTGGTGCCGCGCGAGCAGCACACCCGCCTCCTCGAAGCACTCGCGGATGCACGCCACCCAGTAGGCCAGGCCCCCGGCCGGGACGCCGAGCAGCGAACTGGCGGTGGGGTCGTCGAGGCCGTCGCACAGGTCAGAGATGGCCGCGACGCCGTCGATGTCGTCCACCTTGCCGCCGGGGAAGACGAACATGCCGCTGGCGAAGGCGGCAGCGAGCGTGCGACGCAGCATGAAGACCTCGATGCCCCCGACTTCGGCATCGCGCACGAGCAGCACGGTGGCCGCCGGCTTCACGGGCACCGCGTGCGGATCGAACTCACCGGGTTCGGCCACCGTCATCCTCCTCCGTCGACGATGCCACGTCGATGATCGCGGTGGCCGAACCGGACGCACGGTCGGCACGGATGACGGTCACCCGTCGCGAACCGCGCCCGCGCCGCACCACGAGGGCCGCGGCAGCCGCGCGCATGGGCGGCAACAGCAGCACGATGCCCAGGATGTCCGACACGAAGCCGGGCACGAGGAGCAGCACGCCGGACGCCACGAGGAAGGCGCCGTGCACGATTTCGCGGGTGGGCATCTCCCCCCGGGCCGTCGCCTCGAGGAAGGCGCGCATGACGCGCAGACCCTCGGCGCGCACGATCGCCGTGCCGATGATCGAGACGGCGACGAGGGCCGCCACCGTTCCGATGACGCCGAGGCGTCCGCCCACCTCGATGACGAGCCACACCTCCGCCACCGGCAGGAGGACGAGGACCGCGACGACGAGAAGGAGCACCATGGTCAACGGCGGGGAGGGCGCGCCTCGCGGTAGTCGCGCGCGGCACCCTCGAGGGGCTCCACCTCGAGGGTGATGCCGTCGATCGCCGTGACGCGCAAAGCCGCCCCGTCAGCCAACGGTGTTGCCCTGTTCGTGCGCGCCCGCCAACGCGCTCCATCGACGACGACCGTGCCCTCCGGGTCGATCGCCCCGGTCGCCACTCCCTCTGCGCCGACCAGATTCTCCCGGCCGACCGTGGGGGTGGCGAAGCGGGTTCGCACCATCGAGGGCATGCCCACCACGTAGGTGAGCGCAATACCGCCGATGCCCACCGACAGAGTGATCCACGAGGGACGAAGGTTCATTCCGTCGACGGGGCGGAACAACGTGAACGAGGCGACGATGAACATCGCCATTCCCGCGCCGGTCCAGAAGCGGGGCACTCCCACCTGCACGTCGACCGCGAAGGCGACGAACGCGACCAAGAGCAGCGCAACGGCCCAACCGTTCATCGGCAACGCACCGAACCCGGTCGCACCGAGCACCAGACTCACCGCTCCCACGAGACCCGCCACCCCGATTCCCGCGGTGAAGAACTCGAACAGGAGGAGGGCGAGTCCGATGACGACGAGGAGGTACGCCGACGGGGGGCTGGCCACGGTGTGCACGAGGCGCGGGACGGCGTCCAGTTTGAAGAAGCGCGCCGTCGTGGCCTCCCGGGTCACCTGGGTCCCGGTGCCTCCGGTCTCCACGACGGTGTCGAGCATGCGACCGTCGATCTCGAGCCCGTCGAGGGCGAAGAGCATGTTGCGCACCACGGGCACGCCGGTGTCGTCGGTGTCGAGCCTCAGGATCCCGAGTTCGCGCGCCTCGAGAAAGCCCACGGTTCCTCGACGGATCTCGTCGTCGGCGGCACCGAAGGAGAGGCGCTCACCGTCGACCTCGAGCATCGTTCCCGTGCGTCCCATGCGGGCACCGGGTGCCATGGCCGTGACGTCGGCGACCGCGAGCATCTGGGCCGCCATCCCGAGTGCGCGAGAGCCGCTCGGCCCCACCCAGATCGCGACGGGCACGGGTGCACCGGCGATGGCCGCTAGCACTTCCTCCATGCGCTCGCGTCCGACCACGGCCCCGCGCGAGTTGACCTGCAGCACCAGTGCCTGTGCGCCGTTGCTCGACGAACGTTCGATCGCGTCTTCGATGGCTCGGGCATTCACCTCGTCGATGAGTCCGCTCACCTCCACCACGTCGACGGGGGCCAGGTCGGCCGCGTCCTCGGCCGAGGCAGACGACGGCACGAGCGCGAGAGCCTGACCGGCCAGCACGAGGGCAAGTCCACCCACGATCCGTGTCCTTGCGCCTACCCTCACTGGTGACTCCTTGCTCCCGCCCCGCGGGGGACGATCGATGACCATGACCGACGACCAGTTTCTCACCGCATCGCGAATCCTCATTGTTGCGGGAAAGGGTGGAACGGGGAAATCCACCGTGGCCCGCGCCCTGGCCGTGTGCGCGGCGCGCGGCGGGCTGCGCACGCTCCTCGTGGCCCTCGACGGTGTGGCGCCGCTCGTTCCTCCCACCCCGGGACTCGACATCCTGCAATTGACCCCGGGGCGGGCGTTGGCCGAGCATCTGGAGGGACGCGGGTTGGGTCTCGTGTCGCGGCGCCTGGCGAACTCCGGGCTCGTCGAACTCGTGGCGTCGACGGCACCGGGCATCGACGACCTACTCGTGCTGGGTCGCATCAAGTCCCTCGCGCGCGGAGGCGGGCACGACCTCGTCGTCGTCGACGGACCGGCCGCCGGTCACGCACTCGACATGCTGCGGGCCCCCGCACGACTCGCTGCTGCCGTCACCGGTGGGCCCATCGCCCAACAGGCTGCGGAGGCGGCCGCGATGCTCGCCGACCCGTCCATGTGTCGCATCGTGCTCGTCACCACGCCCGCTGTCACGCCGGTGCAGGAGACGACCGAGGCGGCGCGCGCACTGTGGGAGGGCACCTCATCAACGCTCGCCGCGGTGGTGGTCAACATGTGCGAAGGACCGGTTCCCGACGTGGACGACACGGAACTCGAGCCGCGCCTCCGCGCCGCGCTCGCCTGGGGTCGCGAGCGCGCCGCCGGTCAGGCCGATGCCCTCGCACGACTCGGCATGTCGTTGCCGCTGCGACAGGTGCATTGTTCCCGCCACCGACTCGGCGGAGCAGACCTCGTGGACGCGGTGGCCGCCGACATCGCCACCGGGATCGCCCTCGAGCCCGGGCAGGTGGCACGGTGAACGAGGGTGCGGTCGATGCCATGTGCCGCACCGCGCGGGTCGTCGTCACCTGCGGCACGGGCGGCGTCGGCAAGACGAGCGTGGCCGCCGCACTCGGTCTGCACGCCGCGCGGCTCGGCCGGCGCGCAGTGGTCGTCACCATCGATCCCGCCCGGCGTCTCGCCGATGCCATCGGCATGGGCGAGGCCCTCGGCGACGAACCGACCCGCGTCGGACTCGAAGCGCCGGGTGAAATGTGGGTGTGCATGCTCGACGTGGGCGGGACGTTCGACCGCCTCGTCGCCGACACGGCCCCCGATGCGGCCCGCGTGCGGGAGGTGACGGAGAACGCCTTCTATCGCAGCCTCTCGCGTTCGCTCTCGGGCACGCGCGACTACATGGCCGCCGAACGTCTGTACGAACTCTCCCGGGACCCGCGCTTCGACCTCGTCATCGTGGACACACCGCCGTCGCGCAACGCACTCGACTTCCTCGAGTCCCCCGAGCGTCTCGCGCGCTTCCTGCGCCATCCTCTCGTGCGCATGATGATGGCGTCCGGTCGCGGCGGACTGCGGCTCGCCTCAGCAGCCGCCGCACCCGTGCTCCGTGCGGTGTCCACCGTGGTGGGAACCGACGCACTCGAGGGCGCGATGGCGTTCCTGCGCACCTTCGACGGTATGCAGCACGAGTTCACCCGGCGGGCGGGCGAAGTGGCCCACCTCCTGCGCGGCGACACGACCGCGTTCGTCGTCGTCACCGCACCGTCGCCCGCGGCGCTCGACGATGCCGGCCACTTCGTGGCCGAGCTGGCGCGCCTCGGCGTTCCCCTGCGCCTCGTCGTGGCCAACCGCATGCCCCCCGACTTCGGCGCGGTCTCACCGGAGGCCGAGGAACGACTCGCCACCGCGACGACCGGGGGCGTCGGCGCCGTGCACGGCTGGCTCGCGGGTCTCGCGCGGGATGCCGAGGCGGCCCGGGAGGGATCGGCGAGTTTCCTCGCGCGAACCCACGACCTCTTCCCGCTCGCCGCGCGCGTCGAGGCCGAGGAGTTCGCCACCGACATCCACGACATGGGATCGATCACCGTGCTCGCCGACGAACTCGCCGGTCGACGGACCCGCCAGTAGAGTCGGCGACGTGCACATCCTCGTCGCCACCGACGCCCAATGGATCCTCGACGACGTGGTTGCCGCGCTCGGCACCTCCTCCACGACCTTCGACGTCGTCGCCGACGGACGGCTCGTGGCGGGCCGGGTCGCCGAGCGCCTGCCCGACATCGCGGTGCTCGACCTCCAGGTGGGCTCGATGGGCGGGATGGCCGTCACCATGGACCTGCGTCTCGATCATTCCTCCGGTGCGGTCCCCCATGTCCCCGTCCTCATGCTCCTCGACCGCGACGCCGACGTTCATCTCGCTCGGCGCAGCGGTGCCGACGGATGGGTCGTCAAGCCGCTCGAGCCGTTGCTCCTGCGCCGCGCCGTCGAGTCGGTCCTCGCAGGTCAGGGATGGCCGGTGCCCGCGAGCGAGCCCCATCCCGGGGGCAGCGCCCAGAGCGGCGAGGGAGCGGACGAGGAAACGGCGGATAGCCTCCTCTAGCCCGCGGGAAACCGCGGGACATCACACTCCGGGGTGTGGCGCAGCTTGGTAGCGCGCGTCGTTCGGGACGACGAGGCCGCAGGTTCAAATCCTGTCACCCCGACCATCCACCTCCGTCGGAGGCAGGCCCGTTCGGGGAAGCGACCCTACGAGGCGAGGATCTCGGCGATCTGCACCGCATTGAGCGCGGCGCCCTTGCGCAGGTTGTCCGACGACACGAACAGAGCCAGTCCCCTGCCATCGAGCACGGACTGGTCGCGGCGGATGCGCCCGACGTAACTGGGGTCACGACCCGCGGCCAACAGCGGCGTGGGGATGTCGACCAGTTCCACCCCGGGAGCGGCGGCGAGGATCTCCGCGGCGCGCCCCGGCGAGATGGGTCGGGCGAACTCCGCATTGAGCGAGAGGGAGTGTCCCGTGAAGACCGGCACCCGCACGCAGGTGCCCGACACGGCGAGGTCGGGGATGCCGAGGATCTTGCGCGTCTCGTTGCGCAGTTTCTTCTCCTCGTCGGTCTCGCCCTCGCCGTCCTCGACGAGCGCACCGGCGAAGGGCAGCACGTTGTAGGCGATGGGCCGGACGAACTTGCGCGGCTCGGGTGCGGCGACGGCCGACCCGTCGAAGGCGAGTCCCGCCGCCCCCTCGACCATCGAGCGCACCTGGGTGTCGAGTTCCTCCACGCCGGCCAGTCCCGCACCGCTCACGGCCTGGTACGTGCTGGCCACCAGCCTCACGAGGATCGCCTCGTCGTGGAGGGGCTTGAGCACGGGCATCGCCGCCATCGTCGTGCAGTTGGGGTTGGCCACGATGCCCTTCGGGGCCGAGCGTGCCAGGTGGCCGTTCACCTCGCTCACCACGAGCGGCACGTCGGGGTCCATGCGCCACGCGCTCGAGTTGTCGATGACAACAACCCCGGCAGCAGCGAAGCGCGGCGCCAGTTCACGTGAACTGGTCGCCCCCGAGGAGAACAGGGCGATGTCGAGCCCGGACGGATCGGCTGTCGCGGCGTCCTCGACGACGACGGTTCCGCCCCGCCACGGCAGCTCGGTCCCGGCGGAACGCGCCGACGCGAAGAATCGGATGGAGTCCACGGGGAATCGGCGCTCGTCGAGGAGGGTGCGCATGACGCTCCCCACCTGCCCGGTTGCCCCGACGATCCCGATTCTCATGATTCGCTCCTCCGAATGCGCGCGCTCGCGCCCCTCGAGGCTAACGGCGGACGCCCTCGGGAGTCCCCGGGATTACTTCCGCTCGGGGAGCGGTGCCGAGTAGACCGAACCGGAATCGAGCCCGAAGGCGGTGTGCAGGGCGCGCACGGCGGGCTCCATCTGTTCGGCCGCCACCACCACCGACACGCGGATGGTGCTCGTGGAGATCATGTGGATGTTGATGTCGTTGTCGGCCAGGACACGGAACATCCTCGCGGCGATACCCGGGCTCGTCTTCATGCCTGCCCCCACGAGGGACACCTTGGCGATCCCGTTGTCGTGGGTCACCGAACCGGCACCGATGTCGGCGGCCACCCGCGACACGATGTCCTCGGCGACCTTCATGTCGGCTTTCGGCATGGTGAAGGAGATGTCGGTGAGACCGTCGTTCGATGTGTTCTGCACGATCATGTCCACGTTGATGTTCTCGGCCGCCAATTGCTCGAACAGTGCCGCCGACACACCGGGGCGGTCGGGGACGGCCCGCACCGTGACCTTCGATTCCGAGGCGTCGTGGACGACTCCGGAGATGATGGGTTCCTCCATGGCGTTTCCTCCTCGAGGTGTCTCCCCGCTCACCCACGTTCCCCGTTCCCAGGTGAAACTGGAACGGACGTGGACGGGGACGTTGTGGTTGCGCGCGAACTCGACGGAGCGCAGCGCGAGGACCTTCGATCCCGCGCCCGCCATCTCGAGCATCTCCTCGAAATCGAGGTGCTCCAGCTTGCGGGCCCGCGGGACGATGCGGGGGTCGGCGGAGAACACGCCGGTGACGTCGGTGTAGATCTCGCACACGTCGGCTCCGAGCGCTGCCGCCAGGGCGACGGCGGTGGTGTCGCTCCCGCCGCGACCCAGCGTCGTGATCTCCTTGTCGGTGGACACGCCCTGGAAGCCGGCGACGACCGCCACCTTCCCCTCCGACAACGCCTCGCGCACGCGGTCGCCCTTGACCTCGAGGATCTTGGCCTTGGTGTGCACGGTGTCGGTGATGATGCCCACCTGCGAACCGGTGAAGCTCACCGCCTCCACGCCCGCACCGCTGAGTGCCATGCACAGGAGCGCCATCGAGATGCGCTCCCCCGTGGTCAGGAGCATGTCCATCTCTCGACCGGGGTGCACGTCCGACACCTGGTGGGCCAGGGAGAGCAGGTTGTCGGTGGTCCTGCCCATGGCGGACACCACGACAACGACGTCGTTGCCGTGGGCGCGGGTGAAGGCCACGTGATCGGCGACGGCCCTGATGCGGTCCGGGTCGGCCACCGACGTGCCCCCGTACTTCTGCACGATGAGAGCCACTGTGGGCGAAGGATACCCGTGGGCGGTTAGCCTCCCTTGCTCGTGGGTACCGCAAAGAGAGAACGCAAGAAGGCCAACCGCGAACTGGCGCGCCAGGCCCAGGACCGCAGCCGTCGCCTGTCGGTGCTGCGTCGTCGCGGCCTGATCGCCGGAATCGGTGTCCCCCTCGTCGTGCTGGCGTTGTTCGGGCTGGCCCGACTCCAGGACGATGGCGACGGTGCATCAGTCGTCACGACCACCACCCTCGCCGGGAGCACCCTCATCGGCGACACCCCGTGCCCGGCCGCCACGGGAGAGCAGCGCGTCTCGACCTTCGAGAAGGCGCCGCCGATGTGCATCGACGAGGACCGCACCTACGTCGCTCGCATCGTCACGACCGAGGGTGAGATGACCGTCGAACTCGACGCCTCCGAGCGTCCCGTCACCGTCAACAACTTCGTCGTGCTGGCCCGCTACGGCTACTACGACGGGACAACGCTCTTCCGCACCAACACCGACATCGACATCATCCAGGGCGGCGGCCTGTCGAACACGGACGGCCCCGGGTACACCATCCCCGACGAGGGCGACGGATACACCTACGAGCGCGGACAACTCATCATGGCCAGGTCGTCGGCGCCCGATTCGGGCAGCGCCCAGTTCTTCTTCGCCACCGGCCCGAAGGTCGCGGCCCTGAACGGTCAGGGAAACTACGTGCCCTTCGGACGCGTCACCGAGGGTCTCGACGTGCTCGACCGCATCATGGCCATGCACGTCGGTGCGGGCGGGGGTGCCGAGGGAGCGCCGAGTCGCACCGTCACCGTGCGCTCGATCACGATCACCGAGTCCTGACGACCCCGACCGGGGCGGGCGATGCCCGCGGATGGGGGCCGACGCGGCTGCCTTGTTAGATTCGCTGAACCTGAACGAGCCCCACGGGAGAGCCACACCATGAAGACAATCGGAATCTGCGGATCGGGAATCATGGGCTCTGGCCTCGCCGAGGTGGCCGCCAAGGCCGGTCACGATGTGGTGGTGCGTTCCCGCAGCATCGACACCGCGCGGGCCATGGTGGACACGATCGCCAAGGGTCTCGACAAGCAGGTCCAGCGGGAGAAGATCTCCGCGGCCGACAAGGACGCGATCCTCGGTCGGATCCGCGCCACCGCGAGCATCGCCGACCTGGCCGACTGCGACCTCGTCATCGAATCCGTCGTCGAGGATCTCGCGGTGAAGAAGGCCCTGTTCGCCGAGCTCGACGCCGCGGTGAAGAAGGATGCAATCCTCGCCACGAACACCAGCACCCTTCCCGTGGTCGAGATGGCCATGGCCACGTCGCGTCCCGACAAGGTGTGCGGCATCCACTTCTTCAATCCCGCGACGGCGATGCCCCTCGTCGAGGTGGTGCGACCCATCACCTCCTCGGACGCCACCATCGATGCCGCCAACGCCTTCGTCGCCGCCTGCGGCAAGACGGGCGTGCAGGTGAAGGACCGGGCGGGCTTCATCGTCAACGCGCTCCTCTTCCCCTACCTCAACAACGCCGTGCGCATCTGGGAATCCGGCACCGCCTCGATGGAGGACATCGACGCGGCGATGAAGGGCGGATGCAACTTCCCCATGGGTCCCTTCGCCCTGCTCGACCTGGTCGGTCTCGACACTTCGCTCGCCATCCTCGACGCCCTCCACGCCGAGTTCGCCGACCCCAACTACGCCGCGGTGCCGACGCTGCGACGCCTGGTGACCGCCGGGAAGCTCGGGCGCAAGAGCGGCGCCGGCTTCTACACCTACTGATCCGCCGCGCGTTCTCCGCCGAACACGACCGTGCCCGGTCCGCCCTTCGATTGCGAGTGGGGCTTTCCGCCGCCGTTCGAGTGGCCCGACGACGACGTGGTCGCGGTCGGCGGAGACCTCTCGCCCGACACGCTGCTGCACGCGTACTCGCACGGATTCTTTCCCATGCGCCTCGACGCCGGCTCGGGGCCGCTGGCGTGGTGGTCCCCGGTGCGGCGCGGCATCTTCCCCCTCGACGGCCTGCGCATCACCCGTTCGTTGCGTCGCAGCTGCAGGCGCTTCGAGGTCACCGTGGACCGCGACTTCCGGTCCGTCATGCAGGAGTGCGCGAAGGGACGAGCGGACGGCAACTGGATCGAGGAGGACTTCGTCGAGGCGTACTGCCGCCTGCACGAGATGGGATGGGCCCACAGCATCGAGGTCCGGATCGACGGTCTCCTCGTCGGGGGGCTGTACGGCGTGCGCATCGGCGGTTTCTTCGCCGGTGAGTCCATGTTCCACCGCGAGCGCGACGCCTCCAAGGCCGCGCTCGTGGCCCTCGTGGGGATGATGCGCCTCGACGGAATGGTGCTCCTCGACACCCAGTGGTGCACGGAACACCTGGCGAGTCTCGGCTGCACAGAGGTGCCCCGGCTCGACTATCTCGCCCTGCTGGAATCGGCGACGGGCGTTGCCATACTTGGCGGGTGACCGAGGACCCCACGCCCCGCCGCGACGAACCCTGGCTGATGCGGACCTACTCGGGTCACTCCACCGCCGTCGCTTCGAACCGCCTGTACCGCACCAACCTCGCCAAGGGTCAGACCGGGCTCTCCATCGCCTTCGACCTGCCCACCCAGACCGGTCACGACCCCGACGATCCGCGCGCCCGCGGGGAAGTGGGCAAGGTCGGCGTCCCCGTGGCCCACCTCGGCCACATGCGCACGCTCCTCGACCAGATCCCCCCCGCGAGCATGAACACGTCGATGACGATCAACGCCGTCGCCGCATGGATGCTCGCTCTGTACGTCGCCAACGCGCGCGAACAGGGCGTGGAGACGACCGCTCTGCGCGGCACCACGCAGAACGACATCGTCAAGGAGTACCTGTCGCGCGGCACCTACATCTTCCCGCCCGGGCCGTCGAAGAGGCTCATCGTCGACATGATCGCCTGGTGCTCGGCGCACGCACCCAAGTGGAACCCGATGAACGTGTGCTCGTACCACCTCCAGGAGGCCGGGGCCACGCCCGTGCAGGAGATCGCGTACTCGCTCGCCACGGCGATCGACGTCCTCGATGCCGTGCGCGACAGCGGCCAGGTGCCCGCCGAACGTTTCGACCAGGTGTTCGGTTCGATCTCCTTCTTCGTCAATGCCGGCATCCGCTTCGTGGAGGAGACCTGCAAGATGCGGGCCTTCGGTCGCCTGTGGGAGCGCATCGCCGTGGAGCGTTACGGCGTGACGGATGCCAAGGCCCGCCGCTTCCGCTACGGCGTGCAGGTGAACTCGCTCGGCCTCACCGAGGCCCAGCCCGAAAACAACGTGCAGCGCATCATCCTCGAGATGCTCGCCGTCACCCTCTCGCGCTCCGCCCGCGCCCGCAGCGTGCAGCTCCCCGCCTGGAACGAGGCCCTCGGCCTGCCCCGCCCCTGGGACCAGCAGTGGTCGCTGCGCATGCAGCAGGTGCTGGCGTTCGAGACCGACCTGCTCGAGCACGGGGACATCTTCGACGGCTCGGTCGTCATCGAGGCCAAGACAGCCGCCATCGCCGACGCCGCGTGGGCGGAATTGCAGGACGTCCTGTCGCTCGGCGGCGCGTTCGCCGCGGTGGAGGAACTGAAGGGACGGCTCGTGCGGTCGATGGCCGAGCGGACGCGCGCCATCGAGTCGGGCGCACAGACCGTGGTCGGCGTGAACTCCTACACCGAGACCGAGCCGAGCCCGCTCGGGGGCGTCGACAACATCCTCGTGGTCGACCCCGCGGTCGAGGCCGAGACCGTCGCCGACGTCGCTGCATGGCGCGCGGCGCGCGACCAGGCGCGCGTGGATGCGGCGATCGCCGCGCTGACGCGCGCCGCGGAGGACGGGACCAACATCATGGAGCCCTCCATCGAACTCGCCGTCGCCGGCGGCACCACGGGCGAATGGGCGGGGGCGCTGCGGACGGTGTTCGGCGAGTACCGCGCCCCGACGGGAGTCGCTGCGGCGGCCGGACGGCGCGGGGCATCGCTCGCGTCCGTGGCCGAGTACGTGCGGTCGATCCCGGGTGGCCCGCCGCGACTCCTCGTGGCCAAGCCCGGACTGGACGGTCACTCGAACGGCGCCGAGCAGATCGCCGTCGCCGCCCGTGACGCGGGCATGGAGGTCGTCTACTCGGGCATCCGCCTCACCCCCGAGCAGATCGTCGCGAGTGCGCGTGACGAGGACCCCGACGTCATCGGTCTCTCGATCCTCTCGGGTTCGCACATGCAGCTCGTCCCGGAGGTCGTCGACCTGCTGCGAGCGGAGGGCGTGGACGCACCCGTCATCGTCGGGGGCATCATCCCCGAGGAGGACAGGGACCGGTTGCGGGCGCGCGGCGTCGCCGCCGTCTACACGCCGAAGGACTACGACGTCTCACGCATCATGCGCGAGATCGCCGAACTCGCGGCCGCCCACCGCGCGGGTTGACCGCGCGGGGGCTCAGGCCCGTTCGCGGGCGATGAACGAATCGAGTGCCGGGCCGCTCTCGAAGCTGGTGATGAGGGCGTAGCGCGGGAAGTCGTGGTTGTGGACCACGACGTGCCACAGACGCTGGGTGTCGACGACGAATCGCGCACCACGCGACAGCGGGACCCGGCGCTCGGTGGCGGGATCGGGCAGGCCGTTCTCGTCGTTGTCCATGAGGAGCATGTAGCTGTCGGGGCTATCGGTGAGCTCGACCCAGGAACGCACCACCCATCCCTCATCCTCGGGATTGAAACGGTTGTTGTCGTCACGGTGGATGGAGTGCATCGCCGTCTCACGGTCCTGGGGCTCGAGCTTGATGATGCGCACGCGACCGAAGTTGGCTCCGACGGAGTCGACGTAGTTCTTGAGCGTCGGGGCCATCGCCGAGTTCGACGTCCACAGGGCGTCCTTGTCGGTCTTGCCCTTGTCCCAGAAACCGCGGCAGTCCAATTCGCCATCGGCCGATGCGAGGGGTGCGAAGTTCGTGTCGCCACCCGACTTCCACGGCAGGTACTCGAGCGATTCCCATTCGGTGGCCGGCACCTCGAACGGAACCTTCTTCAGGTCGACGAACCCGGTCTCGGCCAGACAATCGAGGCGGGGGTGCGGGGTGTGCAGCGGAATCGCCACAGACCAGTGATCCCGGGTGGGCCAGAAGGTGGTGGTCATGGTCCCAGTCTAAGGAAGGTCGCCGGGGCGGTGGTGGTCGTCGGGCGGTCGAAGCCCCGCGTCACGGCGGCATGGTCGTGGTGGCCCCGATGGGCACGAAACCCGTGCTGGGGGGCAGACGAAGGACCTGCCCGACGGCCAGATTCTCGTTCTCGCCGATCTCGTTCAACTCCTGCAGGGCAGGGGCGCTGAGGTTGTAGTCCTCGGCGATCGAGTACAGGGATTCACCGGGCTTCACGGTGTGGGTGCGGTTCGAGTCCATCACGACCGTCGT
>Ga0315903_10006904_pt1 | contig 14353 bp, 12 predicted proteins | sample LakEriMetagenome_7_FD_203524 | JGI IMG/M metagenome (GOLD analysis project Ga0315903, IMG submission 203524) | Freshwater fungal communities from buoy surface, Lake Erie, Ohio, United States - Buoy 2 MA119 | ecosystem: Environmental > Aquatic > Freshwater > Lake | place: USA: Lake Erie, Ohio...
AACAAGCTCTCACATACGACGATATTCAACTGATTCCTGCTTATTCAAGCATCGAATCTCGTCAGAATATTGACCTATCTACCCAATTGACTACTAATTATAGGATTAGGGTTCCTCTTGTCGCATCACCGATGGATACGGTATGTGATGGTGAGATGGCACTTGAAATGATGAATCTTGGTGGAGTCGGATGCATTCACCGATTCAATACGATTGAAGAACAAGTGAATCAAGTCCGATTTGTAATGACACATACGTTTGACGTAGAAAAGTGGCCAAGAGGTGAAGCAATACCTATGATGGCAGCAGTTGGTGCAAACGGTGATTATTTGGAACGAGCACAAGAGTTGGTCAAAGCAGGTGCGAATATCATTTTGATTGATGTGGCACATGGTTATCATAAGTTTGTAGTAGATGCAATCAGTAACCTAAAGAAAAATCTCCCGTCACACGTTGATGTTATTGCAGGAAATGTCGCAACTGGTGAGGCGGCTCTTAGATTACAAGAAGCAGGAGCAGATGCTATTCGTGTCGGTATCGGTGGTGGGTCACTTTGCACTACCCGTATCAAGACTGGTTTCGGTGTTCCGAATGTGACTTCATTGATTGATTGTGCAGGTAGTGTTAGTGTTCCTATTATTGCATGTGGCGGTATTCGGAACAGTGGAGATATTGCGAAGGCACTGGGAGTTGGAGCTAGTTCCGTTATCCTCGGGTCACTTATCGCAGGAACGAAGGAAGCTCCAGGTCCAATGATTGAGAAGGCAAACGGGTTATATAAGCGCTATCGTGGCGCTGCATCTTTGGAAACAAAGAGTATCCATGGACAGGCAACCAGAAATGTGGAGGGAGAATCAACTATCGTACCATTCAAAGGAAAGGTAAAGTTTGTTGTGGATGGACTTCTCGATGGATTACGTTCTGCGCTGTCTTACGCTGGTGCAAACAATCTACGAGAGTACTTCCCAGAATATGTGGTTGTAACCAATGCAGGAGTCAGAGAGGCACAACCGCATTTACTCTAACCGGAGGAAATATGCGACAAGTGATTGCGCTTATAGCAGTAATTATAGTATTAGCAGTAGGAAATGTAAAACATATACATGTACCAAATAAAGTAGTCTTATCAGAACCAACTCCAGTTGAGCAGTTCATGGATAAGATTGCACAAATAGAAACTCCGGGTGGCGACTATCAAACCGTAAACAGATTTGGAATGATGGGACGCTATCAATTTAGCCCACAGACAGTAAGGGTGTTGGGGTTTCAAGTAAGCAAGTCTGAATTTTTGAGAAGTCGAGAAATTCAAGATAGTGTTATGGTTGCGTATATGCGCGAAAATGAAAAGCTTTTGAAGAGCTTAATTTATCGTTATGATGGAAAGGTAGTTAAAGGAGTTAAAATTACCCGTGCATCTATTTTGGCTGGTGCACATTTTGCGGGGTCAAACGGAGTTATAACATTTTTGACCAACAATAGTAGCACAGGAACTGTAGATGCAAATGGCACCACATTACGAAAGTATATGTCATACTTTAGTAATTTTCATTTACCCTCATTGATATAAGAGAATAAAATGTTGACCTTTATAGCAGTAACATTGTCACTTCTTGTAGGCGGATTATCTTACGCATGTTGGAATCTTCTTAAAAAGAACGAAGAATTGGAAGACGCCATAAATTTATTTTACGCACGAACCAATGCAACAGTAAAATATATGCGATTTTTGGATGAACGCCAGATGTTTGAACGTGACGATGAAGTAGGTGAAGTATTCAAACTATTAGTAGAAACCATAAATAGACTTTATGGTTACGTTACGGAGATAAGAGATGGCGACAGAACCGCAGAAGAAGAGGCAAACCAATAAGGTTTATTTTACACACGAAACAGAAGAAGCAATCATAAAGTACAACAAATCGAATAATCTAGAAGAACGAGAAGAGTTATTTAGAGACAAAATACACGCTCCATTAGACAAGTTAGCCGAGAATGTTATCAATCGGTTTAAGTTTCCATATATGGAGGGTACCTTTGACGAAGTAAAGTCACAGGTAGTCTCCTTTCTGGTTATCAATCTTCATAAATTTACCGAAGATAAGGGCAAGGCATTCTCCTACTTCAGTGTAATTGCCAAAAACTACCTTATTTTACACAATAATAACTCCTATAAAGAAGAAAAGAGAGTACTATACTTCTCAGACCAAACTGAAGACTCGTTTACACTAGAAGAGATGCTAATTGTGGAGCCAGAAACAAGGGATTCCACAGTGGACATGAAGGAATTCCTGAAATTACTTGTAGAATACTGGGAATTTAACTTAGACCGTATATTTAAGAAAAAACGCGACAGGGAAATAGCTGCTGCTATAGTAAAGTTGATTGAACGCATTGATAATATCGACAATTTTAACAAAAAAGCCCTCTACCTTATGGTGCGGGAAATGACCAACTATAAGACCGCCCACATTACTAAGGTCATTAACAAGATGCGCCCCCAGATACTGAAGATGCTAAGTGAATTTAGGCGATATGGACATCTTTCTGACCCCACCACATATTTCTCGTATAAAAAGTAAATCCTATCTATTTATAATATAGGATTTTAGGGGGTCTTTATGGATATCAATTCCGAATTGTATGATGGGAAGAGCCTAGCAGACATTTTCTCAGAAATACACAAAAATACAGACAGTAAACGGGCACAAATCAACTCGTTTATCATGAAAATGGTCCAACTCATCCGTACTCCAGAAGATGCGGCTGTGATTGGACCAATTGTGCAGGGATTCTTAGAGGTAAACGTAAAAAACGATGAACATTTGGTCAGAGTAGCACAGATTGCCCAACGAATTGTATCGGTTGGGGTGAAATCTAATACTTCATTAGAAGGGCTACTTTCAGAATCAGAAAAAGAAGCATTGTTAAAGGATATAACCACAGAAATCCAAGACCTTCAAGAAGATGTGAAGGATTTGGATGATGTATTTGCGGAGAAGTAGTAATGCCGATACAATCGCAGTTTGGTTTTGACATAAATAATCCTGGTGCGGGTGGTACGCGAGGTTCTGTAGAAATACCATCTTCGTATTTTGATGCAATAGTCGAAGACATCATAATAAATGAAAACCGTGGTGAAATTTTAGTTTACAAACCAGATGGCAGTAACATAGGTCAGGCGTTAGTAAGAATTATTCCAGATGATTGGGGATTAGACAAGAATCAACTGAAGTCTGCGTTTCCTCTGGACATGAATATTCAAGAATTTCCTCTTGTCGGAGAGCAGGTAATTGTATTTAAAGCATTTGGTGGACTGTTTTATACAAAAAAACTAAGTACAAAGAGAAGGCTTACAGAAAATTTATCAGATATTATTCCACAAACATTCGGCCCAACTGCCAGAAAGTTAGCGGAGTCAAAAGACAGTAGAGAATTATCTATACAAGGTATTCCTACCAACGCAACAAATACTATAGCAAACAGAGTTACTGGAAATTTCGTATCTAATTTTAATGTAAGACCACTAAGGTCAAATGTAGGTGATGTGATACTAGCAGGAAGATTTGGTAACTTTATACGAATGGGGTCTAACTTGTTTATTGACCCAAATACAACCCTTCCAGAACCAAATATATTACTGACTGCGGGAGCATGGGATACACCTAGACAATTATCCACAGGTAATACTATAACTCCCTATTCACTTGCATACGAAAATATTAATAATGATAAAAGTTCTATTTGGATGGTAGCAAACCAACGCATTCCATTTATTGCATCAACGGCGTTGGGAGATAAAGAAAATAAAGCACATCTGTTATCATCGGAAAACAGAACAGTACGATATACTGGAGCGCAAATATTTATTAATTCAGACAGAGTTATTCTAAATAGTAAACAAAGTGAAATTTCATTATTTTCAAGTGCAGAAATTAACCTAAGTGCTTTAAAATCAATAACTTTAGATACAGAAAGAAGTGTGTATTTAAGAGCATTTAGAGATGTAAATATTAAAGCTGATGACACGATTTCCTTGGAAGCAAAGCAGATTGCAATCGCATCATTAGAAGATTTAGCTTTTAGAACTACGGGAAACTACACAATAACAGGAAAAAATGTATTTATAGGGAAGCATGGAGATACATCACAACCTATGGTTCTTGGAGCACAGCTAGCGGGCTGGTTACAGAAGCTTATGCAGTTGGTGATAAGGCCTGGATTTATATTAACGAGCGTTGGACCAGCAACAATAAACCCAGCATTTATTCCTGAAGTAACTGCATTGATAAATGGATTAGGAACTCCAGTACTACCACAGTTAGCAGTGTTTAATAGTAGAAATAACTTTACATCGGAAACAAATTCTGTATGACATCGCTACCAGCAGTACCAGTAAACTTTGAAACAGTAGAAATACAAACCCCAGAGGAGCTTCTTAAAGCACAAAAAGAGCTTGAGGAGGCACAACGAAAGGTTGACGAGCTACTGTCTAAATTACAAGGATATTCTCAACAACTAGAAAATTTAAACTTGAATCTAAGTGTTGGTGGACAGATAAAGGATAAAATAATAAAAAGTACGGTTGACCCACTTTTTAATTTTGGATGTGGAAATTTAGAACTACCTTTAATACAGCTAAGTTTGCTCGTAAATTTGTATGCATTGGCAGTAAAGTTTCCCACCATACCTACAATTCCCGATGCAATCAAGTTAGCTATTGGAATAAAGGTCAATGTACCCATAGAACTACCAACCGTTGCGGAATTTAGACAGTATGTAAATAAAAAAGTGGAAGAAGCGAAGAAAAAGTGCCAAAGACAAACTATTGCTAAGCAATTAGCAGACGCACAACAAGAAGAGACGCCATTCACGGCAAGACAAAATGCAGTAAATAGTGCTTCAAAAAAACAAGAACCAGAACCAGCCTGTGTAACAACAGAAACTGGAAGAACTTACGATGAGGCGGTAAGTAAGGCGGAATTTAAGCTAAAAAGAATAGATAAATGCTGTGAATGTTGCAATGACAAAGAACTGAAAATATTGAGCAGTAAACAGGAAAACGGAGTATTTATAGTTACGGCAGGTATCCTAGAAATTTAACGAGTGTGCATATGGACAAAACATTATTTAAAGCGTACGTAAGAGAGATTGTAAAGGAAACCGTGGAAGAAGAAGTAAAGAAGGTTCTCCCAAAGCTTCTTGGAGAGGCTGTGGCAGAAGTCAAATCTATTCAAGAATCTACTACGGCTGCTCCCCAAAAGGCAAAGTTCTCACGTTCTCAATTGGCTGAAATGATGGGGTTGGAGCGTCATGGAGATACTGTAGTGGCAACTACTAAGGCAGTGACCCCACTACCACCAGGAATAAACGCCGACAATCCAACAGTTCAAGCCATAAACAAAGACTACTCTGCATTGATGAAGAAAATGGGATTGAGCAAGTAGGATGGCACAGCAATATATCGGTATTACATTACCTATTACTAACGGTAATACGGGAATGTTTGCACAATCCACTACGGTCTTCCAGCAAGTTAAGTCAAACTTTAAAAATTTGATTTTAACTAAGAAAGGAGAACGTCTAATGCAACCAGAGTTTGGTACCGATTTGCATCGTATATTATTTGAAAATATTACAGAAAATACGCTAGAAAATGCTAGGTTAACGGTTGTAGAAGCAGTAGAACGTTGGATGCCGTTTCTAGAACTCCAACAGTTTGAAGTCAAGAATCCAGTAAATGGAAATCCACATAGAATAGACCTATCAGTTACATATAGATTCAGAAATAATCCAAATGTGACAGATTCACTCACTGTATCTATATAATTGGAGTTATAAATGGCAACAAATCAACCGGTTAAAATACAACCAAGACCAAATGTAAAACAAATTGGATACTTGTCTAAGACATTTACAGACTTCAGACAAAACTTCATAGAGTTTACTAAGGCATACTATCCAAACACATACTCAGACTTCAACGAAGCATCTCCAGGCATGATGTTTATTGAAATGGCATCATATCTTGGAGATGTGTTGTCATTTTATATTGATAATTCGTTCAAAGAAAATTTAATGGCGTATGCAGAGCAAACGCCAAACATCGTAACGATAGCACAGTTCCTAGGATATAAGCCAAAGTTGATTTCTGTCGCTACAACCGAAGCAGAACTATCAATAATAGTACCTGCAAAGTTAGAAAACGGAGAATATGTACCCGACAGTAAGTATCTCGTAAAGGTAGGGCTTGGTTCTACGTTTAGCACAAACGAAGCTAATTCTGTTTCGTTTAGATTAGTCGAACCAGTAGACTTTTCAGACATAACCACCCAAGATTATGTAATTAACTCATTCGATATCTCAGGAAATCCCGACGATTTCGTTGTGGTAAAGAAGTGTAAATTAGTCGCTGGAACAGAAAAGACTGTAGATTTCTCATTTACCTCTGCACAACGATTTACTACAAAGCAAATAGAAGATGATAACGTGGTAGGCATCCTTGGTGTAGTAGATAGCTCGAATAATAAGTGGTATGAAGTAGACTATCTCGCACAAGATGTCATAATGGATGACTTGGAATTGGCAGACAATAATGAAAGTGGAATTATGCCGTCTGCTGGGCTACGTTTACGAAAAGCACCACGCAGATTCATAACAAGAATAAACAGAGACCTAAAAACAGAATTAATATTCGGTTCTGGTGTAACTAATGATTCCGACGAAGATGTACTGGTGGACTCTAGACAAATTGCAACGAATCAATACGGAAGCACTATCGTAAATTCGGTAGCAAACATCGCAGTAAATAACTTTAATTTCTTAAACAGTACAGCGTACGGATTAGCACCATCTAACACCACACTCACGGTCACATATTTGGTTGGTGGTGGTGTAGAATCTAACTGCAACGCAAACACTATAGTTAATGTGGACAATTTAGTGGTTCAGAACGACACTACAGCATATTCACCAGCGGAAACAGTGGCATTTAACGCAACATTACAAACGGTAGAAATAAATAACCCACTTCCAGCCACTGGCGGCGGTCAAGGTGACTCGATAGAAGAGATAAGAGAGAACGCGTTGATGTTTTTCAATGCACAAAATCGTGTAGTTACTATGGAAGACTACGTAGTTCGTTCATATGCGCTTCCTCCAAAATATGGAACGGTGGCAAAGGCATATGCTATTCGTGATGAACAACTCAACGCAGTGCTTACATTACAAGATAATCAATTTGTAGAAAACGCAGTCAATCCGACGGCAGTAAATTTATATACGCTTGGGTATAATAAGAACAAAAAATTAGCAACGTTAAATACATCAGTAAAAGAAAACCTAGCCAGATATATTGAACAATATAGATTACTAACCGATGATGTTAACATATTAGATGCGTTTGTTATCAATATTGGGGTTAGATTTGACATCACGGTATTTAGAAATTATAACATGAAAGATGTATTAGCTCGTAGTATTGACACCATACAGCAGTTCTTTGATGTTGATAAGTGGGTAATCAATCAACCTATTATCATAGCAGACTTAATCTACCAAATCGGTTCAGTTGAAGGTGTTCAGAATGTAGGAAGTGTGGAAATATTCAACAAATATCAGTTTAAGGATGGACTGGACTACCATCCATATAGATACAATATAGCAGATGCTACAATGAACGGAGTTGTGTATCCAAGTTTAGACCCAAGTATATTTGAGTTACGATATCCACAAAATGATATTATAGGAAACGCAACACAATGAGAAAATTCTTAACGCCTACCAAAGATACTACTCTCTACCAAGCATATCCTGCTAACAACGCGGGATTAGATGAGATATTAGAAATCGGAAAAGTAATTAATACCGACGTAGACCTAATCAGTTCTTCTTCATATGCAACTGGGTCTGCACGTGCTTTGTTGTATTTTGATTTGCCCACAACCGAAAGCGTTAATTCAAGTGCAAATTACTATTTAAATTTACGTTTAGCAAACGCAACGGAAGTTAATCGTAACCAAAAACTAATAGTATATGCCGTGTCCCGTTCATGGACAGAAGGAAGTGGGTTCTTCTATCAAAATGTAAAGAATGTAAATGATGGCGCAACATGGACACAATGCGAAACTAATATTTCGTGGAGCGCAGCAGGAGGAGATTTCCTAACAGGGTCAACCTCGGGTAGTATCACGCTATCAGCATATCCGCTACAAGATTTGAGAATTGACGTAACAGATGTAGTAAGACCGTTAGTAAGCCAGTCATTACAAAGTACCTTTTATGGGTTAGCTGTCAAGTTCCCGGATGCGGATGAAACTAATAAAAATAATAAAGGTAACATAAAGGCATTTTCTGCGCAGACACATACTATTCATTTACCAACATTAGAAATTGCATGGAACTCGCAACAATTTGCCACAGGGTCCTTGCAGCCAATTCCGTCAACATTAAACGCAAAGATAGTACCAAGTAATCTTCAATCAACCTATGCAAAGGGTGATGTGGTTCGATTAAACTTCGTTGTACGGGACGCATATCCATTACGCTCATTCGATAGTACCCTAAGATATAAAAACAAGTATTATCTGCCATCATCGTCGTACTATTCAATAACAGATGTACAAGCTAATACAGTTGTTGTTCCATTCGATTCGTATTCTGCAGTAGATTGCGACACAACTGGAACATACATAACATTGGATACTGCTCCTCTTTACGCTGGAAGATACTACTCAATAAAATTAAAAATAGTTTCTGGGTCATTGACAAAAACTATAGACCCAGAAATAGAGTTTAGCATAGTATGATACAGAACACAAATATAGAAATAACAGGGTCTATTGCAAATCCCGATGCAACCTCGATACAACAAAAATCTATGATTGATATAACCATCAATCCGTACGATATAGTTGCGTCAAACTACAGTGACCAAATAAAACTAAATTATAATCAAACCGAAGTAGTCTTATTAGACGACGAAACGACGGATAAGTATGACACGTATTTTACTCCATTATACAACGAAAAGATAGACTATAATACATGGAAGCGAACGATTAACAAATCATTTCAAGAGCTTAGTATTCAATAATGGCAAATTCATATAATTACGCTACAAACACTCAACCATTGGCAGGACGCTACACCAAATACATGGTGTCGCGTGTCATTGATAATCCAAAAAATAAACTATTGCAACTGGAAATACCAGCAGAAATACCTGAAAAGTTTGTAATTGAACTAATGTTCTATTCTTTAGACAGTAGCTTTTTACTTTCTTCTGTCTCACTCACAGAAGAAGACACAGATGTCGTCAAAGTAACTACTCTGTCTTATGCGGACGCTAGTGTACGGCGGCTTTTATTCATAGACTTTTCTAGTCTTAGTATCAATATTGAACAAGGCAGAATACAAGCGGTATTAAACTTCTTCGTACCAGAAGTTGGTGGGTTTAATGAAAGTAAGTTTTCCTTGACCAAAATATCACCTTCTAGAAAAGAAGTAGAGCTATCCTTAACACCACAATGCACAACGGAAAGTATTCTAGAAGAATTAAAGATATTTGCATCACCACAAATAAATTCTAAATGGGTACTTGATACATTTGCGTATTTATGCAATCAGTCTCAAAGCATAGACTTAAACATACCAACAGAAAAAACATCACTGTCCTTTGATATAGTTAAAGCATTCCTACCAGCTATGGAATCATCTAAGCTAAATGACCAAAGTTCGTCGGCAGCATACACAGCCAGTGTAGAAGCATCGGTACAGCAGATATTAAACACTACATATAATTTCGCATCACAATCGATTGAAGAAAGATTACCAGAAACAACTAGATTCACAGATGCAATTATAAGTAATATCTTTTCATCAAGTTTAAGTAAGGCTATGCAGCAGTATACTAATATAAATAAAGAATTTATATTGGTTTAGGTGACACATTCATAAATTTAATAGAATACTATGACCACAGAATTAGACAAATCTAGAGTAATATCCAGCTTCAATGTGAGCGGTTCATATTACAAAGTTGATTTTGAAAAATATGTAACAACAGATATCGTACCTCGTAAATTCACGGTATCGAATGAATCAACTACGTCAGCGCTACAGTTTTTTCCCACTAGTAGTTCTGATTCTAGACTTATTTTTACGTCTGCTTCGGTTCCATTAACAAAAGCAAACCCAGTAACATTACCGCCTAAGTCTGGGTCATTAATCAATTCGGTCGAGTTATACGTAGATGTAGATATCAACGGATTAAATGCGTTACCAGAAGAAACCGACTTACCCGGCAACCAACTTGTAGAAAATATATCATTCAATATAATAGAGCTAAACAGAGGAGTTACATTAGAAGCATCTGCATTGCCTGGATTTTCCCCAGATACTAGAATATTTGATATAAACTTTTTATCACAAGGTTGGAAAAATTACATATCATATCAAGGCGAAGTCAGGGCAAACGGTAGAGAAGGGCTAGGCGAAGGATACCTACCATTCTCAGAATCAGACCCAAAATATTACAATACCGTAAGATTTACCGATAAAGTATTACTAGAGAAGAGACAAAAACTTCTTCTGTTTAGAGACTTGATAGACAAAGGTATCTTCACTTTGGGAAGAGATTACTTCTCTGGTAGCACCTCAGATGAAAACCGTAAACTACTATTTAATATTCTCTACAGTATTCTGTACCCATCTGCGTATCCTAAGGTAAATTTTGACAATCTAAACAATATTCCGTGGTTGGGTGCTGCGTGGACAAATAATTCCTATAATAGAGCATTGGTCCGAAATGTATTTGCTATTTGGGGACTTCCAACTTCCTCAACACCCTCGGCATTTTTTGGAAGTGTTGGAGTATTTGATAATATAAATTATGCAAGGGATATAGTAACCGCGTACGCAGCATTGATTGGCAATGCATTACAACCCACCGAAGGACTATCTACAGAGCTTCCTAAGATTATTACAACAGGGTTTATTCCAAACGAAAATAGTCGAGTAAATGCTAATGTTGGAATATATGACATTGACATAGTAAGAGCAAAGTATTCAATTACAACTGCAATTCTTTCCGCATCTAGGGAACTTATACAAGCAAAAACTTCTCAATTTTTTGATGAAGAACGCGAATATAAAACAATACTAAACTTTGGCGATGACAATCAGTATGTCATTGAGGCGTGGAGAGCAGTACCAGATACGTCTTCTATACAACTGAAGCTTACCAAGCCATTGCAATCTGGTGTAGACACATACGACCAAGCATACATCGTAAGAGAATTCGCACATCCAGTTATTGATATTATTAACGTTGAACTACCACCAGTTGTAGATGATTCCCCGTTTTTACGTCCTGCAAACACGCAAGTAGGTAAGTTCGACATAAACAAACAGTCTGTCAAGAATGTAACATTGACTACACTGGGTATGAATACGGGGTCTGCGGGTGCTATCTCAGGTAGTACCCTCAGTTACGATGACAGAATATTCAATAGATGGTTCACAGCAGATTTTAACTCATCAGAGTTAAACCTAGATTTCTCCGACTATTCTAATTTCGTATTCTTTGGCTCGGCAAAAGCAAGATTAAATGTATTTGCAAACAAACTACAAAAAATACAATCATATGGAAGCTCCATAAGTGTATCAAGTAGTAATGCAGGAGAAAGAAAGCTTGCACTTGAAAAAGAAAACATCATACGTAACTTTGACCCATACGAACAATACTTGTACTTTGCATCACAATCAAATGCATACTCGGCAAGTGTGTACTATGTAGATGGGGATACGGAATATAATGCTACTGGTTCGTGGCCTAAAGACGCTAACATGGTCCCACTTTCATATACAAATGTTGAATCTTGGTATGCCACACAAGTTGCTATAGCTGAGCGATTTGATGAATTTAATGCAAACTATCTCATAAAGCATCTTCCAGAACACATTCAAGAAGATACAAATTCTACTGATTTTATTACATTCATTCAGATGTTCGGTCATGTTATGGACAATATAAAAGTCTATATTGACCGATTCTCTGACATATATTCAACAAACCCAGACCCATTCAAAGAACTTACAATGGACCAAGTGTACGAGGTCGGAAAGTCATTTGGAATGGAATTACCGAATGCGTATTCGTTAGAAAGTTTAGAAACCTTCATATCGTCTTTGTATGATGGTCAAGGAACTCGCGCACGACTCGCAGAAACATGGAAACGATTCTTACATAGTTCGATATATTTAAAGAAACTCAAGGGGTCAAAGACTGGTGTTGATGCGGTAGTAAATACATTCGGATTAAACTCTCCGCTAGTTCAATTAAAAGAATCCACATATGCAGTTGAAGGAAATTATATAAAGTCGGATGAGTTAGTATATGGTCTGCACTTTACTGGGTCGGTAAGTAGTAGTATACGCGTACCGTTTGTATCGTCTTCATACACGGCATCAACAATACAATTCAGATTCGCCCCACAGAATAATGTGGCGTCAACAGTATTGTCATCGACTAATACTTGGGCGATTGACGTAATTCCACACCCATCATCGTCAGATAGCTTCCTATTTAACACTCAATCTCGTAAAGATTTAACATCGTATTACACTTTAGAATCACAAGTTAAAAACTACGGAAAGATTAACTTAGTTAGTGGGTCAGCTAGAACTGTCATAGCATCAAGTAGTTACTTTGAGCTATTTGGTGACACGTATACACACATCATGTTACGTAGTCAATCACAAGATATGGTTATCGTACAAACTGATGGTGACCAGATTGTATACCAACACTCAGCATCCGTGGCATGGAATACCCTATGGAACAATACTATCCATGTGTTTGTTGGTGGGTCGGGTTCAATTAAGCTTGGTGTATTCGATGGTATAGTTGATGATGTTCGAGTGTGGGGAGAAAACACCACATTTGATAACTTTACTAAACAAGCATACGACCCCGGCGCGTACTACGGAAGTAATTACTCATCTTCATATGATAGCTTATATGTAGATGTGTCGTTTAGTCAACCATACGCATCGATTACACAATCTGCAACAAATGAAAGTCCATTTTCGGGTGTGACAAACCTATCAAATCTACCAGCGCAAGGATTTACTACCTCATCATATGTGCGTTTGTTGCGCACCATAAAACAGTTTACTCCTATCGTTGGGTCAAGTATCTTCTCTAATAGAAAGGTTATAGTAGCAGACGCACCAACATTTGACGGCGATTTTATTGACTCAGATGGAGTTAAGACTCTAAAGACAAAGAGCAGTATTAAATCTGTAGAGGAAAAGAAGTATGTGGGTGGACAAGATTATGTACAATTTGCAGTATCACCAACCGATTTCGTTAACCAAACGATAATGAGAAGTATGGGTGATATTGATACTAACTATCTAATCGGAAGTCCTAGAAAGTATAACAACGAAAATTACCAAGAACTCAACAGTATTTTTGATTTCTTCTTAGAAAAATATAATGAATCAATAAATGTTAATGAATACATCAGATTCTTTAGTAATGTACTAAAGGCACCATCTGAATACATGGAAACATATGTTCCTGCTCGTTCTAAGTTGGTCAATGGTGTAGTAATTGAGTCTCCTATCTTACACAGAAGAAAGACATACATACAAAAGTCAATCAAGGTAGACGGAAGTAACACTATAACCTTTGATAAGTTTGTATCGGGTTCAGGGTCTGCTAACGTCGGCGCATATGACTTCTTAGCAGAATATCCTAAGGCACCAGAGGTAGATACTACGGTTATCAGCAAACCAGTTCTACAAAAGTTTGGAAGATATACTGTTACATCGTCATTGATGAGTACAAATGGTGGTGTAAGTATAATAGACTCGCCAATAGAGTTAACAGCATCCATTGGTCCAGTAAGTAGTACTGTTCCTTCCAAGTTGCCACGAGGAAAACAACTAATCCAAAAGATTAGTGTTGCTGGATTTGCGTCTTCTTCATTAGCAGACCGTAATAGTGGTATTGGATTCATAGATGCGCATGTTACTGCATCGGCAAGGACATATGTAACTCAATCGGGGTATGCAAGAAATGCATATCTTGGACTACAATATTATGCATCACAGATTTATAGAATTCCGAGTGAGCAAAATACACTTGCACCGTTCTATGAAATTGGTCCAACATCTGATTTTACCGATGCAGGGACAACCATGTATTTCTATAATACTACAGGACTATATTGGCTACCATCTAAACAAGCAGCGCCAAAGGAATATCCGTTCAGGAAGGTACAGTACAGAGCAAAGCTAGACGTTCCTATTGGTGAAGTGCAATCTGTTGCTGCAAAGGAACTTAATA
>Ga0315903_10006910_pt1 | contig 14347 bp, 9 predicted proteins | sample LakEriMetagenome_7_FD_203524 | JGI IMG/M metagenome (GOLD analysis project Ga0315903, IMG submission 203524) | Freshwater fungal communities from buoy surface, Lake Erie, Ohio, United States - Buoy 2 MA119 | ecosystem: Environmental > Aquatic > Freshwater > Lake | place: USA: Lake Erie, Ohio...
GCTGTTTAAAGGAGATGCCAGGGAAAAGTCCAACTGGAAGCGCAATCATTTGTTTCTCTCCCAAAAACTGACTTTGAAAAACAACAACAAGACCCTGTTATTGAAAAGTCCGTTCGATACCGGTCGTGTGAAAGAATTGCTGGAGCTCTACCCCGACGCCCGATTCATTCACATTTACCGAAATCCACTTTCGGTTTACGCTTCCAACGAAAAATTATACGAAGGCGTGCTGCCTCAAACTGCTTTTCACGAAGTGGGTGATGAGGAGATGAAGCAGCATGTGCTTTACTCTTACAAAGCGGTATACGAAAAATACTTCAGCGAAAAAAACCTGATTCCCAAAGACAAGCTGATAGAAGTTCGATACGAGGATTTCATCGGCAAAGAGTTGTCGTATCTGGAAAATATTTATCGTCAACTCCACCTTACCGGTTTTGAGGAGATGCGATCTGTTTATGAGAAGATGCTGGAGAAGAACCGGCACTACCAAACGAATCAGCACAGCATGATGCAGGAGCAGGAGGATGAAGTGAGGAGGGAATGGGCCTTTGCATTTGATATTTTTGATTACAGATAGGCAGGCAACAGGAATACAGATTCGATATCGCGGCGGAATCGGATGGTGATTACAGATGCGCTAATCCGTTTTATCCGATTCATCCGCGTTCTATAAAAATTTTTGCAGGCGTTCCACTACACTTTTCATTACTGCTTTTTGCTCTTCCTCCGGATATTGTCCTTTTACCCAGCTCGACATGATGCGGAGTTTGTTCTGGTATTCGTAGAATAGAAAAGTGATTCCGGGCGTGATGGTGTTGCTAGGGTAGTTGACCATATTGGTGATTTTGCAACCCAGCAATTCATCGACTCCTTCAAATGTTTTTCCCAAGGTGGAAAATGAAAAAGTGGAAAGTTTTCCCCAGGAAGGCAACTGCATCATCGGATAATAAAACGGCATGGGCATGTACCAGTAACCGTTTGTGAAATCGGTGAAAGCTGCAGGTAGCTGCCGGTTTACCTGATCTTTCATTTGTTGCGTAAGCAATGCTGCAACATCCTGTGAAGATGACGCGTTGTTCAATTCACTCTTTGTTATTTTGTAAAACAGAAAAGTGAGTCCGTTGAAAAATACTGCATCTGCCGTTCCCTTTCTTCTGTTATTAACCGGCACCGGGAGCCAGATGAATTCGTGATGATTTTGTTTGCTGAAGAGGTGATGGTGCAATGCCTGACAAACCGAAGCAATCTCAGGCGTACTTCGATTGAGCCCGTAACCTGATTTGCTCATGCGATCGTAAACAAGTTTCGTTTCATCTGCCGAAAATTCATACTCCTGAAAAGTGATCTTTAACTTTTTCTCCATCGGCAACTTCATTTCCGGGATGGTCATGCTTTTTGTTCCTTCACGAAACGCAAAAAACACGGCGCGAAAGAAACGCTTGAAGCGAACCGCAAACTTCTCTGTTGCCACTTTGGCGGGAAAAAGTGGCGGTTCTCCCATCCCCGCAAGGGAACCTATAAACGATTGTACCCCCGCGAAATCGAAGAGTATATGACTGAATGAAAACAGCAGGCAGGTGGTGTGATCGGGAAAGTAAATCACTGTCAGTTGCGCTGGAGCATTCTGAAATGGATCAATGCTGACCGACGAAATGATCTCAGGCAACCGCGATTTATCGGCATGCACGAACTGCGCCGGAAAAGCCTCTGATGATTTGATGAAATAAACTGAAGGGTAACCCAGTCCACCCGACTTACTGACTCTGGCGCGTGCGATTTGCGAAGCAGTTTGATTGTTCTGTAACCAGGCTGTGATCGTTTCCCGGTCGGGTGTACCATTCAGCTCAATTGTGAGATGCGCCTGATGTCCCGGTCCGCCCTTCCTCCTGGCGTGATGATCGATGAGTAACTGAAAATAATCGACCCCCTTCAGGAATGTCCGCTTAAAAGACATTGGCCGGCTGCCTGTTTTTAAATTTTTTGGAGATGAGTCCGGCTACAATTCTCGATGACAAAAGCGACAACGGAACACCTCCGCCGGGGTGAACGGTGCCTCCGCAGAAATAGAGGTTTTTGATTTTTCCTGAAAAGTTCGGATGACGCAGAAACACCGAGAACTTGCTGTTGAAACTGTTGCCGTAAATGGCTCCGAACGCGGTGTTGGTTTGTTTTTCATGATCGCGCGGATCACGAACCTTTTCGAATGCAATGTAAGGTGACACCTCTTCACCCAGTGTAGCTTTCAGTTTTTCCAGCAGCTTTTCGCGGACACGCAACTGAATCGCATTCCAGTCCTGACCTTGCAGATGCGGCGCATTTACCAGAATGTACCAGTTCTCACATCCTGCTGGAGCGTCTTCGGGATTGCACTTGCTGCTGATGTAAACATAAGCGGTGAAGTCATCACCGATATCAGCATTGTGCAACATGGTATCGTACTCGCACATCATGTTGTTCGCAAGGATCATGTTGTGCAGCGCCAGTTGCGGGAACTGCTTTGTCATCCCCCAGTGAAACACCATCACCGAATGTGATTTGGGATGATCGAGTACCATCGACGGGCCTTTGAGTTCGGGCATGAGCTGACGATAGGCGTTGTACACATCCATGTTGCTGATCACAATCTCAGCGGGAATAGAGGTGTCGTTTACACGGATGCCTGTGGCGCGATTTCCTTCGGTTTCAATTTTTTCCACACGGGAATTGAAATGAAACTTCACGCCCAGTTCTTCAGCAAGTTGATGGAGCGCGTTGATAATGGAACGCATGCCGCCTTTCGGCAAATAAATGCCGGCGTTGATCTGAAAATGCGAGATCACATTCAGCACGCCGGGCGCCTTGAACGGATCAGATCCCAGGTAACTGGCGAATGAATTGAATAATCTAACGGTATGGTTATCTGAAAAATTGCGGGTATTGGCGTCGTTCATACTTCTGAACACTTCCACCTTTCCGAAATTCAGTAATCCGCGCAAAGCGTCTTTACTTAAATAATTAGAAAGGATGTGAAGTGAGTTCTGCAGAAATACCGTGTTGGTAAGATCGAACTTGGTTTGGATGTCGCTCAGATAATTGCGGATGGTTTGTTCATCATCTTTGGTTTTGGAAGCGACTTCTTGGATGAGTCTTTCGGTATCGGCGTAAAAGTTCAGCACCAAACCATCTTCAAAAAAATAATTAAAAGGCAGCTCGGGGCGGATGATGTCGAGGTAGTCTTCAGGATTTCGGTCAGATAACTCAAAAAGCTCCTTCACATATTCCGGCATCGTGAAAACAGAAGGGCCCATATCGAACCGGTAGCCATCGTTGCGCCACTCAAATATTTTACCCCCGGCATAGTCGTTTGCTTCGAAAACCTCCACCTCAAAGCCCATATTCGCCAGGCGGATAGCCGAAGCCAGTCCGGCCACACCGGAACCAATGACGATTGCTTTATTAATGGAGTCAGACATCTTAAAATCAAACGGAACGATCCAACTACATCACATTCACTTGAAAAAGAATGTTTTCGAGATTCATGAAAGCAGTAATGCCGTTCCGAAAGAGGCTCACAAAAGTACAAAAGAGAGTGCCTCGTGCAACCTGGCCGCCTCCTCTCTTAGTGCACATTATTAAGTTACGCTAATGAATTCTTTTTTCTATTTTGGATGCCCGTTAAGAATTACCTGACTACAAACCGATAAAACCTGAAAACATGAAAAACTTTACCCGAATCTGGATGACGGCGTTGATGCTGACAGCCACTTTCCTGCTTGCCCAAAGAACGCAGTCGAACGCATGCTCCATTGCCGGAATAGCCTCTGCCACAAAAGATTCCATCTGCGTAAGCGGCACCACCACCCTGAACCTGACCGGTTATCTGGGAGCCATCCAATGGCAAAGCTTCGATGGCACCAATTGGGTGAACGAAACTGCTCCGGGCTCTACCACAGACAGTTACACAGTAACACTGACCACCACAACAGAGTATCGGGCGGTTGTTACAGAGCCAACTTGTCCTTCAGACACCTCCAATACAATTATTATAGTAGTAGGTGTCACTGCTCCCACAACCAATGGTGCTACCCGGTGCGGCTATGGTCCGGTAACGCTTACCGCGAACGGTGGCGGCGTTTTCAAATGGTATGATTCGCCATCGAGCACCACGCCACTTGCGATTGGAAACTCCTTTACTCCCACTGTTGGCACCACCACCACCTTTTACTGTGCCGCGGCCAGTGCATCCGGCAGTAATGGAACCACCCCCATGCCTCCACAGGCTGGTTCTTTCTCCAGCAACGCAAGAGGATATTGGTTCACCGCTCCAAGCGATTTCACCATTACCGGACTGAAGGTTCCTGATCCTGCTGCTACCTCACAAAATATTGCCGTACTCCGGTTTGTACCTGCCGTACCTCCGCCGTTTTATGCAACTACCACAGAAGATTTTGTGGTACTGTACCTCACTCAGCAAAATCCCAACACCGGTGTCATTCCGGTCAATATTCCGATTACTGCTGGTGAAGTGATTGGCATTCTCGGCACCACCGGAAGCAACGATTTCAATTCCTATGCACCCAGTCCGAACAGTACTGTAATCGACGGACAAACCGTTACCATTTCCCGTATGGGCATGCAGTTCCCGTTGTCGACTACTGCTCCCACGCAGATCTGGCAGGAAGCCGGTGGTTCTATTTCACGAGTGGAAATTACTTATGAAGTTGGATGCGAAAGTTCGAGAACACCAACTGTTGCAACCGTGAACACTCCACCTGCCATTACTTTATCAGCAAATCCTCCCGCGCTTTGCCAGGGACAGTCATCTCAATTAAGCGTCAGCAGCAGCAACTCTTCCTACAACTACACCTGGAGTCCGGCGACTGGTTTGAGCAGCACTACCGGCACTACGGTTACTGCGAATCCGCTTTCGCCAATCACCTACACCGTAACTGCAGATGACGGAACTTGCGGCAACATCGACAGTGTATTTATCTCAGTTGGTCCGGCATCAGTGGCTGGAAATGCAGTGATATCAACTGATACCATTTGCCTTGGAAGCAATGCCACCTTATTCCTCACTGGAAACACCGGCAACATTCAATGGCAAAGTAACACCGGTTCAGGCTGGGTGAACGAAACAGGTACAGGCAGCACTACCGGCCAGTATCTTGTTTCGCCAACAGCGTTTACCCAATACCGTGCAGTGGTAACCAGCGGCGGTTGCGCTCCTGATACAACCATTACAGTTGGGGTCGACGTATTGGCCATCACCGATCCGGTTGCCGTTAATGATACTTTATGCGGACCCGGAACAGCCAACCTTGCCGGAAACGGACCGGGTGTGATGAACTGGTTTACTGCTCCTACGGGAGGAAACAGCATATTCACCGGAAATACGTATACACCTACCGTTAGCAACACCACTACCTATTATGTTGAAGCTTCCGCAGGTGGAACCTATAATGTCGGACCTCCGAATCTTTCAATGGGTACTCAGTTCCCCGTGTTTGGCGATGGATGGGGTGTACAATTCGATGTGACGCAACAGATCAGCCTCGACAGGGTGTACATTTCACCCGGAGGGACTTCAGGACCACTGATCATCAATCTTCGTGCTACACAGGGTGGACCGATCCTGGCCACAAAAACTGTCAACGTAACTGCCTTTACGGGATTGCAGCCTATTACACTTGGCTGGACGATCAATCCGGGCATCGGCTACAGACTTGAAATGGGTGCAGGAAGTGTTCCGCTGTATTACAATTCATTCGGCGCTGCTTATCCATACACCTTTGCAGGAAGTTCTGTGACCATTCAGGGATTTGTGAATCCGAATTTTGCAACCGGCACCTTTTATTACTTCTTCTACAATTGGGAAGTCACTGAAGGTTGTAAGAGCAACAGGGTTCCCGTAACGGCGGTGGTTCAGTCAATCCCGACCGTACCGACCATTACTCAGTTCGGCACAGTGCTTACTGCTTCTGTAGCGAACAACATTCAATGGTACCTCAACGGTTCACCGATTGCAGGTGCCACCAGCCAGACGTATGACATGGCTCTTACCGGTTCGGGAAGCTACACCGTTGTGGTGACTGATCCTTTAACAGGATGCACATCAGAGTCGCAGCCGGTTCTTTACACCGGATTGAACGATCAGTTATCCGCTGCCGGAATTTCGATGTACCCCAATCCTGCGAACGATGTGTTGAACTTTGAGTTTGGCAACCACACCGGTGAAGAAATCACGGTGTCGGTATTTGATAAAACAGGAAAGCTTGTGCTGAGTGATGTTTCCGGTTCATCCAGCAGAAGCATTTCGCTGAACATCGCAGCCGGAACTTATTCGGTAGAGATCAAAACATCCAATGGAAACTACACTTCAAAACTGGTGAAGCTATAACACAACCACAGGTCAATAAAAAAGGCGGGAGTTATTTCCCGCCTTTTTTTTATTTTATGAAGAAAGAATTCAGGCTTACACGCGATACTCCAAACTTATTCAAGAGAGCTTTCACACAAAAAACTACTATTCAAAATACTCGAAATACATCTGCAGATGATCATCGAGCAATAAAATTGTTTCTGGCTGAGGTTCATCGAGCTGATCAATGATCTCTTTCAGCGGCATCAGGTAATTGTGCAACTGGTCGTGTGCTGCGCCGGTCATGGTGCAGTTCTTGAAAATCAGGTTGTATTCTTTTTCGAGATCCGATTTTAATTTACTGTAATCACCGTTGTCGCCATCTTCATTATACCGGTCGAGCATGGTAATCATGTTACTGACTCCGTTTGTTGTTTCGGTATTGGCTTTCCACTTCTTACCATTGTCAAGCTGCAGAATGGTTTCGCTGCCACCCTGGTTGCTATTGTTACAGGCTGATACAATAAAAGCCATCAGCATTATTGCAGAAATGTTTCGGAGTGTCATTTTCATGATTTAAGTATTTGTATAAATTTCAGAAACTCAAACGTGTAAAAAGCATGACAAATATCACTTTTTCGCTTTTTACTTAACTCTTTCATCCCTATTGTTCCTTTCCCTGAAAGCTGCAGTCAGTTTGTTTCATCTGACTAAATCCGTTGTGACTTTTCTGCTATGATAAATAAAATAAAAACAAGAGAGAACAGATTAAACAAGATAAGGAACGAGAGGAGGCTAACGTGAATTATATAGAATGTATGATTCGGTTTCGTGTAACTTGTTTTCTTCATCAAGTCGCATTTCTGTTCCGAAGCCGGATTTGAGAATCAGAATATGTTTCAATCCTTGTGTGCTGAGGCTATCTGTAAAACCGTTACGGGAGATTGTTTCATTATCAGCCACCCAACCCTTCCGGTGTGCGAAGTACATGGGCGTAGGGTATTCACCACTGTTGATCAGGAAGAAATCATCTTTGCCGGAATACCGGTCGAGTTCCTGCTCCAGGTTTAACAAATATAATGATTGTCCCTTAATCCTGAAGTCATGCAGCTGATTGGTCAATCCTTCCGCCGAAATGACCAGAAGAATCAGGTAAAACCATTGCGGCCTTTTGATCAATGACAATCCGTATCCTGCAATCAGAGCCATCACCGGTACGAAGGGGATGATGTAGTAGTTATGATGATAAAAATTGCGTCCCGATTTGATCATCAACAAAATAAATGCAATTGAAGACAATATCCATACCGCTTTGAGCAATTGATGTCTTTCCGAAAATACCTTGAATAAACCAAAAAGAAACAATGCAAAACCCGCAAATTTCAGTGGAATATCATAGAACATTTTAAGAGTTTCTGCAGGATGGCTGATCAGTTCATTGATGCCCTGCGAAAAGGAAACGCCCATGAAAAAATGCCAGAATCCGAAGGTTTTCACCAGATGTGGCACCCAATAAAAATACCAGATTATAGCCGGTATCAAGGATAAGCCGGCAGCAATGGCGAAAGCGACTTTTTTCTGTGCAGGATACTCCTTGTTTATCAAAGGAATCAGAAGCAAGATACAAAGAAATCCGGATGGTAGTTTGACAAGCACACCCAACATCAGCAGCAACGCAAATAAGAACAAATGGAATATGTTTCTGTTTCGACTCACCTGTTCGTTAAAATAACCGGATGCGAAATACAAGGCAGCGATAACTAACGACATAGAAAATGTGTCGGGCATGATTTTCCGTGAAAACTGAAACCAGATGGAAACACCAAGTATGATGGTGGAGCTGAAAGCGACCGATGCGTTGAAATGATTCTTCACCAAACGAAAGAAAAACCAGAGTCCGAAACTTGAAACAATCAGATTGATCAATCGACCGTACCAGTGTTCGTATCCGAATACTATATTCATCAGATAAATCAGGTAATTAAATAATGGGAACTCCATTCCGGTGATTCCGGTTTTTTCTCCGGCGATGTCGATTCGGGGATAGAGCATGTTATTATCCGCCTCAGCAAAATTTCTGGCAACCATTGTTACCGTGGTTTGTCGCCAGTTGTGACTGACCTCAAGGGGGGGATTGGTTATGCCGATTAGTCTGATCATAAAAAATGCTATGATCCAGAATCGAATGTCTTTAATGATTACCGGCATGAGTCAGTATTCTTCGAGATTATACTCTTGTTTGTTATCTTGTTCTATCTTGTGAAATCCGTTGTTATTTTTAACCTGCGTAAAAAGTTACAACAAGATTTAACGAGATTTAACGACCTGCCTGCCGAAGGCTTGCAGGCAGGGATAAGGAACGAGAGAGATTCCGTTCAAAGCATTAATGATTAACTCTATCACTTTTGTGCTCCAATTAATTTCCGGATGAGCACAATTTGTCCAAGGTGATAATAACTGTGTTCGATGATGGCATTGATGTTTCTTTCTACGGAACCGTATTTGGGATTGACGAAATCGGCATTCAGTTGTTCAGGAGTCATGTTCTGAACAAATGATGCAAACTTCTCGGCGTCATCCCAGATTTTCTGCTGCATTTCTACCCAGGCTCTTTCATCAATTAAATCAGGCATATCAAAGCTGTACTGGTCTTTGATATCAAGAACTCCTGTTTCGAGGGCCCGGAGAACGCCTGAAAGGTAATAATGTGTGTGAAAACTCAATGCCGCTATCGAGTTATGACTCCCGACTTTCTTCTGTGCAATCTCCAATGACAATCCTGTGATCTGTTCCCTGAGATTGGTATTGGCGATCCATTTCCCGTTCAGAATCACTTCACGGATGCGATTGGCCAGGGATGCAGGATTCATAATCAACTGTTTGATGTAAAAATAAAAAAAGCGCCCCGAAAATCAGGGCGCTTTTAAAAATTAACGGTTTACCGGTCAGTTGATCACCAGTTTCCTGCTGACTTTGCTGTCGCCAGACGAGATTTCGATCATGTAAATTCCTGCACCTGCTTTTGTCAGGTCATAGGAGCGACGGAATTCTCCTGAATGCTTTACGATTTCTTCTCTGATTACGGCTTGTCCGAGGTTGTTTAATACCCGAACCGTCACATCGGAGGTGTTATCGACATTAAACATCAATTCAAACTTACCCTTACTTGGATTGGGGAATATATCGAATGAACCGTTGATAAACACATCATTGAGTCCTACACTGCAGGTATCTTCAGCAATCACCTGTGTGCGTGCGGTGTTGCAGGTGATCTCTGTATAAATCCAGTTGTAGAAGAAGTAATAATATCCCGGGGAACCGGCATTACTGTTGGTGATGTTGATGAGAGAGCTGGTGTAAGGATAAACAGGACCTGATGAGTTCCTGTAAAGATCCACCAGTCCGCGGCACTTAATGAAGTAATCAGTACCGGGATACATGGTGATGTTCAGCGGAACCGTATAAGGCTGATTGGGAGAAGCCGGTATAAACACCACTTTTTCCACGACAGTATTACCCTGTGAGTCGATAACTTCAATAGTACGGTCGCCTGCAGAATTGGAGTAAACTTCAACCGAGTTGATCACCACCGGGGCCAGTACATCGAAATACAAACCACGGATATCATTGGCGGTGAAGAATGCACCGGCACCGACGCTGTTTGAAAACTCCCCTACGAAATCAGGATTTCCGTTAGGAAAGGTCTCATCCACCCAATACGAAGTGGTTCCGGTGATGGAAGTATTGAATGTAGAGCCGGTTGCGACCTGGGTTCCTCCTCCGGCCGAATCCCACCAGCGGAGCACACCGAGTCCGGTACCGGAGGCATTCAAGGTGACAGGACCGGCACCGCAACGCTGGGCTCCGGTGGCTGCCGGGGCATTGTAGGGGCTGGCCGTGATGGTGATGTAACCTGTTTGGGTTGACGTACTGTTCCCGTTACCGTTGGTCGCCACCAGCGTTACTTCATATGTACCCGGAGTGTTATACACCACCTGAGGATTTTGTGCAGTTGAAGATGATGGATTACCTCCCTGGAAAGTCCACTGCCATGAAGTAGGTGATCCGGCTGAATAATCAGAGAAGTTCACCAATGTTCCGGGGCAGGCTATGCGGATATCAGACGTGAAGGCTGCAGTTGGAGCAAATGTTCCGCCGCTCCACAAATCAGACTCCCACATGCCGCGGCCATATGTGGACGCACGGATTTTTCCTCCGGCATAAAAAATGGAAAGTTGAGTGACCACCACATTGGGCAGGCCACTCCAGAAAGGTTCCCAGACGTTTAGTGAATTGTCTTTGTAGAAAACTCCAAGATCCGTTCCAATGTAAATACCGTCGTTGGAGTTGTTCTGATAAACGATACAGTTAACAGGAACATTCGGAATGGAAGCTGAGATATTGATCCAGGTTGCGCCCTGATCGTTGGTCATGAATACTTTGTTGGTGTTTGAAAAACCGGAGTAAGTGATCCATGCTTTGTTGGCATCGGTATCACTGCAGGCGATGCCGGTGATGGTACCTGATGGAATGCCGGTCATTTTGGTCCATGAACCGCCGCCGTTGGTAGTACGGTAGAGTCCATCAGGTTTTGAAGCCCAGATTACCTGATTATTTGCAGGAGATATACCGAGAGTGATCACTGTTCCTGTTGTCTGGAACGAACTGATCTTCGTCCAGCTTTGCGCGCCGTTGGTACTTTTCCACACGTTGATAAATCCGGCATAAAGGGTGGAAGCATTTACAGGATCCTGCATCCATGATGTTACCCAAGGCGCTGATGCTGTTTCAGTGATTCCAGTAGTGGCGTTGCTCCAGGTTCCACCGCTGTTGGTAGATCTGACAAAACCGCCGTACTGAGTGGATGCCCACATGTTGTTGTTGTTGGTACGGTCGATAAAACAGAGCATTCCGTCGCCGCCGTAAACATGTTGCCATCCGTTACCGCTCGCCCGGTTGGTTCCATTATCCTGCCAGCCGGTAATAAGCAGATCGGGGACGGTTGATGACTGACCGAATCCGTATATCTGGGCAATTTCCAGTCCATCACTCAGGTTGGTCCATGATCCTCCGCTGTTGGTGGTACGATAGATCCCACCGTCGTTGGTCATGTAGTATTCGGTGTTGCCTGTGTATACCACATCATGATAATCCACATGTGTATTGCCGCCGTTCTGCGACCAGCTGACACCAGCATTGGTGGAGCGGCGAAAATCGAGCTGACCGCCTACGATCACCTCATCAGCGTTTGAAGTCGAAGCGTTGAGAGCAAGATCGTACCACTGCTGATTGCCCAGAGCGGGAGTACTTTGCTTGGTGAAAGAAACACCGCTGTTGGTAGAACGGTAAAAACCTTCCGTTCCGTAGTTGGGAGCTGGCAGACCGATGATCAGATAAACAACAGCAGGATTGGCCGGAGTAACTGCAGTGGCGATACGACTCACGTTCGAGGCTATAGGAAGTCCTGAAGTGACTTTGGTCCAAGACTGTCCGTTATTGGTGGAACGGTAAAACTCAACGCCTGAAGCATAAATTGTATTCGGGTCACCAGGCTTGAATTCCATGTCTTTGAATCCTCCCGTCTGAACATTATTCCACGTTGCCCCTGCATCCGTACTTCTGTAAATTCCGTTGGAAGCCGCTGCCAATATGGTGCTGGTGTTGGTGGGATCTATCAGGATTCTGCTGATTTGTCTGTAGGCAGCATTTGAATAGGAAAGCCCGGTAGTATTCCATGTAGCGCCTCCGTCGGTGGTTTTCAAAATACCAACAGTATAGGTTGACGCTCCGAATCCATCGCCGGTTGCAAGATACATGATATCAGGATTGTTGGGATCGATGGCGAGATCCGTGCAACCAATCACTGCTGCGAGGTTATCGGTGTTCGATGCCCAGGTAGCTCCTCCGTCAGTAGACTTCCAGAGTCCGCCACCGGGAGAACATACAAAAATGATATTGGGGTTAGTAGGATGAAAGCGAACCACATTCAGTCGTCCGGCACCACCACCGTTTGAGGGGACCACGGAGGGTCCTATCAGCGACCAGTTACCGGCGTTGGCAGTGGAAAATTGCTGCTTGTACTGTTGTGCCTCCATAAATACTTTGGCAGGATTGAATCTGGAGCCGTCAGTGTTTACACGGGGTTTAACAAACCACTCCCAGCGACGGAATTGCTTGTGGCCGGGCACTCGAGCCGGTTCCACACCATGCTGCTGGCGGTAAGTTTGAACGTAGTTGTCATAGTATTCCTGAAAGGCATCCCTGACTTCAAAATAATTGGTGTTGGGGTCCTGCATTTTGCTGACCCAATCCTGGGAATGCGCAATTGAAGGCAGAATCAATACTGCTAACAGCAGTAAAGTGTGCTTAAACAATGATTTCATTGGATTTAACTAATATTAGGTTGATGAATGAGTGTAGGATTTTCCAAAAATAAGCAAGGAATTGATTGAAATGCAATTGCGCCATGAAATCGTACTTTTTCATGACAAAGTCAGGCAGATACCGGAAGGATCATGCCGCCCGGTAAATGCCCACCAACCCAACCAGAATCCAGAATCCGTTGAGCAAGGCATAAGCCTTATCCCTCTTCAGGATCGAACACCAGGCGAGCAACACTGCATCAATCGTGTTAAAAATCCAGACAAACATAAAGGGACTGTCGGGCCCAAGCCAGCTCACCAGACTGAAGCTGAAAATACGCATCAGCACACCGATCATTTCCAATGCGGCAATATGTTTTAGGATGATTGAATTGATTTGTGAGAGCATAAGAATTATTTTGGCAGATAAAGCTTCATGAATCCGGGACGAAATATTAACGATTCAAGATGTCCCATTTTGGTTCGCTTGTGATTGATGAGATGAACGTGAATGTAAGAATCGTGATGTGTGAAAACAGTCTGGTGTTCTGTAGAGAAAAAGCCGATCAGGTCGCATGATTCCATGGTGATAGTATATTTCACCAGTCCTTCATGCGCTTCTTCGCGAGAACTGATCTTTCTTCCGTCAGGCAGGTTGACGATGTGAATCAAAGCTTCCGATACCTCTCCTGATAGTTTAAAAGCGAACGGCGTGGTTCGTTTGGTGGAAAGATCCGTCAGAAACTTTTCAAGCGACGCAAGATTATTCACGAATTTCGGTATGCTCACTTCCTCCCATTGCGAAACATTGGCATAAACGAAAAACGGAGCGGGGGCGTTGAATGTATTCTCTACCTCCATCCCGTCAATACCCTTCACACGGGAAACAAAAGATTCACCATCAATAATCATGATCTCACCTTTCAGATTTTCAAGCGGACCAATTCCGCACAATCCGTTTTTGTTGCTGATGGTATCAGGATTGATGGTTGCCTGCAATTGTCCCATAAGCATGGTGTTTCGCATGGCTCCAGAGTGATTTACGGGGGAGTTTTGGGAAAAGGAAGAGTAGGAAATGATGAGAAATACGACTAAGAAATAAACTTTGGATTTCATGGGGGAGGTTCAAGGTCGGGTCAGGAGTGTCAGGCAGGTCAGGAGTGTCAGGTTGGTCAAGAGGGAGCCGCCTTGCGACGCACTGAGTTTGTCGAAGGGTCAGAAATTATTGATCACCAAATAAAATTCCTGATTCAAAATTCAATGTTTACAGCCTTCACTTCACTACCACCGGAATATTCTGAATCAAGTTGGTTGTTCTTACCTGAATGATATAGGTTCCTGCACGGAAGGATTTAGGTATGTCGATGCTTGCGGTTTGATCCATTGGGGTTTTTGATGCCAGTCTGCCGTTCAGATCAAACAGTCTCACTTCACCTGTGTGGCCGGGGGCATCCACAGTTAAGCAGGATCCGGCGTATAACGGATTGGGATATACGCTAATGCTGTTTGATACAGGCGATTCATTTACTGATGAGGAAAGGTCATTGATGTTTACGTTATCTACATAAATACAATTTCCCCAATGGCCTTTATTTCTGAATGCGACCATCAGCAATGAATTATTCTGGAAACCGTCAAGTGAAAC
>Ga0315903_10006912_pt1 | contig 14347 bp, 11 predicted proteins | sample LakEriMetagenome_7_FD_203524 | JGI IMG/M metagenome (GOLD analysis project Ga0315903, IMG submission 203524) | Freshwater fungal communities from buoy surface, Lake Erie, Ohio, United States - Buoy 2 MA119 | ecosystem: Environmental > Aquatic > Freshwater > Lake | place: USA: Lake Erie, Ohio...
GGCGTCAGCCGAAGCAAAGAAAGGAGACTCTGAAGATTCTGGTGTTCTTACTGAAAAGGATATTGAACAGTTATTTGCTGACGTTACAAATATTAAAGTTAAGGATACAAAACAACTCCCTAGTGCATAATGGCATATCAGTTAATATTTCCTATTAATGCAGGTGCTGGCCAAACCCATGGCCAGTATTTTACTATTGGTAGAGTTAAGAAAATTGTAATGGGTCCATTCATAGGAAATACTAAAACACCAGATCCTGATTATACTAACCCTGGTGATATCGGTAAAATTAAGTATGAGCTGCTTTATTCACCATTAGCTACTTCAAAAGCTAATGAAGTATCCGATCCTGCATTTCCTATATTTTCTTTTATTAAGCAATATCCAGTAGTAAATGAAATAGTATTAATATTAGGAGGCCCTACAGAAAGACTTAATGATAGTTCACAAAATCAACAGTTTTTCTATTTTCCTCCATACTCTTTATGGAATAATTCTAATCATGGAGCTTTTCCAAACATGTATGAATGGCAAGACTTTTTAGCAGATTATTCAAATAAACCTAATTATCAAGGTAATGCTACTGCCATTCCTAAACTTCCCTTAGGGGCCACATTTACAGAAAAGTATATTAGAAATCTTCAACCTTTTGAAGGAGATAGCATTATACAATCTAGATTTGGCCAGTCTATAAGATTTGGCAGTACTGTTCCTGTAATGAAGAAGTTTAATACTTGGTCTACATCTGGAGAAACCGGCGATCCTATTACTATTATAACAAATAGTCAGGGTAATAGACCAGGTCTTGGTAAATTTGAGAATATAGTTGAAGATATAAATAAAGATGGTTCTGCTATATGGATGACATCTACTCAAGAAATATTTTTAGAGGACATAAATAGTTTTCCTTTGAACTCTTTTGGAGTAAGCATAAAACCACAAATACAAGATGTTTTAGAAGTACAAAGACCTCCTGTATCAAATGAAATTACTTCTGCAGAACTACAAGATAAAAATAGTATAGGATGATATTTGAACCTAAATTTCCATATAAAGGTAACCAATTAATATTATCATCAGATAGGGTAATACTCCATTCCAAGTCTGACGCAATTTTTCTTTTTGGTAAACAAGCTGTTTCTTTATCTTCTACAAAGACTATTAACTTAGATGCTTTTGATAAAGTATTAATAGATTGTAAGATAATTGAATTAGGATCTAAAGCGCAAACTCTAGGAGAGCCTTTAATATTAGGAAAAACTTTTGCTATACAAATGGCTGTATTTCTTGATAGAATTGCGGCTGCTGGAACTTTATTAGCCAATGTATCAGAAACAAATTTAGGTGCTAGTATGCAATACATAGCTATGGCCGGACAAAAAATAAATGATGAAGCAACAAGATTAGGAGATCTTGTAAGAAATCCTGATTCTATAATATTATCTAAAAATACATTTACAAGATAGTATGATACCAGCTTTAAATCCAAATATTGCCAAAACAACTAATCAAGTAAAGAATAATCCTTTTGGATCTCAATTTGAAAAGAAGTTTAATGTTAATATAACTAATAATAAACTTAATGCAAATACTACTACTGCTAAAGGTTTAGAAAAAGTAATTGGTGTTATTGCTAAATTTATTATAAAAGCTCAAGGTAAAACAAATAAGATATTTTATGGTGAGTTTAAATTAAAACAAAACCAAGGAACAGCTATTCAAAGGGCTTTAGATAAGGGCATAGATAATTTACTTACTAATTTTGCTGGTGTAGATTTTTGTAATTTATTAAATTATACTATAACTCAAGTACCTAAAGGCCAATCTTTTAATCCTAGAGGACCAATACCAACAGATAAAATATCAAGAGCTAAATGGAATTTACAAAATAAGGCCTTTGAAGTTCAAAAAAAAATAGATAAATATTATACTAGTTATGGCGATGCATCTAATCCAGAAAGTAAATTAGGATTATCTAATTTAATTAGAGATATTAATGAAATATTCTCAACAATTCTTTCTCCAAATACTGGTGTTAATGATCCAGAATTAATACAAGCTTTTCCTCAATTATCTGTAGCCGGTAATTTTTTGTCAAATTCGTCAGGAATATTTAATAGTTATACAAATGTTAGTAATATTCCAAATACAGACGTTAAAAAGATAGTAAATACTATAGATAAAGTAAGATATTATTGCATAGCTATTCAAGGACTTAACTCAGTAGCATCTGCAGTTAACTTTGTAGATACAATTTTAGATAGTAAAGTTCAACAAGAAATAGCAAAAATAAATAAATTAGTACCTCTTAAAGATATTTCAAAAGTAATAAAATCAATATTAAGATTAGCTAATAATATAAATTCAGTAGCACAAAATGCATTAAAATATATTAATACAGCAAGAACTATTATAAGACTTGTTATTTTTATCTTAAAAGCATTTACTATAGTTAAAACATTTATAGTAGCTATACCCATACCAAGCTTATTTGGAACTAAAGGAACAGACATAAAATTAAATGACATATTTCAACAAAAGTTAACAGAGTTAGGCCAAAAAAAGTTAGTGAAAAGATTAAATCAAATAAATGCTGTATTAAACTTGATGACTATATTTGTTACAAGTTTAGTAGCTATAATGGGTGAAATTATAGGAAAACTAAATGCTGTACTACTTAATATAGAAAATTGTAATATTGAAAATTCTGATCTTATAGATGCAGAAATTAAACAAGATTTGACTAATACAATAACTAGTCTTACTATCACAGCAAACGCTCTTCAAGACTTTTTGGATAAAACCAATCAGACAGACGATAATAAAAATAAAATATTTGGTGAATATACAATAGAAATAGTAACGGAAGAATTAGTTGATGAAGGAATAAGTATTAGGAGAAGATATGGAATTGCTAGAAATAATAGCGGTTATATAGTTGTAGAATCCACTCCTACATTCGCATCTTTAGACTTAATTATAATAAATGAAGTAAAAGTTTTATTAGTATCAAAAGGATTAGTAAAAGCTAATTTAGAAGGTTTATCATCTGAAGAAGAAGTAACAGTGATAGAATCCTTAAGCTATTTGGAAGACGATAATATTACTATAGATAATATAAATGTATCTGAACAAGATATTCAAAATTATAAAGATCAAGATGACGAATTGGGACTATCATCATTTATAAATAATCTTCCTGGTGGAACTAGCCTTCGTAAAAAAGTTAGGTCTTTATTATCCAAACAATCGCAAAAATTAAAATCAAATCTTTCTAGTACTGATCCTGAAGGTAAATATTCTAACTCTATATCTGGAGTAACGGATGTAACCTCAGGAATAGTAGGCTCAGGACCAGATCCTAATCAATTAGAAATAGATAAGCTCCAAAAGGAAAAATCAAGACTTCAAGCTACTTTACCAGTTGCTGCTTCTAATCCAATTTTATTAGCTATTACTATTAAGAAAATAAAGGAAGTAGACAATAAAATTAAACAGCTTAAAAATGGTTAAAAATAATATTTATAAGATATGGCACAAATAGATGCACTTAGAAAATTAATAAGAGAAGAACTTAGGGCGGTTCTAAAGGAAGAGCTTCCAAAAATATTAAAGGAAGTAAAAGCCCCTGTTATGATAGACCAAAAGAAAAACCTTCAAGAACAGGTTAAGTCAAAGATACCTGGAACATTAAATACCTCTACTCCTAAACCTATCAAGTTTACTAATAACAATCCAATGGCGGCTTTCTTAAATGATACCGCTCAGAGTATGTTAAATGAAGACTTTAGTATGACTTCTGGTGATGTTCATCCTGGATTAGCTTTCCAACCTAAAGAAGTTCAGGTAGGATCAGTTCAAGGTATGCTTGGATCTGCTAGACCCAGTTCTAATATAGATGCTGTTCAGATAAATGAGGTTCCAGACTTTTCAGGACTTATGGCCAAACTTAAAGAGCAAGGACAAATTTAATGGCATACGGACTAAAGAAAATATCACCATTAGACCTCAAGCCTTCAACAGCAATTGGAGTTAAAATTCCATTCTCAGCAGAGAACGTATTTCAATCTGTATATACTACAAAGGATCAGATCAAATATAATATCATAAACTATCTTTTAACAGATCCAAGAGAAAGGGTTTTTAATCCAACTTTTGGTGCTGGACTTAGAGCTAGATTATTTGAACAGATTGATCAAGATACTTTTGATAATATGAAACAATCTATAAGGACTCAAATGGAATCATATTTCCCTCAGATTGAAATTACTACTTTAGAAATAATAGGAGACCCTAATTATAACTCTATAAATATAAAATTTAGTTATAGGCTTTTAAGATCAAATGAAAATGATAATGTCACATTGACAATACAAAATATGTAAAGATGCCTAACCAAGTTGATATAAAATATCTAAATAAAGACTTTAGCTCGTTCAAAACAGATTTGATTGAGTATGCAAGAGCTTATTATCCAACCGTCTATAATGACTTTACTCAGCCTAGTCCTGGTAGTATGTTCATTGATATGGCTTCTTATGTAGGAGACGTACTTTCATTTTACCTTGATAATCAACTTCAAGAAACATTCTTACAATATGCAAAACAAAAGAATAACTTATATACTTTAGCCTACATGTTAGGTTATAGACCAAAAGTTACTTCTGCAGCTATTGTTAATTTAGATGTCTATCAACAAGTTCCTTCTGTTACTGTAGGACCAGATGTAATTCCTGATTTTACTTATGCTATGACTATAGGTCAAGGAATGCAAGTGAGGTCTAATATAAATACATCAGTACTATTTTATGTGCCTCAAAAAGTAGACTTTACTACATCATCTTCATATGATCCTACAAATATAGAAGTCTATACAGTTAATGGAAGTAATGTTCCTACATCATACTTATTTAAGAAAACAGTACAAGCAATATCTGGACAGGTTAAAAACGCAGCATTCACATTCTCAGCTCCTCAAAGATTTACAACAATTAATATACAAGATGCTTCTATAATAACAATATTAGAAGCTAAGGATTCTTCTGGTAATACTTGGTACGAAGTACCTTATCTTGCTCAAGATTATATATTAAAGCCAGTACAAAATACAGCAGCTAATTATCCTAGCTTATATCAATATCAGAATCAAGTTCCATACATGATTCAAAAGTTACAAGTTCCGAGAAGATTTGTATCTAGATTCAGAACTGATGGTACATTAGAAATAGAATTTGGTTCTGGAATAAATTCAGCAGCTGATAGCACTATTTTACCTGATCCTAACAATGTTAGTGTCGGTTTAACTGGCGGTGGACTTAGTACCTTATCTAGTTCTTTTGATCCTACTAACTTTGTAACAACTCAAACATACGGTATTGCGCCAAAAAATACAACTATTACTTTTCAATATCTTGTAGGTGGAGGAGCTTCTGCAAATGTATTATCAAATCAACTTACTCAATTAGCATCTTATACCGTATCTGGAAATACTACATATCAAAATACAATAGTGGTAAATAATTCAGATCCAGCATCTGGCGGCGGCGATGGTGATACAGTAGATGAATTAAGATTTAATATAGCTAATGAGTTTCCAACACAGTTAAGAGCTGTAACACAAGAAGACTATCTTGCAAGAGCATTAAGTATGCCAGCTGAATATGGTAAAATAAGTAAGGCGTATGTAACAAAAGATGATGCTACTTTTAATAACTACATGAGAGATATAAGTCAAAAAGATCAAGTGTTGGTTAGTATGTATGTATTAGGATTAAATAGCTCTAATCAATTAGCAGATCCTTCACCAGCTTTACTTCAAAATTTACAAACATACCTTTCTGAATATAGAATGATGACCGATGCAGTTAATCTTAAACCTGCATATATTATTAATATAGGTTGTAACTTTGATATTGTTATTCGCCCTAACTATACAAGTCAAGATGTTATAGCAAGATGTATTTTAGTTTTGCAAGACTTCTTTAAAATTACTAATTGGCAGATTAACCAGCCTATTTTGTTAGGAGATATATATTCATTGTTAGACACCGTAGAAGGCGTACAAACAGTTAAAGATATTAGAATTGTAAATAAATCAGGAGAGGTAGATGGATACTCTAAATATTCTTATGATATATCTGCTGGTACTTTAAATGGTGTTATATATCCTTCTTTGGATCCTTCAATATTTGAAATAAAATATCCTAACACAGATATTCAAGGTCGTGTAGTAACAATGTAAAAAGACTAAAAATGGCTGTATATAAAATATTTCCTTCTGCTGATGCAACTTTATATTCAAGTAGTCCTGCTGCGAATACAGGATTAGATGAAATATTAGAAGTATCTGTAAAAAATTCTGACAATCCATCTAATTATTTTGTAGACCCAGTGCCTTCTGAACCTATTATTCAAGATAATTTAAGAAGGCCTTTAATAATATTTTCTAATACTGATCTTGCTACTTTAAAATCATATGCAACTGGATCTTGGAAAAGTAGTTTAAAACTTTATCTTGCCGCAGCAGAAAATTTAAATACTACATATAGTCTTGAATTTAAGCAAGTAGCTAATCAGTGGGAAATGGGCACAGGTAAGTTTGGAGATTCTCCTGAAACAAGAAACGGAGCTTGCTGGTATAGTCCCAATCAATTTACTACTACAGCTAATTCTTGGGGAAGTGGAGCATACTACTTAACTCCTGGAGGTGGCTCATGGACTAATTTATATACTACCCAATCTTTTGGATATACTGATAATAAAGATGTAAATGCAGATGTTACTTCTATAGTTAATAGTTGGTTTAGCGGATCAGCCTCTAATTATGGATTTTTAGTAAAGCATCCAGACAATATTGAACAAAATTCAGGTAGTTATATTGGTTTAAGTTTCTTTTCAGTAGATAGTCACACAATATATACTCCTTGTTTAGAAATAAAGTGGGATGATAGTTCCTATATTACGGGAAGCCTTAGTGTTATAAATAATTCAGATTCAGTTATAACTCTTGCAAATAATATAGATTTATATAAGTATGGAACATCAAAATATAGGTTTAAAATAAATGCAAGAGATAAATATCCTACTAGAACATTTACTACTTCATCTTGGTATACTACAAATAAAGCGCTTCCTCAAACATCATATTGGGCTTTACAAGATGCTAAAACAAATGATATAGTAGTAGACTTTGATACTACTTATACAAAAATAAGTTGTGATGGAACAAATAGCTATTTTACTCTTTATATGAATGGATTAGAGCCTGAAAGATATTACAAAGTTCTAGTAAGGACTGTTTTATCAAATGGAGAATCCTATGATATTGACAATAACTTAATATTTAAAGTTACTAGATAATGGCAAATGTAGATTTGGTTAAAGAGATTTATGGAATTAATACATACTCTAAAGCTATTAATATTAGCTTTTCAGAATTAATAACTCCTACAGTTCCTGATACAGGTAGTGTTATTACAGTAGATGATTTTTTTCAGTATTATGATCAACTATTCTTTAATATACCAGTAGATGGAACAATTAACTCTCATACCTATCTAGTAGAAAGAAGTCAACAGTATATTGGAGGTTCTGTAATAGATGCTGAAAAACAGGCACTTATTGAAGAGATTAATTCTCTTCGCCAACAATTATTAGATTTAAATCAATCGTTTACAAGCATTAACGATATAATATAATGGAGTTAGTTAATATAACATACGCAGGTGAAGGTGCACAACCACAAGATTTAAATATAATAGATAGGCCATTAGTAACTTCTAATTTTATAAACAGTAAATTTGGAGAGGCTAATGACTACTTAGAGTTATATATATATGATGAAAATAATAATCTATTAACTGTAGATTATGATGCATTTGATTATTATCCGTATTTAACTACTAATCCTCAAAATAATACTTATTCAAGTTTAGTTTTAGATCCAGAAAAAGATGTAAAAAATAGAGGGTATAATAGAGGTAATTTAAATATTCAATATAACTTTTATAAAAGATTATTCAATTCTCAGTTTGGTAAGTTTTATTGGATCAAAGAAATATCAACTTCAAGAACCGAGATAAAATTATCTTCACAAACAATTAGTGATCTTGATATAAGAGGCGGTTTTACTCAATACCAAGGTTATACTAGTACTAAAAACTACTATCCTATATTCTATTTGAATTTTGGAAATAACCAACTAGTAGTTGCTAATAATGTAGTATACACAGAAGATGAGGAAGGAGGATATTTAATAGTTAAACTTTATGAAGCACTACCTGCCGAGTTTGATATAAAAAGCCAACTTTGGATAGTAGATAGAGTTGCTGAATCTGTAAGCTTTGATATAAGTATCCAAATAGAGGCTGAAAATATTGATCAAGTAAATAGACTTAGAGGGCCTAATTTTAACGTATCAATAAATAATAAAAACGGTAAAACAACACCATATTATAATTATAACAATTTATTAGCCAGTAGTGTAAGTTCATCATATCAAAAATTACTTAGCTATTATCAAGATAAGTCTGTTGCTATTAATGTAGATTATAGTAACTTTGATAACTTTATACATTTTTCTAGTGCGGTAGAAAGAGTTAGTAATTTTGTATATAAGATACAATTAATAGAGTCTAAGAGTGCTGAAATATCTGAACAACAAATAATTGCTGGAGGTACTTCTAATGCTACTATTATAAGTAATACAATAACTGCTGCTCAACAATATATCAATAATATTATAGAGAAGTTTGATCCGTATGAATACTTTTTATATTTTGAATCTTCAAGTTGGGCATGGCCAAAGAGTACCAGTACACAGCCGTATGCTTTATACTCTGCAACATCATCACAGGTATCTAACTTTTTAGGAACTACGAATACTATTCCTACAGCAACTACCCAATCTTTATTATTTAGTGCTTCATATTATGATTTAACTAATAAAGATATACTCCATGGTTCTACTCCTCAGTATTTATTAGACGATCCATCAAATGCTCCTTATATCACTTTCTTAGATATGATAGGACAGCACTTTGATAATATTTGGTTATATTACAAAGATCTTTCTAATAGGTATAACAATACGAATAATCCTGATACAGGAATATCATTAGACGTGGTTTCAGACGCATTACGCGGCTTTGGCGTTCAGTTATATACAAACTCAAACGTATCTGATAACCTCTATTATACACTGTTTGGAATCAATGAGGATGGATCGTTATTACCTCCAACTGGTTCAGAAAAAATTACTACCATAGGTGGAAAATATGTTACTTCAAGTTTAACTACTTTATCTGCAAAAAATATACAGCAAGAAATTTATAAGAGGCTGTATCATAACCTTCCATACTTACTAAAAACAAAAGGTACGGAAAGAGGTGTTAAAGCCTTAATTAGCACATTTGGTATTCCTGATAGTATATTAACTGTTAGAGAATTTGGAGGTACTCCTATTAATTCTGTAGATGGCTTCTTTGATCTTGATTCATCAGAATATAAAATTGCAATTGTAACAGGAAGTAATGGAAATGTTACTAGTAGTTTAACTTTATCTTCTTCCTTACTTCATCCAGAAACAAGTTTGCAATATTATCAAAATATTAATAGGCTCAATAATACTAATATAGAAGTAGGATTCTCTCCCGCAGATACTATTAATTCTAATATAACATCTTCATTAGGATATTTTAGTATAGACCAATTAATAGGAGCCCCAGGCAATCAATATTCTTCTTCATACCAAACTTTAGTTAGCGCATCAAATTCGTACTTCTCTACATATACCCAACCTAATAGTATTTGGGAATATATAAGACTTATCAAGTTTTATAATAACTCTTTGTTCAAGATGATTAAAGATTATGTACCTGCTAGAGCTAATCTCTCTACTGGTATTATAGTTAAGTCTCATATGTTAGAGAGAAATAAGTATGCTAGAAATGAACCTGTAATGACATTTAATGACTATTCACAGTCTATAGATACTGCATTTATTTCAGGTTCTGATGGAGGTTCTATTGAAGGATCAACTAGTTGGTCAGGATATACTACATCTATTTCAGGAGCCGTTGCTATATCTAGTACTAATGGAATAGAAAAGTACACAGGAGAATTAAGCGGTTCTAGAATAGAAGTGACTAATGGAGATGCATTTCCTCAAATAGAAGTATCAAACCTACCTTCAAGCTCTTTATATGTTGAAGTACCTTTACAAGCTTTATATCAAAATATAACTTCTTCTGTAAGATCTGTGTATCTTTGGGATATTGACTATAGTTCAGACCAAACAAAACCTGTTAACTACGGAGTAGTAACTAAGTCTATAAATGACTATCAAATAAATAACTACGCTGATTATACTAATCCAAATAGTCCCTATGCTTATGTTCAAGACTATAACTATTTCTTACAAAGGTCAATATTACCAAGATACTCGGGTTCACAAACAATAAGTGCTACTTATAATACGTATACTCAAGGAGACCAATCATATGGTAAAACTGCTGCTATAGATAAAGGAAAGTATCAATACGCTTATCTTTTAGATATTTATACGTCTTCTATATTCTTTCCTAAAAGATCAAATGCCCAGATAAAATATCTTTTTGATAATAATGAGAATGTTTTAAATCTTACAAAAGCAAATAATAATATATTTACGGTTCAAAATGTATTTAAGTCAGGTGAAACTACAGATATATCACTATTTCAATATGATGAATTAAATCCATATTCTCAATTACTGGCTAATAATCCTACGCTTGAAATTTTTGAAGGCGGTTTTAGATATCTTCCTATTTTACATAATGTAAGTGGATCGCCTAATGTAGTACAAAGTTTTAACTTAGATTCTCCTGATACTAGAACTGTGATTACTACTGCTGGTGGTGGAGGCTCGGATCCTAATAATCCTGTATTTAATCCTACTAATTGGTCTCTTTCTTATAGTTGGATAGAAACTCAAATTGATGAAAATACCTCTTACTATACACAAGTAGTAAATGCGACATATTCTGGAGGACCTTCTCCTTATGATGTAACAGTTAATATAAGTACTTATATGCAAACAGATTTAAGCTGTGGAAGTATAAGATCTATATCAGCAGTAGTTTATACGTCACAAACAGTTGGATCTGTAAATATAGGAACCGGTATAGGACCTTATACAGGTGGAGGATCGGGTACAGGATATGCTCCTGGATTTGCTTCTTGCTTTCCTATAGATTTTGTAAATAATATTACTCAATTTGGCGGTGGTAGTCCTGGTGGATCTTCGACTTCTACTTTTTATGTAACTGCTGTTACAAGTTCTCAACCGTGCTTATATTATATATCAGAATCTAATCAATTTGTGCTTAATAGTACAATAGCTTATTATTACAATAGCTTTGGATTAACTTTTGATTCTACTAGTGATCCTTTCTGGTCTAATCCTATTTTAAGTAGGGTAGTGCTTCCTTTTACTCTTGAGACAGGAGATAGAATATCTTTATATGATTCTGCTTCACTACTTGGATGGGATGAAAGATTTGAATATACAGTTAAAAGCGTAGTACCTACAGGATCCGGTTTAACTGGATCTAGGCTATTAGTTGAAGTAGATAGGCCTGTAAATTTAGCTTTATTATCAACTGGAAGCTTCTCAGATTCTTTAACAAATGCTCCTTGGAGAGGATGTAGATATGTTATTTGGAAACACATACCGGATGAAACTAATGTTATATTAAGGTATGATCCAAAAGATAACTACATAGTAGAAACAGGATTATTATTTCCACAATATATAGAAAAACCAGTAAAGGAAAATGCAGGTAATGTAGTTAAGGCTCTTAAACAACAAAAGTTAATAGATCCTGATACAAACACTCTAATTTTCCAGTAACGTAGAAAAATAGAAATTCATTATATTTATTTAAAAGCCCATTTTATATGTCATATTTAAGTAGCACATCGGTAGTAGTAGATGCTATTCTTACCAAGAAAGGAAGAGAACTTCTAGCTAGAAACGACGGTTCTTTCAGAATCACCCAATTTAGTTTGGCTGATGATGAAATTGACTATACCCTTTATAATCCAACCCATCCCTCAGGATCTGCTTTTTACGGTGAAGCAATTGAAGCAATGCCTATTCTTCAGGCATTTCCTAATGATATGGAGATTATGAAGTATAAGCTAATCACCCTTCCTAGAGGAACTGCTAAAATCCCAGTACTTGATCTTGGATATACTGCTATTACTCTTAAACAAGGTGCTTCACTTTCTATAACTCCTCAAACTTTGAATTATCTAGGCGCTACGTCTACATTTGAACAGTCTGGTTATACAGCCACAATTGGAGATGTTAGAGTAGCAAGTTCATTTAATGGTGTTGGAGTTAATACCCCAGAAGCAACCTCTCTTAATTCTACTACAACTATTGGTACTAATGTAAGTAAGACAGTAATTGGAACCACAATTAATATAACAGCTACCACGGTTAATACACTATTTGGAAGTAATACTTCTTTATATACTACGTTAACTGTTATTGGTCGTGATTCTGGAGCTAGAATTAATATACCAGTAACTATTGTAAAAGTAAACTCATAATAATCTAATATATGTCATTTACGAGATTAGACCCGACAGATTTTGTAATATCATCAGACTCAGTTGTAGCTCCTGCATGGAGTAATGGTGCAACTATACTAACTGCATTTTTTACTTCTTCTGCATCAACTACAGGAAGTTATTATATAGATGTTTATAATGCAGCAGTAACTACAGCTACTTCATCTATACAATTTTCAATTGCATATGGACATATTTCTGGATTAGGATCTGCTCCATTAAATTCATTAGTTCCTGGAAATACTCCTACTAGAATTACTTTTGGTGAGTATAGGAATTTAATTTATGGAGATGCTGAAAGTGCTGTAAATTTTGGAATAGGAAATACGTCATCAGTAGATTTAATTGCAATCCCAATAGATAGAAATAGATATAAAGAAGGATTATTTCCAGGCACATTTAACTTAGCTCTTAGCTCATCAATAGGTAAAATAAATCTAACTGATAATTCTAATGATGTTACTACTATAACATATGTAGATGGAGGTAGAGTATTTGATATCATATCAGGATCTAATGGAACAGCTGCTAATACTTCATTAGTTTCAGGAGCTCCTGCAAAAGGATATACTCCTTCAGGAAGTTATGGTCTTTATTTACCTGATATGGGATTGATTATTCTTAATCCTAAAGCCTTATCTAACAATTTTGCGGGTGGTGGACTTGGAGTTACTTTTGTAACAGGAAGTACAAATATAGCATCATCAGCAAATAAAGAAACTATCTTCCAATTAATTAATAGAGGTGGTAGTTTCCAATTGAATTCTCAAGAGACTATATCTTCTGATTACATTTTTGTAAGGATTAAGAATGCTGAATATAACTATACAACTAACCCATCATTCATATCTGGTTCAGGAACTTTGATCTATTCTAATTTTATCAATAGTCCTCAAACGTATCCTACTGCTGTAGGTTTATATAATGATAATAATGAATTGTTGGCAGTTGCTAAATTATCTAAACCTTTAGTAAAAGATTTTACAAAAGAAGCATTAATTAGAGTTAAATTAGATTGGTAGTAAAACTACTATAATAGTTTATAAATGGGATTGTCAAAAAATACGCTGGACAGATCAGATATTTCTACATATCCTATTAAACTTAAATACTCGGCAACATATCTTAGTGCGTCTGCATATGATTACGGTATTACAGTTAATAGAGGTATCAATACCTCATTTAATAGTAACGGAATTACATTTCTTAACTACGCTTTAGTAAGACAATTATACTATCAAGAATATATTACGGGTTCATTATTAAATACTGCTAGTTATTGGGATCCAACTTTGCAATCAACGGCTGCTTCCGGCACATTTGATAATGACTTTAGATATTTCCCTACAGAGTCTAATGCAAAAATTACAGTCCTCGCAATGCCAAGATCTGTATTTGGAGAAAACGTGGGAAGAAAAACATTAGTTATATCAGGAAGTACTTATAGATTAATTGATGATGGAAATGGTAATGTATTAGATAGTAATAATAATAATGTTCATGTAGGTAATGTTCTTTATCATCAGGGCGTAGTAATTATTACCAATCTTGATTATGAATACGCTTTAATTAATACTGTATGTGATCTTTCAGGAACTGCTATATTAGAAGGTATAAATCCAACAACAACTAGCACAACTAGTACAACAACAACAGCAGCTCCAACTACAACAACAACTAGCACAACTAGTACAACAACAACAGCAGCTCCAACTACAACAACAACTAG